>ERZ1673752.3028-NODE-3028-length-17001-cov-7.190723_pt1 | contig 17001 bp, 17 predicted proteins | sample MGYA00580195_ERZ1673752 | MGnify/ENA primary metagenome ERZ1673752 (study PRJEB41218, sample SAMN15661744) | gut metagenome | host: Homo sapiens | place: Canada: London | collected 2015-08-20/2019-03-30 | study: EMG produced TPA metagenomics assembly of...
GCCGAGAAATTTTAAAAATTTACCAAACTTTTGGAGGCACTGATTAATTCAATCGGGAATTAATCAGTAACCACCTTTAAAATCTCTTGTTTCGCACATGTTCAATACTATATATTGAACATTGAGAAACAAGTTGGAAACGATGTTAAACGACCGTCAAGCCTTTCATCAGTGTTTCCTGAAACACGTATCACTCTATCATCGTAGTAACGGTACGGCGATCATCTTACCTAAGGTAATGCGATCGCCTTACACAAGGTAAGATTGCACGCGGACTCATTTCTTGCAGGGATTATTCTTCGCTTTGTTCAAAATGACAGGAGCCCCCTTGTCTGTCATGGTGCGGCACTAAAAACTTCAATCGAGGATTAATCAGAGCTTTCTTAATCATATCCGACGTATATAAATCATTAGTAAACCTTTTTTTGTTTGCGTTGTTGTTATATAATGAAACCCATTGAAAACTTAATTGCTGTTTTTATAAAAAACGATGGGAAAAGCATTAAAAATTTGTGGAGTGGTATATGAAAAAAATTTTTGCTGCTGTGTTATGCGTGTTGTATTGCGGCGGTGCCTTTGCGGTGCAAAGCATTTCGGGTGATTATGTTATTTACAAAGATAATACCTTTGTTGCGGAAACCAGAATCGGGTTTCTCCGCTACGATGCGAATACGTACGGAGCGGTTTTATACACACCGAAAGAAAACCGTCGTATTTCCGTATTGTTTACGGTGACAACGGAGAACGGAACGATGGAACTGACCGGACAAAATGTTTTAACAAAAACCGCTATGGACAACAAAGCGGACGTCGAAGCCGTCAACTATCTCATGCAAATGCTGCCTGCACTTTACCGCTGGGGCGAAACAGCAAAAGCGCAGCGAAAAAAACAGGACGGCAGTATTTTTTATTCGTCGCTTTCGGTGGATGCTTCCTATTTGGGTGGAAACGCCGAAGTGAAAACGGCATCGTTTATCCCGCTTTTCGGTATTGAAAAAATCATCGATAAACAAAAAAGAACGCTTGTAGAACTCGATCGCATCGGGCGGCTTACCGCATCCGAAGGTGAGTTTTTTAATTTTAAGCTTCCCTTTGAAAAAGAAAAACAGCCGATGCTCGTGCTTGATAAAAACGCAAAACCGGATACAAAAAAAATCGGCTCGGTAAAGATAAAACTGGACAGTCACTGGGAGGCGATTGCGGAAAACGCCTATCTTTTAGGTGATTCCGCGTACCTTGCGGTGAGTACGCTTGAAAAAAAAACGAGTATAACACAGGAAGAGTTGGCTGCATTTTTTTTACTTTCAACCGGAGCGCGGGTGGTTCCTTTTGATACGGTGAAAATAACCGGAAATGCAAAACACTTTACCGTAACGGCGGATATTTACGATACGGAAAGCCAAGCAGTCAATATTGATAAAAAAACCGTTGTTATTTCAGGAAATTCCGTTACATTGATTAGTTTGACGGTTGCGAAAGCGGACTACCTCGCAAACCGCCGCTACTTTGACACCTTGTTTTAAAAAGAAAAATACAGTACTATTATACATATGACACTAACTGATTTAGTTATAAAGCATGCTGCGCAGTTTCAAAAATTTCCGTATAAAGCGCATGAAATAACGAGTGATACGGTATTTCAAGAAGGAAATACCCAATTGCAAACGCTCATCGAATCCATTATTTCTCCGTTGTTAAAACCCGATTCCCGCGTTATTGGTAGCGAATATTTGTTTGAGCTTTTAGAAAAAGTACAGGCGGGAAAAAAATGTTTAATCCTTCCGGAACATTACAGTAATTTCGACTATCCGTTGATTATTCTCCTTTTAAAAAGATTGGGAGAACAGGGTGTGGAACTTGCAAAGCGCTGTGTTGCAATGGCGGGTATTAAGCTGAGTGAAGAAAGCGACATGATTTCCATGATGAATAGTGCTTACGATCGGATTACCGTGTATCCCGGACGTTCGCTCAAGGCGATTCAGGATCCGGCTGTTCTCGAAGCGGAAACCAAAAAAGCGCGCGCAATTAACATTGCGTCAATGCGTCAAATGGAGAATTTGCGCAAAAACGGACGTGTGGTGGTGGTTTTTCCAACCGGAACGCGGTACCGCCCGGGTCAACCCGAAACAAAAAAAGCAATCCGCGAAATTGATTCGTACATTAAAACGTCCGATTACCTCGTGCTGCTTTCCATCAACGGAAACTGCCTTGAAGTAAATCCGACAGGCGATATGACCGCCGATGTCGTAAAAGAAGATACGATTATTTTACAGGCGAGTAAAGTGATTGATTGCAAGCAATTTCGTGATGACGTTGCCGCGCAAGTTCAGGAAGGCGAAGATAAAAAGCAAAAACTCGCCGATACGGTTATGGCGCGTTTGGAAACAATGCATCTTCAAAATGAACAAGCGTAACGGAGGCGGTACATTGTGAAGCTCACGTTTGATGTTGAAGTGCGGACGTATGAGTTGGACTCGTATGGTCATGTAAATAATGCCGTGTACCTCAACTATTTTGAATATACGCGGATGAAATATTTGGAAGCTATCGGTTTTGACTATAAGGGATTACTCGCCGAAGGCTATTATCTTTACGTAACAAAAACACACATCAACTACAAGCATTCCGTGTTTCTCGGCGATACGCTCACTATTGAAGTGGAGCCGGTAAAAGAAGGAGCCGCATCGGGGCTCTATAAACAAACGGCGTACAATCAGGACGGTATCCTCTGTGCCGACGCCGAGGTCGGTTGGGCTTGTGTCAGCCAAGCAACGGGAAAACCGGCACGACTTCCCGATAAATATCGACTTGCAACGTTATTGCAAAATGGAGAAACTCAAACGAAATAGATAAAGAAGATATTTTGCGTTCGCAAAAAAAACTTTGCTTTCGCAAAAAAACTTTGCGAAGCAAAGTTTGCTGTTAAACGGCGTCAAGCCTTTAATCAGCGTTTTATTAAGGAGGCACTGATTAATTCAATCGAGAATTAATCAGTGCCCACCTTTAAAATCGTTGTTTCGCAAATGTTTAGAGCCACTATACTGAACATTGAGAAACAACGAAGGAGATACTTTGCTTTGCAAAGTATGCTGTTAAACGGCGTCAAGCCTTTAACAGCGTTTCCTTAACGCACTATCTGAATTGGAGGAAGTTTTTATGAACATATTACCGAAAACAAAAATCGTCGCAACTTTGGGACCCGCATCCGATAGTGAAGCGGTATTGCGGGAATTATTTCAAGCAGGCGTTAATGTGTGTCGAATTAATTTTTCGCACGGCACGCAGGAAGAGCATGCCCGAAAATTTGCGCTCATCAAAAAATTGCGAAAAGAAATGAAACTGCCGATTGCGATTATGACCGATTTGCAGGGTCCGAAAATCCGCGTGGGTAAGTTTGTCAACGGTCATGAAATGATTACGATCGGACAGGAATTTACGTTTACAACTCGAAATGTTTTGGGCACGAGCGAAATTGTGTCTGTTTCTTATCAGTGTCTCGCCCGCGACGTACAAAAAGGCGGAAATATTTTAGTAAATGACGGGCTTTTAAATTTTAAGGTGATTGATATTCCGAATGACACCGACGTTGAATGTGTCGCTTTAAATAGCGGTGTTATCAGCAATCACAAAGGAGTTAACATTCCCGGGATTTACATGGATGTTCCTTTTCTCAGTGAAAAAGATCTATCGGATTTACAATTTGCAATTAAAAGTGAGGTTGATTTTATTGCAGCATCATTTTCCCAAACCAAAGAAAATATTTTTCAGGTAAAAAGCATTATTGAAGCGGCGCACGGGCATCAAGGGATCATTGCGAAAATCGAAAACCAAGAAGGCTTAAACAATGCACAGGAGATTCTCAAGGCGGCAGACGGGGTGATGGTTGCGCGCGGAGATTTGGGGGTAGAAGTGGAACCCGCTCTGGTTGCATTTGCACAAAAGGATCTCATTGCATTGGCAAATTCGCTCAGTAAGCCGGTGATTACCGCAACCCAAATGCTTGAATCGATGACGCACAATATCCGTCCGACGCGTGCCGAAGTTGCCGATGTCACCAATGCGATTTTGGACGGTACGTCCTGTGTGATGCTTTCGGGGGAAACGGCAGCGGGAGAATATCCGGTGGAAACGGTTGCGATGATGCGTGCTATTGCAAATACTACGGAAAAGACGATGGACTACCGAGAACTGACCAAGCAAACTCACAAAACGGAAGATACGAGTATTACGAACGAAATTGCTCATGCGGTGTGTACAATTTCCGCCCGTTTAAAAATCGGTACGATTATTACACCGACGACATCCGGTTTAACGGCACGAAGTATTGCACAATTTAAACCGCGTGCCAATATTCTCGCGCTGACCGATGATGAAGCCGTTTATAATCGCCTCGCATTATTTTGGGGCGTGCAGCCGGTTCTTTCACGCCGATATTCCGACACGGACGACATGCTCCAATGTTCGCAAGACGATGTAAAAGCTTCCGGTTTTGTTTCTAAAGGCGAATTGGCGGTGATTACCTCCGGCATTCCGGTCGGTCAAGCGGGTACTACGAATTTATTGACCGTGAAAACGATTGAGTAAATAAACGCTGATTTTTGACACTGCTGCTACCGAACGGTATTGTTTCCTTCGTCATCGCATAAAAATACGCGCGGCGTATTTTTAGTAAAAAGCCCGACTTCGACAACACCGGCAATCAGCTTGATTTTATCTTCATAGCTTTTCGGATCAAAGGGCTTTTCAAAGCGGGCGTCCAAAATCATATTGCCGTTATCGGTAATTACCGGACCTTGTTTCGGGATGCCGCCTTCACGTAAAACGCAATCCGCTCCAAGCTTTTTCAGCGCGGCGATACAGCTCGTTCGCGCTTCCCCGATAATTTCAATCGGAATCGGAAAACTGCATCCTAAATGCTCCACGCATTTACTGTTTGTTGCAACAATAAAATATTTTTCCGAATTGTATGCGAGAATTTTTTCCAAAAGGAGCGCTGCGCCGCCGCCTTTTGTTATATTTTTATCAGGGTCAATTTCATCGGCGCCGTCAATCGTCAAATCCAGTTTTCCGCCGATACATTTTGCATTGAGCGAATACACCGGTATATCGAACTTTTCGCACAAAAGCGTTGTTTGAAAACTCGTCGAAGACGCAACAATATTTTTTAGCACGCCCTTTTGTATATACTCGGCTAAACGGGCAACCGCCTTCACTGCCGTTGAACCCGTCCCCAAACCCACTTTCATATTTGAATGTAAAATATTTTTTTGAATCAAATAATCAACGGCAAAATGAGCCGCACGCATTTTTTGTTCATTGCTTGAAATTTTATTCATAATCCTTTCCTGTAAAAATTTTAAATTGTTCTGCTGCTTGAAATTCCAACATTCGGTATCCGTTACAGATTTGACAACCGCTTTTTTTTGCACGCTGTAAAAGTTTTGTCCGCTCCGGTTCATATACCAAATCGAAAACTTTTTCGGTCCCGGTAAAAGTATAAAAATAAATCGGATCGTCGGCTTCATCGTGAACGGAAACTGCGGTTGTACAGTTGATAATCAGCGAAGCGTACTCAGTCAGCTTTTCGGTCGCTTCAGTCGTTTCGGCAAGTATGCTTGATGCAAAGCCGTATCGTTTTGCCAGTACATCCGCTTTGCTTTTTGTTCGGTTAAACACACACACAGATTTAGCGTTTTGCTTTATCGTATGTACGGAATTTTTTTCGAATCGCACTCTTTTATTTTTTGAGTTTTGTTTTAAAAGTTTTGCAAGCACATAACAAACGGCTTCGGCAGCTCCGCCCGCACCGATGACCGCAATTTTATACCGCGAAATTTTTCTGTCGCCTAAAAATTCCAGCAATGCTTTTTCAAAACCGATTATATCGGTGTTGTATCCTGCCCATGTGCCGTTTGCATTTACCAATGTATTGATCGCTTTTAAATTCGGGACAATACCGCTCACCGTATCGGCTTGATCAAAAGCGGCTTTTTTAAATGGCGCAGTGATTGACATTCCCTGAATATTTAATTTTTTTGCAAAGCGAAATACTTCGGAAAAGTTATTTGCGGAAATCGGCACATAACACGCGGATATGTTTTGCTTTTGAAATGCTGCATTATGAATTGCAGGGCTTTTACTTTTTTGAACATCGCGACCGACCACCGCATATATTTTCGGCTGTTCACCGACGCGTCTAAAACCGTATAGTTCCGTCAGCGTAATCGGATCAATGAGCGCGTTCTGCAAAGTATTTTTTTTAATATATTTTTTCGGAAACGTATACACAATTTCAGAACCGATCCGCTGAGAAAAAATGCGGGATAAGGCTCCGTACTTTCCGAGTCCGGTGATAATATACGGTTTTTTTGCGTTGGGGCTTTGTAAAAAAAGAGCGGCTAGATCCTGCAATGTGGGAACAACCGTTGCCAGTTTGACAATATCCTCTTCCGTTTTACGAATTGAATCCAGTTCTTTTACAATATTGCTGATCGGCGTTTTTAAATTATGCAAACTGCGAATGATTTTTATATCAAATGCTTTTGCCGCTTCTTCCAAACTTGATGTCGGAAAATCATTTTCAAAATCAACATAGGCAAAATTTTTTCGGCGGTCGCTATCCAAAAAAGCCAGCGCTTTTGCAAGTACCGTTAAACGCGCACCTTCTCCGTCTTTAAATTTTCCGCCGTCAATCATACGCCTGCACGTTAAAATAGTCGGTGCTTGCACGAGCGACGGAAATTTCCGTACGTAAAACGTTTCATTTGAAAAAAGTAAGTCGACTCGCAATTCCAAAATATCGTAATAGCCTTCATATTCTTTTGCGAGGCGAATATTACCTTCGATAGTTTCTTCCGTGAGAACCAAACAAATCTTTGTAGCCATGGGACGTTCTCTTATTCCGAATCCTGCAGCAGCAGTTCACGCGCGGTTTTCGCTTTATCTTCGTTGTTATACATTTGTACCGACGAAGCGAGCACCCATCCGTCATCAATTTTTATCCACAATTCCTGCGAATCATTTTGCGTTTTTACGATACACGTTTCCTGTATTTTAAAAATTTCCGCATACCGCAAGTGCGAAACAATAATTCCGTTACTTCCCGGTATGTCAAAACTGGTTACGTATTTTTCATGAATTACGGCAAAGTTATTTTCGTTAAATGATTCTCCTTGATCCTGAAATTGAAACTCGGCAATATCCAGTTTTTTTGTACAGGATATACAAAGGAGAACGGATAAAAAAATAATCCGGTGTTTCATACGACTTTAAAGAATAAGCGCGTGCGCAAAAAACAAATGCAGTATTCCGATGGCGAAAGAAAGGTAACCGATTATCACGCTCAAACCGTTTAATTGCGCGGTAAATCCCGGAAGCGTATCCGATTTTCCCACTGCTGAAAAATACCGAAATGAAAACAAAAAAAATAAAACAACGCACATAAAAATCGGCAATAAATCTCCGATCAGATACATCGTGCCGTCGGCGCTGTTCGCTTTTACCGGTAAAAAAACTTTACCGATTGCGAGGAGAATTGCAACGACGGCACAGAGCAGATAAAACGTTTTGTTATAAAATAACGATTCGGTACCGGTATAATTTCCTTTTAGCGTTCCTTTTTCAACGACGGAAAACAAAAAACCTGAAAACACACAAAAAAATACGGTAAAAAAATAAATCGGCAACATGCTAGTAGTATAATTGAAATGATAAATTTTTTCAATAAATGATAACCTCAAAAAAAAGTTTTTAGCCATCCGAGTACTATTAAATGTGCCGGATAAAAAATATAAAAGAAATATTTTTTTACGGCTTGGCGCTTGGGCGTATCCGCATTTTTTAGCTTTGTCTTTTTGCCGTTATAGAGGGCGATAAATGGAATCACCAAAAAGAGTCCCAGCATAAAAAGCTGAAAGTAATAATATTTTTCAAAATATGCGATAGTTTCATTCCATGCGTGCAAAACGTTCACGCGGTTTACTGTGATACTATTTTTTACTATCGCAGTATATCGATTAAAAAAAATCCAAAACGGAATTGAAAGTATGTACGTAAAAATTTTGAGAAAAATATGTTCCCGAAAAAGATAAAAAATGAGGGCAAGCAAGAGCGGATAAAAAGTCCAATCACAAAAAAATGAAAGAAAAAAAATCACAATGCTCAATAATATTTTCACGCCGATAAAGAGTTGCGTTTTAAAAAGAACGGTTAAAAGCAGCAGGGCAAAAAAAAGCGCGGCAATAATACCGGTTTGAAAATATATAGGATGCTTCGGTGTAAAGAAAAAACTTCCGTAATTAAAATATACAAAAGCAAAATGCGAAATAACTGCAAACACAAAAAGCCGCGTGAGATATCGATGCAAGTTCCTCGTATGCGTAAAACCTTCCACCAGACAAAAAACCATGAGCGGCATTGTTAGCCGCCCGATCCCGCGCAATACCGCATACAGAATAAATGAAACACTTTGCGGCGAACTCGATAACGCCGCGGTGCGTAAAAACGCAACGGTGATGTGATCAATGACCATTGCGATAATTGCAATGTATTTTAGATCAAGTATTGAAAATTGTTTCATACACGTATGCTGATGATTTTTAGAAGCTACCATAATTATTCGGCGTCAAGTACACCGCCTTCGTTGTATCAAAATGCGGCAAAGCAAAAAGCGAACGGTCGTTGGTGTGTCCGTTGTACAACGCCGTAATACTGTCATTTGCGGTAACGAGCATTACATGCGATTCATCGTTCAAACAGATAAAACCGCCCGCACTTACCGCCGCATAACCCACGGAAAGGAATTTTTCTTTCCGCTGCATATACGTCATAACACCTCCGTTTTTGGTGCGAAGGCTTCCCGTGCGAATCCAATATAAAGAATCGGCTCGCCATGTTTCCGTTTGCGGTATGCCGCCTGCGTATAAACATTGCGAAACAAAATTGGCGCAATCATTTTCATGTGCGGTGTAATCGCTGTTCCAAGCACTCAGATCGGCTTCTTTATTTTTCGGATTCGAGGAAAACTTCAACGCATACGAAACCGCTTTTTCATTATCAAAGGGAATACGGCTTTCTTTGTATTTTGCTGCAGTCAGCAAAAAATTTTTCCCTTCAGTTTGCAGTTGTTCGATTCCCGGAAGCACCAAATAATCAATACTCTGTACTTCCATGTACGTGGAAAGAGAAACGGATTCCGGAATAAAGTCTCCCGTCTTATCCGTTTCAACCGCTAAAATCGTATATTCCGTTTGTAGCTTTCCGATGTAAGCTGCAAGCTCGGCAACTTTTTTATCAAACACCGTTTTCGCGTACGATGCATTGTCCAACCGGAGCAGTGCCGCCTCCATTCCTTTCACAAACGGCAGTTCATATACGGAATCATATACTAATTTTTTTTGCAGTTCGACAAAAAAGTATTTTTGATTCTTTTTGGGCTGCACATTTTCCGCCGAGTAATCAAAAGCTTTTACCTTTATATCCGTGTAATGTGTGCTGTAGATTGATAAAAAAAGTTCTTCAAAAAATGCGGACGCTTTTTTATTTTCTCTTTTGTACGGATTTAATTTTTCATTTCGTTTTTTTAAAACCGGAACAGCTTGATTTGCATTGTTTTTTTTATTGGAAACTTTTTCAGCAACCGGTTCAGCTTGATTTTGATTTTTAAACTCACGATAGCGAAAAAACAACAACAAAGCGGCAATTGCATACAAGGCGACTAAGATCGCAATGAAATATTTTTTATAAGCTTTGGATGTCTCCATTGGTTACATTTCAATTCCTTTTCGCGCAGGAACTCCCTGATTGTAGTAGTGCTTAATCATTTTCATTTCCGTAACCAAATCGGCTGCATCCATAATTTCTTTTTTTGCATAGCGACCGGTGAGAACGAGTTCAACTGTTTCGGGCTTATTTTTGATAATTTCTAAAATCCGCTCGGTACTCAATAATCCGTACATTAGTGCAACGTTTATTTCTTCCATGATGACGACATCATATTCCGCCGAGTTGATAATCGCTTCAATTTTTTTCAAACCGGCTTCCGCTTTGTCGATGTCGCGCTGGGTCGGCTCGTTATGAACAAACTGATTCGTTCCATATTGTTCAATCAGTAAATTAGGCAAATACTCGGGCGCTTTCAACTCACTGTAAGTCATGCCTTTTAGAAATTGTCCGATATACACTTTATATCCTGCGCACACGGCGCGTAACGCCAACCCGAATGCGGCGGTTGTTTTTCCTTTTCCGTCACCGGTATATACTTGCACATATCCTCGTTTCATACTATTCCTCGTTTTATAATATTGCGTTAATTATAAACCGGCATTAGTTTTTTTTCAATAGATTTCGATTGTTATTGTACGTTTTTACTGGTTGGACTTTGGATGAAGCTTTATTTGTAAAAATTAATTCCGTTGCAGCCTAGACAAAAATAAAAAATATTTATATACTATATGGCAGTCTTTCATATACAACGATTGCCGAAAGATCGGTTTATATCCGGTTCAAGCGTATTTTGACAATCTTTTCGTATATTTGAAAGATGGCAATGGGTTTATCCATTATTACTAAAAAAGTTGCAAAAATATAACGTTAAAATCAATTTACGCATTGGGAAAGGATATGAAAAAGATTTTATTTCGTCACAAAATGGTGGCTTTTTATTTTGGCTTGGTTCTTTTTTTGTTTTTAGTAACAGCGCTGGTTATTGCAGGTATTGTTTCAAAGAAGTCGCGAGAAACTACTTTTGAAAACTGCACAATAACCGCAAAAACGGCACAAAATGGACTTAATATTTTTGTTGATAGTGTCGAAAGTTCATTAAATTTTATTGTAAATGATGAGTCGGTAAAAACGGCAACGCCCGATTTTATTGATTTTAGAAATGTGACGAAACTTCGAGATTTTGATACCTTTGACTTATCGGAAAAAGCAATGATCGCCCGCAACTTATTTTTACAAGTGAAAAAAGCATATCCAGCCTATAGTGAAATCTACGCCGGCTCTACGAAAGGAACTTTTCTTTCCGGCGGAGAAAAAGGTAATGTAACCTACAATCCAACTCAACGCGATTGGTATAAGAAAGCGGAAAAAGCCGGTGGAAACGTTATTGTTACGGACGCGTACGTTACTGCGTATGACAGTAGTGAACTGATGATTACTATGGCACAGCTTTATTGTGATCGAAATAATCAACCGCTTGGTGTAGTCGGTATCGATATAACATTAGACGTACTAACTAAAATGCTCGCTGAAATCACGGTCGGTAAAAACGGATACGTCGTTTTGCTACAAAACAGCGGCACTATTTTAGCCGATCCCGTCAATAGCGGATTTAATTTCCAAAATGTAAATGATACGCTCCACTGTACTTTGGATGAATTGATTTCGCTATCCGACGCACAAAAAACGGTCTCACTGCCGAATGGACAAAAAGTATTTCTCCTCGTAACGGAGATACCCCGACTCAATGCAAAACTGATGACCTGCATTCCCCAAAATGAAGTATACGAAGTATTTTATAACATATTTGCTGCACTGTGTGTTGTCGTTTTTATCTGTTTGATTTTTGCATATATTTTAAGTGTTATTTTTGCAAAGTCAATTACGACGCCCATAGCAAATCTGGTTACCGGTTTAAAAGAAATGGCATCGGGCAATTTAACGGTAACTTTGCCGGTTAAGGGGAGCGATGAACTTGCGGAACTTTCAAGTTATTTCAATCGAGCGATTGCACAAAATCATACTTCAATGAATGAAATATCGAATTCTACCGTGCAGATGCGTCGTCACAGCGAAGAACTCTCGACTAGTATGACGCAAACCTCTCAGGCGATTGGACAAATTTCCAAACACACCGACTCGGTGCGCCAACATGTGATAAACCAAAGTGCAAGCGTAGCGGAAACTGCCGGAGCGATGGAAGAAATTAATCGCGCAATTGCAATGCTCCACCGAAGTATTGACACGCAAGCTGCAAATATTACACAAAGCTCGTCTTCCATTGAGCAAATGCTCACGAATATCAATTCGGTCACGCACATTGTTCGGAGCAATACGCAAAAAATCGATATGCTCAAACTCAAATCCGATGCGGCAAAAAACGATACAAATAATACCTCACAAATTATCAACGAACTCGCACGGGATTCCGAGTGGCTTTTGGAGACGGTGCAAGTTATACAGGGAATTGCAAGTCAAACGAACTTGCTTGCGATGAATGCGGCTATCGAAGCGGCTCATGCGGGTGATACCGGAAAAGGTTTCAGCGTAGTTGCCGATGAAATTCGAAAACTTGCCGAAGAGTCGAGTACGCAAGGCGATCAAATCAGCGAAATACTTAACGGTCTAAAGGAAAAAATTGATCATCTTGCCGGTGCAACCGAAAATTCATCAGCAGTCTTTAATGAAGCTTTTGCACTCGCTGATGAAGTAAAATCGCGCGAATATGAAATTATGCAGGCGATGGAAGAACAGTCGATCGGTTCCAAGCAAATCCTGAAAGCGCTAGCCGATATTAATGCGATAACGTCGGAAATTAAAACCGGTGCGGATGAAATGCACACCGGAAGCGATCAGATTTTAATGGAAATGCAACAACTTACCGAAATAACGGAATCAACGAAGCAAAGTATGTTGGAAATGGCGGACGGTGCAAGTGAAATTCAAAAAGCCGTTCATCAAGTCAACAGCATGACTGAAGAAAATCGTCTCGCAATCCGTAGAGTAAGTGAAGCATTCAGTCTGTATAAACTGTAGAAAGGGTAAGACTCTCCGAAACCGTAAAATATCGCCCTATGAGGAGGCACTGATTCATTTAATCGAGAAGTAAGGTCGTCTTTCAAAAACGCGGGTTAAAAACTTTGCTTCTGCAAAAAACTTTGCGAAGCAAAGTTGTCGGTAAACGACCGTCAAGCCTTTAATCAGTGCCTCCTTATGCCTTTTTACAAGCTTCAACAGCGAGCGTATCACAGAGATTATTAAATGCGTTATCGGCGTGTCCTTTGACCCACTTCCATTCAATGCTGAAACCGCTTTGGAGGGCATCCAATTTTTGCCAAAGGTCTTGATTTTTCACCGGCTGTTTACTCGCGGTTTTCCAGCCGTTTTTTTTCCAGTTTTTAATCCACACGGTAATTCCCTGCTGGACGTAACTCGAATCGGTGTAAATTTTCAAAGCGTCCCCGCGCTGCGGTATTTGTGAAAAATGTTCTAACCCGGAAATAACCGCTAAAAGTTCCATGCGGTTATTAGTAGTCGCTTTATCATAACCGGAATTTTGCTTCAGCACTTCACCGTCCGAAACCAAAACCCACGCCCATCCACCGCGTCCGGGATTTCCCGAACAGGCGCCATCCGTGTACATTTCCAACATATTCACCTCGCACGGCAAAGTATACCCAAAAGTCAGCCTATATACAAGATAGATTTTCCGCCAATCATCTCGCGCCTATTTTTCGGCAAGATGCCGGTACTTTTCCATCTTGATGTGAAACAGTTCCCCATTAGTTGGGGGCGTGTAGGTGATTGCATTCGCACCGGCGTCAATCGTTTTTTGAATCGATTCATCGGTCGGACCGCCGGTTGCAATAATCGGCAAGTCGGGAAATTTTTTGCGGATATGTTTTACAATATTGGAGGTTTTGCTGCCACCGCTCACATTGAGCATTGTCGCACCGGTGTCAAGAAGCGGCTGAATATCCGTATGTTCTGCAACAACGGTAAATACAATCGGACAGTCGACAGTCGCTCTCAGTGCTTTGAGCGTTTCCAGCGTAGTCGGTGCATTCACGACCACGGCAATGCAGCCGTGGCTTTCGGCAAAAAGACCCATCTGGGCGGAACGATTGCCGCTCGTTGTACCGCCACCGACGCCGGCAAAAACCGGCACCTGCGAAACACTGGTAATAGCCGAAAAAATCGAAGGATGCGGCGTAAACGGATATACCGCAAAAATCGCGTCGGCATTATTGTTCATAATAATGGCAATATCCGTCGTAAAAATGAGAGACTTAATCCGCTTTCCGTAAAACCGAATACCCGACGCATTATAAATAACTTTCGGCAAAATAATCGTATCCGATTTAAGCTGAGTCCAAATTTCAGGCACAAATTTTCTCTCATGTTTTTTCATAAAATATCCCTTATCCTGATTCAACTACAGGGATTTCAATCCGTCATACAGTTCATTGAAGCCTTTTTTCTGCTTGCACCTTCCGTACGACAATTCCTTATTTTCGCCGAAAGCGGCAAGCCAGCATTTGGTAAATTCTTCAACCGTTTGTTCGAGCATCAACATAAACTGCTCGTAAATCACCTTGTATTCATTTGTATCTTTGTCATAGGTGTTATCAATCAACGACTCCGTTAATTGGTCAAGCGGATACAATTTCAAATGCATGAGTTCGTGAACAATCACTTCTTCAATGTTTTCGTTGTACGGGTTGTTTTTATTGAGTATCAATACCGCTTTTTTATCATCGGGATCAATTTTAAAATCGCCCGTTTTTTTAAATGCTGAATCATCTCGTTCTTCCAATAAAATATCCCAGTTGTTTTTTAATCGTAAAATTTCAAGCCACTTATCAAAAGTTTTTCGGTACGATTCGTTCATTTCCACTTCCTTCGTAAACGAGATTTATTGTATTCTACTGCAATTTAAATTTTTTTTCAAGAAAACATTTCCGTTCATTTTATGCATCAAAGAACAAACAAAGTCCGTACACTTTTTTGCAGCCCGCTTCACGCAGTACTTTGCTACATTCGTTGATTGTTGCACCCGTTGTAATAATATCATCAAGTAAAATCACACTTTCGGGAATTTCGGATTTTACGCTTCGATGCAGGTAAAACTTTCCCACAAGGTTTTCCGACCGTTCCGTTTTGCTCACGTGTTTTTGCGAAACGCCGTCCCGCCGCCGCAAGATGGGGAGAATCGTTTTTCCGCATGCACGCAGTTCACTCGCGATATCCGCAATTTGATCCCAGCCTTTTGTTTTTAGTTTTGCGGGACGGGGCGGTACGGGAACGATGCTCAAACCGGATAATTCCGAATCATCGTGCAAAAACTGCAAGAGGTATTCCGCAAAAACTTGCGCATAATTTCGCATACCTTTGTTTTTCCAATCACTTACGATTTTCTGTCCGTCTCCGATGTACGGAAAAAGAGCAAAATTTTTTTCAAAAAAGAGTTCCGTTTTCTTTACGGAATGCTGCTCACGGTCAAATTTTCCGGTCGGTATTGTCGCGTGTATAAAACCGCTTTTACACCGTTGACACACGGCAATTTCCGAAATCAATGCTTTTCCGCACACTTTACAAAAACAATTCGGTTCCGTGCGGTGCATATTTATATACGAAGCAAAAAATTTTTCACCGCAGTCCGCACAAAGCGAAGTTGCCGTGCCGGTTTCGTTTCCACAGCATATACAAACCGGCGGTGAAAAAAACTGCGCATACGCAGTTCGGAGAATATTCCTAACATGCATCGCCGAAAACAAATAGCGTCGTGTTTTTGCTTTATTGGTTATAACGCGAAACATATTTTTGTTTTTTCCAAATGCCGTCAATTTTTACAAGACTGAATGTTCCCGAAACATTTTCCGCCTTGACTCCGCTGAGCTGCACATTGAGAGCGTCTTCAAAACCGGCTTGTTGCAATTTTTTAATTAATGCAGTCGCTTCATCATCCCACTGAAATTCACCGTCGGCAAAACCTTTTGCATGTACGCACACCAAAAAATCCTGCACGCGTTCATTGTCTTCATCGAGTACAACAATATTCGCTTCGCGTTTTGAAGGTTTATCAAAATTGCGGGCGTAAAAATCCCGTGCGGTTTTGATATCGCGCGCGATGCTTTCACCGGTTTCATCGGCAAAGTTTTGATCGGCATTTTTTTCGGCTCCCGCACGAAGGTGTACAAAAATGATTTCTCCTTCGTTTACTTCACAAGCCGGAAAAACATAATCCGGGACTTTTTTGCTGCCAACCGCACGAATCGTAAATCCGCTGATATTTCCGCTTTTTATAACTTTCAGTTTTATAAATTCAGGATCGGAATTTTTCGCAGTTGAATGCACCGGTTTATATTCAACAAACGCGAGCTGTGCCGGGTTTGAGTTTTTTCCGATAAACTTCAAAGAAAAGTCTTGCGTTGTTTTTCCGCTTTTTACTTTTCCGCTGACAGTGTACGGTTCGCCGATCGAAATATTTCCCGCGCACCGGATGACATAGAATTCTACACCGTCGATGTTTTCTTTTGTTGTGTTACACACCAATTGTTCGGGTACCGCATTATACACCGTCACCTCAGTCAACTCCACGGGAGCGGAAAAAACAAGCTTCACGGAGTTATCAGGTTGCTGTTCAAAGCTTTCCAGTTTAAACGTTTTTTCGTCCGTTCCGAAAATTGTTACAAAGTTGGGCTGTACTTCAAAGCCCCTGCACGAAACACCTATCAGCGTAATCGCTGAAACCGCCATACATAAAAATTTTTTCATTTTAACCTCCTTAGGTCTATATAACTATAATGCAAAATATTTTTTTTGTTATCATATTTTAAAAAAAAGTTTAAACTTTTTTTACCGATATGAACTTTTATCGAATATTTACTTTGCACGGTTTCCGCGCAAACGGTTTCATCCAAAAAACTTCTGACACAAATAGGCACCAATCGGTGCCCGCGATTGCACTTCGGTGTATGAGAATAAATAACTGAAAATTGCAAGTAGTATTGCCCATAAAATTTAAGTTTTATAGCATTTTTTGTACATATCGTTTGCAGTTCTCTATTCGTGCAATTTTCTCGGGTACCGGTCTCCAAATGCGATAAAAGTCCCCCCTATCAATTATACCGTTCCTCGCTTGATTTCCCGCTCAAGGAGGCACTGATTAATTCAATCGGTAATTAATCAGTGCCCACCTTTAAAATCGTTGTTTCAAAAACGTTCCTTAAAATTCAGCAAATGAGTGAACATCAGTTCACGAAAGAGCTGAATTTACGC
>ERZ1673752.3044-NODE-3044-length-16884-cov-7.326163_pt1 | contig 16884 bp, 14 predicted proteins | sample MGYA00580195_ERZ1673752 | MGnify/ENA primary metagenome ERZ1673752 (study PRJEB41218, sample SAMN15661744) | gut metagenome | host: Homo sapiens | place: Canada: London | collected 2015-08-20/2019-03-30 | study: EMG produced TPA metagenomics assembly of...
GTGGAGCCCGGACTTTCCTCATGAACAGGCTTTCGCCTTGTCCCCGCGACTGTCCGGCTTACTCGCAGCCTTTATTTTACAGGAGTGCGCCGGGAAAGTCAACGAAAATTGATTGAATTACGGCGGGAAGCGAGGTATAATAGATTACCCCATTATACAATTCCATAATCTGTATTTATATAGGAGGCATGCCGAAATGAATTTGCGTGCGTATCTCGATTCCCTGCGCGGCAAGACCGTCGCCGTGATCGGAATCGGTGTGAGCAATACCCCGCTGGTGAAGCTGCTTTGCCGGGAGGGGATCTCCGTTACCGCCTGCGACCGGCGCAGCCGCGCGGATCTGGGTGAGCTGGCCGGTGAGCTGGAGGGCGCGGGCGCCGCGCTGCAGCTCGGGGATGGGTATCTCGAGAACCTGACGCAGGACGTTATCTTCCGTACCCCCGGCCTGCGGCCGGACGTGCCGCAGCTGCGCGAGGCTGTGGCGCGCGGGAGCGTTCTGACCTCGGAGATGGAGGAGTTTTTCCATGTCTGCCCCTGCCCGATCATCGCCGTGACCGGATCGGACGGCAAGACCACGACGACCACGATCATCGCGGAGCTGCTGCGCGCGGCGGGGAAGACCGTCCACGTCGGCGGCAACATCGGCCACCCGCTGCTGTGCGAGGCGGGGGAGATGGCGCAGACGGACTGGGCCGTGCTGGAGCTGTCGAGCTTCCAGCTCATGACGATGGACGTCAGCCCGCACATCGCCGTCATGACGAACCTCGCGCCGAACCACCTCGACGTCCACCGCGACATGGACGAGTACGTCGAGTCGAAGGCGAATATCTTCTGCCACCAGCAGCCGGGCGATATCGCCGTGTTTAACCTCGACAACAACATCACGCGCGGACTCGGCGGGGAGTGCGCGTCGCAGGTGCGCTGGTTCAGCCGCCGCGAGGAGCCCGCGGAGGGCGTGTTCCTGCGCGGGGAGAGCATCATCTGCCGCGGCAGTGGACAGGAGCGCGAGGTGCTGCGCACGACGGATATCAAGATTCCCGGCGTTCACAACGTCGAGAACTACATGGCGGCCATCGCCGCGGTCGACGGGCTGGTGCCGGATGAGGTTATCCGCCGCTTTGCCCGCGAGTTCGGCGGAGTGGAGCACCGCATCGAACTGGTGCGGACGTACCGCGGCGTGAAGTTTTATAACGACTCCATCGCCTCGAGCCCCTCGCGCACGATCGCGGGTCTGCGGTCGTTCAAGCAGCAGGTCATCCTGATCGCGGGCGGCTATGACAAGCACATCCCGTTTGACGTCCTCGGACCCGAGGTGGTCGAGCACGTCAAGCTGCTGATTCTCTGCGGCGCGACGGCAGATAAGATCCGCGCCGCCGTGGAAAACGCCCCCGGCTACGAGCCGGGCAAGCCCGAGATTCTCGATGTCACACCCTTTGAACGCGCGGTGGAGGCGGCGCGCGACCGCGCGGAGGAGGGGGACATTGTCACGCTCTCGCCCGCCTGCGCCGCCTTTGACCAGTTCAAGAACTTCATGGAGCGCGGGAAAACGTTCAAGAAGATTGTGAACGGCTGGGAATAATACATTGAGAGAGAAGGGTGAAGTCCTTCTCTCCCGATGGGGGTTCGCTTCGCTCTGCGTCTCGGCTGTCTGTGCCAGCCTGCGACGCTCGCTACGCGCAGGGTATTTTTCGCGACGTACACGCCGCCGCAAAAAGCGGATTTCATTTTCAATAAGGAACCTCTGTCTTGGGTGTGGCATACACTGAGCACGGAGGTGTCTGCCGTGAGAGGAACGCGCTACCACCGCATGCACTGTGTGCGCCTGCCGCGCAGGACGCGGGCGCTGATCTGGCTGGGACTTGTGTGCCTGCTCGTCGTGGGCGGGTGCTGTCTGGCGCTCATGCACATGCGCCCGATCCTGACGAGCCTTGCGCGATCACGCGTGTCGAACTCCGTGAGCCGCATCGTCGTGGCCGCCGTGAACGACGCCGTCCGTTCCGGGCAGATCGACTATCACGCGCTCATCGACTTTGAAAAGGACGAGGAGGGGCACGTCACGGCCCTGCGCAGCAACATGTCGGAGTTTAACCGCCTGCAGGTGCAGATTGCCGACGACATCCTCGAGCGGCTCTCCGAGGTCTCATCGAGCGAGCTGTCCATCCCCGTCGGGACACTGACGGGCTCGAGCCTGCTCGCAGGGCGCGGGCCGTCGATTCATGTGCGGATGCAGGCCGTCGGTTCGGCGAAGGCGAGCCTGCGCAACGCCTTCACGTCCGCGGGCATCAACCAGACGCGCCATCAGGTGCTGCTCGATGTGAGCGTTACGATGAGTATCCTGCTGCCGGGCTTTATCACCGACGCGCAGGTCACGAGCGAGATTGCCGTGGCGGAGACGGTGATCGTGGGCGGCGTGCCGAATACCTATACCTATTTCAGCACCACGCCGGAGGAGGCGGAGCAGTACGCTGAGGACTATATCATGAACAACGGATAAGAGGTACACTATGAACTATCGGGAAGAAATGAAGCAGCTGCGCGAGACGCTCAACGCGCACGGCTACCGCTACTATGTGCTGGATGATCCGCAGATTTCCGACTATGAATACGACCACATGCTGCGCCGGCTCGATGATCTTGAGCGCGAGCACCCGGAGGAGATCACACCCGATTCCCCCACGCAGCGCGTGGGCGGCCCGACGCTGTCGGAGTTTGCGCCGGTGGAGCACCCGGTGCCGCTCGAGAGCCTGCAGGATGTGTTCAACGGTGGCGAGGTGGAGGAATTCCTCGAGCGCGTGGCCGGAACGTTCCCGGACGCGGAATACAGCGTCGAGCCGAAGGTCGATGGGCTGAGCGTCGCGCTCGAATACCGCGACGGCGTGTTCGTCCGCGGCGCGACGCGCGGCGACGGCCGCGTCGGCGAGGACGTGACGGAGAATCTGCGCACGATCCGCTCCATCCCCATGACACTGCCGGAAAAGCTCCCGCGCCTGATCGTGCGGGGCGAGGTGTATATGGCGCGCAGCGTCTTTGAGGAGATCAACGCCCGGCGTGAGCTGGAGGGAAAGCCCCTCATGGCCAACCCGCGCAACGCGGCGGCGGGCTCGCTGCGCCAGCTCGACCCGAAGGTCGCCGCGCAGCGGCGGCTCGACATCGCAGTCTTTAACCTTCAGCTCGCCGAGGGGCGCACATTCGCGTCCCACACAGAGACGCTGGACTATCTGAAAGATCAGCACTTCAAGGTCATCTCCAGCCGCCGCCTGCGGCGTCTGCCGGAGATCCTGGAGGAGATCGAGCGCCTGAACGATACGCGCATGGAGCGCCCGTTCGACATGGACGGCGCGGTCATCAAGCTCAACAGTCTCGCCGACCGCGAGGTGCTCGGCAGCACGGCGAAGTGTCCCAAGTGGGCCATCGCCTATAAGTATCCGCCGGAGAAGAAGCCCGCGAAGGTGCTCGACATCGTCGTGCAGGTCGGGCGCACCGGCGTCCTCACGCCGAAGGCCGTGCTCAGCCCCGTGCGTCTGGCGGGGACGACCGTCACGAACGCGACGCTCCACAACCAGGACTATATCACCCAGAAGGATATCCGTATCGGCGACACGGTCATCGTCCAGAAGGCGGGGGAGATCATCCCCGAGGTGGTGGAGGTCGTGCCGGGCGAGCGGCCGGAGACGGCGCAGCCATATTTCCTGCCCGATACCTGCCCGGTCTGCGGCGCGCCCGTCACGCGCGACCCGGACGGCGCGGCCGTGCGCTGCACGGGCGCGGAGTGCCCGGCGCAGCTGCTTCGCAACCTCACCCACTTCGCCAGCCGGAACGCGATGGACATCGACGGGCTCGGCCCAGCGGTGATGAACCAGCTCATCGAGAGCGGCCTTGTGAAAACCGCTGCCGACCTCTACGGTCTGCGCGCCGAGGAGATTGCCCAGCTCGACCGCATGGGCGCGAAGTCCGCGCAGAACGCCGTGGAGGCAATCGCGAAGAGCCGCGAGAACGACCTCTGGCGGCTGCTGTTCGCCCTCGGCATCCGGCAGGTGGGGGAGAAGGCGGCGAAGGTGCTTGCCGCCCGCTTCGGGAGCTTCGACGCGCTCGCGAATGCCTCGGAGGAGGAGCTGACGGCCATCGACGACGTCGGCCCCATCACGGCGCGGTATCTGCGCGAGTGGCTGGAGAGCCCGCAGTCGAAGGATCTCATCGCCCGGCTCAAGGTCGCGGGCGTCAACATGGAGAGCCGGACGAAGCCGGTCGACAGCCGCTTCGCCGGGCAGACGTTCGTCCTCACCGGCGCGCTCACGCGCTTCACGCGCGACGAGGCGGCGGAGATGATCGAGCAGCGCGGCGGCAAGGCCGCCGGCTCCGTCTCGAAAAAGACAACCTACGTCGTGGCGGGGGAGAACGCGGGTTCCAAGCTGAAGAAGGCGCAGGAGCTGCAGATCCCCGTGCTGACGGAGGAGGAATTTCTCACGCTTTTGCAGTGAGCGCGGCATAAAAAGGAGGAAAAGCATTCATGGCACAGCAAACGGATACCCAGCTGCGCGGCAAGCTGATGTACAGTGTTTTTGTCCGCAACCACACCCCGGAGGGGACGTTTCAGGCGCTGGAGCGGGATCTCGACCGCATCGCCGCGCTGGGGACGGATATCATCTGGCTCCTGCCGATCCACCCCATCGGCGAGGTCAGCCGCAAGGGGACGCTCGGCAGTCCATACGCCATCCGCGACTACCGCGGCGTGAACCCCGAATACGGGACGCTCGGCGACCTCATGCATCTCGTCGCGCAGATTCATGAGCGCGGCATGAAGTGCATCATCGACGTCGTCTATAACCACACCTCACCCGACTCCGTCCTCGCTGCGGGGCATCCGGAGTTCTTCCTGCGCGACGAGATGGGCCGCCCGACCCGCCGCGTGGCGGAGTGGTCGGACATCGTCGACCTCGATTACAGGAATCTCGACCTGTGGAAATACCAGATCGAGACGCTGAAGATCTGGGCGGAGATTGTTGACGGCTTCCGCTGCGACGTGGCGAGCTCCGTGCCCGCTGCGTTCTGGCGCGAGGCGCGCGAGCAGGTGGAGAAGGTACACCCCGGCTGCATCTGGCTGGCCGAGAGCGTCTTTCCGGGGCATATTCTCGGCCTGCGCCGCATGGGGGCGTACTGCGCCGCCGATTCCGAGCTCTACAGCGCGTTTGACATCACCTATGACTACGACATCTGGCCGCATTTCGACGCGTGCTTTTCCGGCGGTTCGCTGCGCGCATGGACGGACATGGTAAACTTTCAGGAGTGCGAGTATCCGCCGGAGTATATCAAGCTTCGGTGCCTTGAAAACCACGACCAGCCGCGCTTTGCCTCCCGCGTGAAGAACTGGCGCGAGCTGGAGAACTGGCTGGCGCTGCTGTACTTCGAGAAGGGGATGACCATGCTCTACAGCGGGCAGGAGTTCGCCCCGCAGAAGGCCGTGGGTCTGTTCGACGCGGACGATGCCTACTGTGACAAGCGCCGCGACCTGCAGCCATATCTGCGCCAGCTGCGCGAGATGAAGCGCACCCTGCCGCAGGACGCGTGCTTTCAGCTCGAGAGCGTGGACGAGCGCGCCGTGGTCGGCCGCTACGACGGGGTGAAGCTCGCCGTGCGCGGCGTGTTTGACCTGCGCGGCGGGAAGGACGATGTGCGCGTCGCCGTCGGCCTTGCGGACGGCAGCTATACCGACCGCATCAGCGGACGGCAGATTACCGTGCAGGACGGGCGCGTCCGGCTGAGCGACGCGCCGTGCGTGATCGGCTGATGCTGACGCGGATCTACCGGCGGGATCCGCTGAGCTTTACGCTTGTATGCATCGCGGCGTATGTGCTTGCGATGGGGCTCGGCAACGGGCTGAGCGAGCGGCTGGGCGCGGCGTACAGCGGTAATGCGCTGCTCGCCGCGCTCTTCATCGCCGCGCTGCTCGGCTGGAGCGGCAAGGGCGGCCTGCGGCGGCCACTGGGGCTTTGCCGACCGAGGGTTCCCGCACGGCGGGTGCTCTGGTACGCGCCGCTCGCGGCCGTCGACGCGTGCAACCTGCTGGGCGGACTCGGCCGCGTATCGTGGCCGGAGACGGCGATTGCCGCCGCGGCCATGCTCTGCGCAGGGGTGCTGGAGGAGATCCTCTTCCGTGGGCTCCTGCTCGGCGCGCTTATGCCGCGGGGGCCGCGGCGTGCGGTGTGGCTCTCGGCGCTGGCGTTTGGGCTGGTACATGCGCTGAACCTCCTCGGCGGAGCCGGAGCGGGGGAGACGGCGGCACAGATCGTCTGCGCGTGTGCCGTCGGCGTGATGCTTGCGCTGCTCACGCTGCGCTGCGGAAGCATCCTGCCCGGCGCGGCGATGCACGGCGCGCTCAACGTGCTGAGCGCTCTTACCGCACCCGCAGACGCCGGGAGAAATCTCCTGACCGCCGTGCTCATGACGGCGCTTGCCGCCGGATACGCGCTTTTTCTGCGCCCGCGCGGGGACAAAAACGGAATACACGGATGACCGGGAGCTCCCATGGGGGGCTTTCGGAAAATTTTTCGTGAATTAACCGTTTTGCGAATTGCAATTTCGTGCCCGGAACGGTATAATAAACTGAAAAAAATGTGCAGGAATAGGATGATGGCAATGGCATTTGTGGAGTTTGAAAACGTCAGCAAAATCTATAAGACCGGCGAGGTGGAGATCTCCGCGCTGCACGGCGCGAGCTTTACGGTCGAGCAGGGCGAGATCTGCGTGATCGTGGGTGCGTCGGGCGCGGGCAAGACGACGCTGCTGAATATCCTCGGCGGCATGGACACGCTCACGAGCGGCACCGTGAAGCTCGACGGGCGGGACATCTCCCGCTACAACCGCCGTCAGCTCACGGAGTATCGCCGCCGCGACGTGGGCTTCGTGTTCCAGTTCTATAACCTGATCCAGAACCTGACGGCTCTCGAAAACGTTGAGATCGCGGCACAGCTGTGCGAGCATCCGCTCGACGCGGCAGAGGTGCTGCGCGAGGTCGGGCTGCAGGATCGGCTGCAGAATTTCCCAGCACAGCTCTCCGGCGGCGAGCAGCAGCGCGTCGCCATCGCGCGGGCGCTTGCGAAAAACCCGAAGCTGCTGCTGTGCGACGAGCCGACCGGCGCGCTCGACTATGTCACGGGCAAGAACATTCTCAAGCTGCTGCAGGACACCTGCCGCCGCACGAAGATGACCGTCGTCATCATTACGCACAACTCCGCCCTAACGGCGATGGCCGACCGCGTCATCTCCATCAAAAACGGCACGATCCAGTCCATGCACCTCAATGAGCATGCGACCCCGGTTGAGCAGATTGAGTGGTGAGGCGGGTATGCTGTTGAAAACATCTCTGCGCGAGATCCGGACGAGCCTTGGCCGCTATCTCGCGATTTTCTCGATCATCGCGCTCGGTGTCGGCTTTTTCGCGGGGTTGCGTGTCACGCGGGCGGCCATGCTCAACACGGCGGACGAGTACCTCTCGGAGCTGCACATGTTCGACGGGCGCCTGCTCTCCACCCTCGGGTGGACGCAGGAGGATGTGGACGCGTTCGCGGGGCTTGCCGGTGTGCGCGCCGCGGCGGGCGTCTACTCGGTGGACTTCCTGCGCGCGGGGGAGAGCGGGTCGGACACCGTGCTCAAGGCGTATTCGCTCACGAGCGGCATCAATGACCTGTGTCTGCAGGCCGGGCGTCTGCCGGAGAAGGCGGACGAGTGCGTCGTGGACGCGTGGAGCTTTGAAGAGAGCGACATCGGCAAGACGGTGCGCCTGTCGGAGAACAACTCCGCCGATACGATCGACGCCTTCGCCTACCGCGAATATACGATCGTCGGCGTGGCAAACAGCCCCATCTACATCAACTATGAGCGCGGTGGCACCTCGCTCGGAAACGGCACAGTGTCGGCGTTTGTCTATCTGCCCGAGGACGGCTTCACGCTCGATTATTTCACGGAGATCGACGTCACGTTCACAGACAGCGGGCGGATTTATTCTGACGAATACAAGGCCGCGGCCGACGCGATGGAGGAGCCCTTGCAGACACTCGCCGACGAGCGGGCACAGCTGCGCTATGAGAGCCTGCGCGCGGACGCGCAGAGCGAGATTGACGATGCGCAGCAGAAGCTCAATGACGCGCAAAGTGAGCTTGAGAGCGGCTGGAGCGACTACCGCAGCGCCGAGCGGCAATATCAGGACGGCCTTGCAAAGTACGAGAGTGGGCTGAGCCAGTACGAGGACGGGCAGGCGCAGTACGAGAGCGGCCTTGCCCAGTACGAGGAAGCGCTCGCGCAGTATGAGCAGCTGAGTGCTTCTCCGGCGGCGGGGGCGATGGGGCCGCAGCTCGCGCAGATGAAGGCGCAGCTTGACGCGACCGCCGCGCAGCTCGAAGCGTCGCGGCAGACGCTCGAGAGCACGCGCGCGCAGTTGGAAGCGTCCAAGCGGACGCTCGACAGTACCCCGGCGCAGCTTGCCGAGGCGAAGGATAAGCTCACAAGCGGCGAGCAGGAGCTTGCGGAGAACCGCGCCAAGCTCGACGACGCCAAGGCGCAGCTGGACGAACTCAAGACGCCGGACACCTATGTCCTCGGCCGCGGCACGAACGTCGGCTACGCCTGCTTCGAGAGCGACACGAACATCGTCGCGGGCATATCTCGCGTGTTCCCGCTGTTTTTCTTCCTGCTGGCGGCGCTCGTGTGCATCACGACGATGACCCGCATGGTCGAGGATCAGCGCACACAGCTTGGCACGCTCATGGCGCTCGGCTTCGGAAACGGGGCCATCATCTTCAAGTACTTCTTCTATTCCGGGAGCGCGTCGCTCCTCGGCTGCATCGTCGGGTTTGTCGGCGGGTCGTACATCTTCCCGAAGATCCTGTGGATGTCGTATAACATCATGTACGGCATCCCGGTGGGGATTCACTTCGTGCTCGACTGGGGCCTTGCGGCGGTATGCTTTGCGAGTTATCTGTTCTGCGCGCTGGGCGCGACGTATCTCGTCTGCCGCGGCTTCCTGCGTGAGGTGCCGGCGGAGCTCATCCGCCCGAAGGCGCCAAAGGCCGGCAAGCGCATCCTGCTCGAGAAGATCACGTTCCTGTGGAAGCGAATGGGCTTTCTCACGAAGGTCTCCATGCGCAACGTTCTGCGCTATAAGCAGCGGTTTTTCATGATGGTGCTCGGTATCGGCGGCTGCACGGCGCTGCTGCTGACGGGCTTTGGCATCAAGGACTCGATCGCGAACGTCGTGGACTATCAGTACGCCGAAATCACGCGCTACGATTGCACCGTCTCCTTCACCGAGACGATGGACGCCCAGAAGCAGAGCGACTTCCTCGCGGAGAGTCCCGCAGTGCAGAGCGCGCTCTTCCTCTATGACGGCTCAGTCACGGCGGAGACGGCGAGCGCCGCCAAAACCGTGAGTCTGCTCGTCCCGGAGGGGAGTCTGGACGGCTTTATGGATCTGCACAGCGGTGCGGAGAAGCTAACAATGCCCGCGGCGGGGGAGACGCTCCTCAACAATGCCCTCGCCGAGGCGCTGGGTGTGGGTGTGGGCGACACCGTCACGCTCCGCGACGGCGACATGCGCGCGCTGACCGTGACGGTCGCAGGCGTGTTTGACAACTACGTCTCGAACTACGCCATTGTCACACCGGAGACGTGCCAAAGCCAGTGGGGGAGCGTCCCCGGCAGCAAGACGGCCTTCGTCTCGGTGAACGATACCACGGACGACGCCATTCACGCCGCCTCGGCGCAGATGCTGGATCTGGCGAACGTCTCGGCGGTGACGGTGAACATCGACATCCGCGACCGCGTGGCGACGATGATGTCCGTGCTCGACTACATCGTCTGGATGGTGACGGTCTGCGCAGGCGCGCTGGCCTTCATCGTACTGTATAACCTGACGAACATCAACATCAACGAGCGCATCCGCGAGATCGCGACAATCAAAGTGCTCGGCTTCTATCCGAGCGAGACGGCGTCGTATGTGTTCCGTGAGAATAATACGCTGGTCTTTCTCGGGATGCTGCTGGGCCTGCCGCTTGGCAAGTGGCTGCACGCCTATGTCATATCGCAGATCAAGGTCGACATGATCGCCTTCGACGTGCGCATCGCGCCGATGAGCGTGGTGTATTCGATGTTGCTGACGGTGCTGTTCGCGGCGATTGTCGACTTCGTGATGTACTTCCGCCTGCGCCGCATCAGCATGGCCGAATCGCTCAAGTCGATTGAATAGCAAATTGGAACGTATAAACAAGAAACCCTCCAGTGCAGCTGGAGGGTTTCTTGTTGAAATTGATAATGAAACGGGAAATAAAGTTGACGGATATGGACATATGTGATAAATAAAAACGATATCAGGAGTAAACCACGGCCGACGGGAAAATAAAGCGGGGTGCCCGATGAAAAAGAAGCTCGAAAAGTGGTATAAGAGCCGAGCGTACCGGTTTCTGGCGTTGTTGATTCTCTTTACCGTTGTCCTTCTCTTGGCGGATTTCGGCCTGATTCCCCCCAACTGCAGCACAAAAACAAAGCTCATTACACATGGCCTGTTACTGATCTGGTTTTACAATGCCATTTGCGGCATTCGGGAAGAAAAAGAGCGGGAAGATGAATAAGCAGAGAAGGCGCTGCAAATGCAGCGCCTTCTCTGCTTACACTCCTATTTCAGACGTGAGCGCCAGTGCCGCCCCGGCGAGAATCATGAAGTCCGCGAGGTTCCATACGAGCCGCCCCACCCGTCCCGGCAGGCGAGGAAAGCGCAGATAGTCCGTCACGCTCCCGCGCGCGAAGCGGTCGACTAGGTTGCTGAGCCCGCCGCAGGCGAGGAGCGCCGCGCCGTACCGCAGGCACGCGCCGCCATCCACCCGCAGCAGCAGGAGCGCCAGCGCCAGCGCGTACACCGCGCACCCGAACGCGAGCACCCACCGCGGATGCGCCGCAAGCAGCCCCGCCGCCGCGCCGCGGTTTTCTAGATGCGTCAGCTCGAAAAAGCGGCCCCGTCGGCGCAGGCCGCGCCGTGCGCGGTGCTTGCAGACCCGGTCGAGAAGCCCCAGCGCCAGCGCGATGCAGACGGCCGCACTCACCGCTTGCGGCTCCGCAGCGTGAAGCCGAATACCATGCCGCACACGCCGCCGACGATGTGCGTCAGCTGGGAAATGTTGTCGGTATTTTTCAGCCCGTCGACCAGCTCGCCGCCGAGGTAGAACACCACGACGAGGATGAGCGTGATGGGAATGCCGCCCTTTTTCATCTCCGTGAACGAGGAGAGGACGATCATCATGAACACAACGCCGCTCGCGCCGAGCAGCGCCGTCTGCGGGAAGAAGATGAACTGCGCCAGCCCCGTCACAAGCGCCGTCACGGCGATCGTGAGCAGGAGCGTGCGGCTGCCGTATTTCTCCTCGAGCGGAGGACCGACGAGCAGCAGAAGGAGCATGTTGCCCATATAGTGGCTGTAGCCCGCGTGACCGAGGACGTGCGTGAACAGGCGCAGATACGTCAGGGGATCGGCGAGAGACGAGCGGTAGACGCAGAAAAACCGCGTGGTCGCCGCGCCGCCCGTGACGTCCCCGAGCAGGAGCGCCAGCAGGCTCAGCAGCGCAAAGCACAGCACCACGGGCGAGTTGAAGCGGATGACAAGTTTTTTCAAGGGAGATTTCCTCTTTTCAAATGGTCTTGGGTCGATTATAATGGATATATCCTCGATTGACAAGGGGATCTAATTTTGTAAACCATGAGGAGGACGGCATGAAAAAGGGCTGGAAGATTGTTTTGTGCATCCTGCTGGCGCTGGTACTGGTCGTGGGCGGGTATGTGGCCTATGTCCTGATCGACTATCACCGCATCGGCGATCAGGAGCTGGCGGTACAGAATGGCGCGGCGGAGACGTCCATCGCCGCGGGCGAGACCTATAAAATTGTGTCGTATAACATCGGCTTCGGCGCGTATGAGTCGGATTACGGGTTCTTTATGGACGGCGGCACGGAGTCGCGCGCGTGGTCGGAGGAGCGCCTGACGGCGAATCTTGACCGTATCGCCCGGACGCTCACCGACCAGAACGCGGATTTTTACCTCGTGCAGGAGGTCGACATCGACTCGACCCGCAGCTATCACGTCGACGAGCGCGAGCCGCTCTATGCCGCGCTCTCATGGGAAAACAGCGTGTTCTGCCAGAACTACGACTCGCCCTATCTCATGTATCCGCTGACGAGGCCGCACGGCGCTTCCCGCTCCGGGCTGCTGACGTTTGCGCCCACGGCGATTACCTCGGCGCGGCGCGTGGAGCTGCCCGTGGAGAGCGGTTTCATGAAACTGCTTGACCTCGACCGCTGCTACTCCGTCAGCCGTATCCCGGTGGACGGCGGACGTGAGCTGGTGCTGTATAACCTGCACCTGTCGGCCTATACGTCCGACGGCACCATCGCGACCGAGCAGCTTTCTCTGCTGCTGCGGGATATGCAGAGCGAATATGAGAAGGGCAACTGGTGCGTTGCGGGCGGCGATTTCAACAAGGATCTGCTCGGCGACTCCGCGCAGTATTTCGGCGCGGCGGATCAGGAATACTCCTGGGCGCAGCCCATCCCCGATGAGACCTTCGACGGCTTTGCCGTGCGTCTGGTTGCGCCGCTCGACGAACAGAATCCTGTGCCGAGCTGCCGCAACGCCGACGGCCCGTACCACGAGGGGCAGTACGTCCTGACGGTGGACGGCTTCATGGTCTCGGCGAACGTCACGGTCGAGCAGGCGGACGTCATCGATACCGGCTTTGAAAGCTCCGACCACAATCCGGTACAGATGACCTTCCGGCTGGAGACCGGAGAAATAAGCAGCCATATTGGATGAAAAAAGGACGGCATAGCCGGTTGTGCGACCGGATATGCCGTCGTTTTTTGGGGGATTGGTTGGCGCGGGGCTTCAGGTCAGGTTTTGCGCCGCCTTTTCCAGCAGGCGGCGGAAGGTGTTCTGCTCCTCCGGCGTCATACCGGCGAGCAGGGCGTCCTCACCACTGCGGATTTCGCCGCGAGCCGCACTGCAGCTCTGTTCGCCCTGCGTGGTGATGGACAGGCGCTTGACCCGCCGATCTGCCGCGTCCTGAAAGCGAGACACAAGGCCCTTCTTCTCCAGCCGTGAAGCGATCCCGGCCACGTCCGGCTGCGATGTCTGCAGCAGACGCTCCAGCTCCTTGAGCGAGAGTTCCTTTTCTGAGGAGCCGGATAGGAGCAGCAGCGTCATGAGCTGGGACATCGTCAGATCGTGTTGGTGCAGGATACGGTTGGACAGACGCGCCAGTGACAGGTAGAGTCGGCGGATGAGCATCGTGCAGGGATTCTCCTCCCACATACGGGTACCTCCAGTGTTAAGAAACGTTCATAAGAAAATTTTAGCACGAAATAAGGAAAAAATCAACGAGCAATTTAACCGAATGAGGGGAATAAACCATGAATTTGGCGTTTTTTGGAAATTATTACGCAAGCCAGCCCTTGCCGCGCCACGCGCGGAACTCTGCCGCGGCGAGCGCCATACTCAGCAGAAACGCCATCGTATCGGCGATCGGCACGGCAAACAGCGCCCCGTCCAGCCCGAATCGTGCGGAGAGCACGAACGCCAGCGGGATGAGAAACAGCCCCTGCCGCGCGAGCGGAATGAGCACGGAGCGCGAGGGCTTGCCGATCCCCTGCAGGAACGAGGCCGTCGTCATGTGCGCGCCGTAGAGGAAGAAGGTGAGCATGTACCGGCGGAAGCAGTTCGCGGTGCAGTCGAGGTAGAGGAGATTGTCCGGCGCGAAGAGCATGCCGATCTGCCGCGGCAGCAGCATGAACACGGCGAACCACCCCATGGAGATCACCAGCGCCGCGCGCGTCGCGAGACGGTAGGTCCGGTAGACGCGGTCATAGTGCTGCGCGCCGAAGTTGAAGCCGTTGATCGGCTGCGTCGCCGACGAGACGCCGACGAACATCGCGTGCGCGATCTGATAAATCTTGAGCATCATCCCGTAGACCGAGAGGGCGATGTCGCTGCCGTAGATGGTCGCGGCGCCGTATTTGCGCATGAGGTTGTTCATGACGATCTGCACGGCGGCGGTCATCATCTGCGTCAGCAGGCTCGGTAGGCCGAGCGCGAGGATCCGCCCGGTACGCGCGGCGGCGGGACGGAGGTTTTCACGCCGCACCTGCACGGTTTTCATGTGCGGCAGATAGCGCAGGAACAGAAGCGCCGAGACGGCCTCGCCGATGACGGTCGCGATGCCCGCGCCGACGACGCCCATCGCGAGCGGGAAGATAAACAGCGCGTCGAGCGCGACGTTGAGCAGTGCCCCCGCGAGCATGCACCGCATGGTGTACTGCGGCGAGCCGTCCGCGCGGACGATGGCCGTGAGCGCCGGGCACAGCAGCTGGAACGGGATCCCGACGGAGATGGTGCGCAGATACGCGACGGACTGGGCATAGGCCGTCTCCGTTGTGCCGAGGAGCCAGACGAGCTGCGGCGCGAGCAGCGCGGAGAGCGCCGCGAGCACAATGCCGCTCACAAGCAGGAGCGTCACGGTTTGGCCGACGGCGGCGTCCGCCTCCGCCTGCTGCCGCCGCCCGAGTGCGAGACTGACATAGGCGGCGCAGCCGTCGCCGAGCAGGAGCGAGACGGCTCCGACGAGGATAACGAGCGGGAAGGTGATGTTCGTCGCCGTCATGCCGGAGATGCCGACGCCGCGGCCGATGAAAATCTGGTCGACGATGTTATACAGGAAGTTCACCATCAGTGTCAGCGCCGTGGGAACGGAATAGCGCAGGAGAAGGGTGGGGATCGGTGCGGTTTCCAGCGGATTGCCGCGCTGCGGATCATCAGACATGGCGGAAACCTCCTTTGTATAATTATATAATAGTGATGCGCCGTTTAGCGGCACATGGAGAAAGTAGAAGCTATATGGCGGCGTGCCGCGCACGCCGGCGCGGCTCTGTCTTCATTATAACTGATACGGCAGCACAAGCAAGAAATATTTTGATAACATTGAGCGATTCATTGAACAATCCGGCTTGCAATCGACAGAATTTATGGTATGATGGTATCCTCGGCTGACAAGGGCAAACACGGTTTTTCGGTGCTGGCGAGGAAGAGGACGACGGCGGGCTGTCGCTCGCCGAGGACAATGACGACATCCAGCGCCGATCAGGGCCGTCGGAAAGCGTGTCTGCCCTTGTCAACCGAGGATATATACTTTTTTGAAGATGGAGGAAAACATGAAGGTTGTAAACAGATGGGTATACGTCATCGTGGGATGCGTGGCGCTGCTGCTGAGCGGACTGGTGTATGCGTGGAGCGTACTGTCCGGCCCGATCGCGGCGGAGTTTCCGCAGTGGAGCGCGGCGCAGCTGTCGCTGACGTTCACGATTGTGATGAGCTTTTTCTGCATCGGGGGGCTTGTGGGCGGCTTCCTCGCGGGGAAAGTGAGCCAGAAGGTGTATCTGTGGGTGTCCGCGGCGCTGTTTTTGGTGGGCTTTCTGCTCTCGGCGAACATCCGCTCGCTCGCGATGCTCTACATCGGCTTCGGCGTGATCTGCGGCTTTGCCTCGGGCTTTTCGTACAACGCCGTGCTCGCCACGGTCGGCAAGTGGTTTCCCGACAAGCAGGGACTGATCTCCGGCATCCTGCTGATGGGCTTCGGCATCAGCAGCTTCCTGATCGGTAAGCTTTACCAGGTCTGCACACCCGACGCCATCGGCGCCTGGCGTCGCAGCTTCATCGTGCTGGGCGTCGTCTCGGCGGTGGTGATGGCGATCTGCGGCTTCTTCCTCGAGAAGCCCGGCAAGGACTTTGCGCCCCCGGCGGCGGCCAGCGTGAAGAAAAAGTACGTCAATCCCGTGGCGATGGAGGCCGGCACCGGCGAGATGCTGAAAAAGCCCGCGTTCTGGCTGTATTATCTCTGGGCGATTCTGCTGAGCGCGGCGGGGCTTGCCCTCGTGTCGCAGGCGAGCGCCATCGCCAAGGAGGTTGGCCCGACCGTCTCGATCGGCACGATCACGACCGTCGTTGGACTGATCTCGATTTTCAACGGCATCGGCCGCGTGATTCTCGGCGGCCTGTTCGACAAGGTCGGTCGCAGCGGCACGATGCAGACGGTGAACGTCCTCTTCGTCGTGACGGGCATCGTTCTGATCGCGGCGCTGAAGATGCAGAGCTTCCCTGTGCTGGTGGCGGGCTTCATCATCGGCGGTCTGGCCTACGGCGGCGTGACGCCCGCGAACGCGGCGTTCGTCAGCTCGTACTATGGTCTGAAGCACTACTCTCTGAACCTCTCCGTCGTGGTGACGAACCTGATGTTCGCCTCCTTCGGCAGCACCGTGGCCGGCGCGCTCTACGACGCGACGGGCTCCTACATGAGCACCTATCTCATGATCTGCGGCATGGCGCTTGTCGGCGTGCTCGTCTCGATCGGCATCAGCATCTGCGACAAGCGGATGCTCGCGAAGATGAAATAATGTGTTACAAGCCGGTGCGGCTCTGCCGCACCGGCTTGCAGTTTCCCCAAAAGGGCATCGCCCTTTTGAGGAGAGGGAATATCGCTCCGACCCGCGCGTTTTGCCCGCTGTAAGCGGACAAAACACACTCTCGGGGCACCCTCCGTATTCTTGCGGCACGTCATAGCACGTTTACAGTTACCGCAGCGGACGAGTCCCTTGAGCGGATGGTCATGGCGCAGCCGGGCACAGACCAACATCAGGGCAGAGTTGCCATCGGGGAACGTCCCCACCATGCGGGTCCTGCGGCGGATCTCCCGGTTCAGCCGCTCGATCACATTGTTGGTGCGGATGCGGGCCCAGTGCTCGCTGGGGAAATCGCAGTAGGTCAGCGTCTCCTCAATGCCGTCCTCGACCTTCTTGGCAGCCT
>ERZ1673752.3049-NODE-3049-length-16876-cov-4.837762_pt1 | contig 16876 bp, 8 predicted proteins | sample MGYA00580195_ERZ1673752 | MGnify/ENA primary metagenome ERZ1673752 (study PRJEB41218, sample SAMN15661744) | gut metagenome | host: Homo sapiens | place: Canada: London | collected 2015-08-20/2019-03-30 | study: EMG produced TPA metagenomics assembly of...
GCTTTACCATATGCTTGGGGCATCAGCCGTTTACCTGAGCTGTTGGTGGCAGTTTTAGCAACGAGCAGCTGATGACTATAGAAGGCAAAACCATCCGGTATCCCAGAAAACTCATCAACCATTGGCCAAAGATTGGTTAAATTTTTTCCCAATTTAACGTCGAAAGAATAGGGATTCTTGCTTCTAAAGCTTTGGCCACCCTTGGTTATAACCGGTTCCCAGGTGTCGCCATTGGCCATGGTGGCTTGTGTTCGATACTCAACACGCCAGGTTTTACGATCAAAATAGATCCGAACATCCGTTTGGCCATCTTTTTCTATTTTCTTATCTTTGTTATATTCTCTGGTTTTCTCTTCGTTTTCTTGGTAGCAGCGGTACCAGTATTGTTGCTGCTTTTGAGAAAGATCAGGGAAGACAAGGTCTTTTGGAATCTCTTTTTTGTCAACATAAGATGGTATGGTCGGCAGTTCGCCTAAATTCCCTGTTTCTACCACAGCACCAGCATATTCATAATCCTCATCGGCAGCGCCTGTGGCATCAGGCTTTTGAATAAAATACTTGATGAGATAAGGGGTTGACTTCGATGCCAGATTGGGTTCCCAGACCGCTTCTAGCACCAAAGGATGGGCAGGCATGGTGCTGGGCGGGGCAGCCTCTTTACCATCTTTTACTACCCATTTTACAAAATCAAAGCCTTTTTTAGATGGCTTTTTTTCTATAAATGAAGAGAGTGGTGCTCCCAAGGGAAGTAAGGCACCGGGTACCTGAGTGTCAGCACCATTGGACTCCAAGGTAAGGTAGTTGGAGACCCTTTTATAGTCCACATTTAAGGTTAAGGAAGAACCAGGCTGGTTGGGATCCGTGCCAGGAACGGTTCCTTTAGGAAGGGGCATCACAGGAAAATATCCTGCGTAATCTTTCACTTCTACCTTACAGGGGCTTCCTATATTTCCGGTTTTTTCTTCCATTTCAAAGACATCAAAACCACCATCTGCATTTTCTTTACGATGGACGATCGTATACTCTCCTTGGTCAGGCGCATAGGAAACCGTATATATTTTATCCTCCGTAAGAGTAGCTAAAGGCACAGTAACCTCTGTTTGATCAGGGGTATAATGGGGAACTGTCGGTGAAGAAACCACCAGATTAGCCGCTTGAGGGTCAATCGGAACAGAGGCTTGATAGGGAGGCGCTAACATCCGACTGTCATCGTTAGCAATGTAGTCAATGGTAACAAGAATGGTGTTAGGAACACGAACGGGGCTAGGCTGAGTAAGTGGATCTGGTTCCGAGTTCGATTGATTTAGCGCAGGCTGAATAATCTGAGCTCCTGACGAACCCGTATCAGGGCTAGGAGTCTCGATGGCTTGGACGTATTGGTGCCACACGGGATCTAAGGGTGAGATCGCCATCATGAGTACCAATAGAATGCTTAACAATTTCTTCATATTCTTACTCCCTTTCTATGCTTGGTTTCTCCAATTCCCCTCATTTTAGCGTATTTCACAATGGAATACCACTTCTTTATAACAAGATTAAAACCTTTTATCTCTTTGTTCATAATTTTTTTACTAGTATTCCCGGCTTTTCTTTTGCCTGTCCTATTTCCTACTTGTCTTTAGTTGTAGTTACCTTTGTCGTAGGACTTTGCTTTTTTGTTCAATCCGTTTTTTATGCCTTCCCTTATGATAGCAAATAATCACTTAAAGTGAAGCATTTGTCGAAGATTGTCGAAGTTTGTCGAAATATTCTTGTGGATTTCGTTGCAAAATTTATTAAGATTGAAAGACTAAATCTAAACCAAGTCATCTTCCTACGCTTGAACACGAAACAATATCTGGCCTATGGCTTATTCTTCAAGAAAACGAATAAGCATGAGAAGTTTTGCCAAAAACTAGGAGGAAACGAGACGAGGAAGGAGGATAATCATGTCAAGACAAGAGCATCAAAAGACGTCATCGCCTGAGTCTTCATTTTTGTTAACCCAGGAAGGGGGGATGGAGGGGAAGCGACCAACAACAGGATCGGATCCCTTGGCCTATGGAAAAGTCCAGAGTATAGGATTTTTTTCAGGCCAGCTGGTGCCCCTTACAGTTGAAGCAACCTGTATGCCTGGCCTTCCTCGACAGGATATTAGTGGGATGACGGCAAGAGCTGCGAAAAATGCCTTAGTCAGAATCAAGGGAGCCTTAGCGGCTGCAAACTGCCGCCTTCCTCGCAAACGCACCCTCCTAGCGATCTCTCCAAGTACACTGGCCCTGGAGGCCCCCTATTTTGACCTCCCCCTAGCTCTGGCCACCATGGTCGCCGATGGACAAATTCGTTCTGTCATCCCAAGGGTCAATGCTCTGGGAGAACTCCATCTCAACGGCAGTATTCACATATCTCTATCGAAAGAACAGGGAGAGCAGTTGCCTGCGGTGTGGACCAAAGATAATCGGTCAGTCCAAGGAGGGACCTATATTTTGCCCTGGGATTATTTGCAGGCCTGGTTTCTGGACCTTGAAAAAAGAAAAGATGAGTCATGCGGGATCTTTCAAAGGCTTGACCTGTCCCAGATTTATATCCAACCTGGGCTCTTGGAGCCCCAACTTTTGCACCCTCATACTCATTTGTCCAAAGATCAGCCCTATTGGCCGGAGGACCTATGGGAGGCTTTTTTCGTCGAACTTTTTCAAGAAAGGCCTCCTTTGTCGCCACTGACTGAAAGCCTTTCTCAGACGCCTTGCCAAGAGATCCTTTCTTCTGTTCATTGTAAAGAACCATCTCCTTTACCCCCTCAGAAAGGTCCTCAGATTTTCCTTGTTCGTACTCTCCAGGAAGCTTTTGGCATTCTGGAAACAGGTGGTCGATTTTGTCTTTCCCTCGCAACTGTCAGGCAAAGGCTCCTGGACAAATATCCCAGCCAAGTTAAAGCTGCCTTAAAGTCCCCCTCCCTTTCCTTTTCGGAGCGGCCAGGATGGCAGGATGATGATTCTTCAGACTGGCTTTCTTCAGGGGACCGTTTGGCCATTCAAGCTTTAAAAGCTTTGAAGGGGCAGTATGTGGTCCTCAAGTCCATCGAGCTTGTGGCAGCAGGCTGGCATAACCTCCTCATTTTTGGAGCACCTGGCTCCGGAAAGACCTTGGCCGCCCAGCTCTTGCCCTATCTTTTGACTTCTGGTCCCTACCCTTCCAAGGGACCCTTTCCCCTCATCGCCCCTTGCCCCAGCGTCACAAAAACCGACCTTCTTGGCTCTCAAAGGGCCTCCTCCCAGACGCCCGGTCTCCTTGCCCAAGCGGATGGTGGGATCCTCCTTTTAGATGAGATGAACGAATTTTCCAAATCTAGTCTTGAGATCATCAAATACTCCCTCGACCAGCAATTCTCCCGGACTCCCCCTGACAATGCTCAGGCTTTTTCTCGTTTCTTGCTCCTAGGAACCGCCAACCCCTGTGAGTGTGGAAATTTGGGCTACGCCAACCAGTGTACCTGTTCGGAGAATGTGATTCGAAAGCGCCTGACCCGGATTAGCCTAGCCCTTTTGGAGCGGATTGACCTTTGTATTTTTATGCCCAAGGTTCCAGCTAGGCAATTATCGGAGCTTTTGCTTACCAAGGAAGATCATGCATTTTTCATAGCGGAAAAAGCAAAAATTCAAGATGCCTATCTCAGGCAACTTGCTAGACGAAAGGATTGGCAGACCATCTTTAAAGAGGAGGATCCAAGGGGCCTAGGCAAAGCTTCACCAGAGACCTTTCTCAACCAAGGGGCCCCGGGAACTTTCCCCTTTAATGGCCGAGTAGATGCTGGCTTTTGCCACGAGCTTTTTCAAGTCCAAGAGGAGGCTTGGTCGGTTTTGCTGGCCCAGGCCCAAGACCGCAACCTTAGTGCTCGGGTGGTCAGTAAACACCTTGCCCTAGCAAGGACTTGGGCTGACCTAGAGGGTAGGGAGGAAGTCGAAGCTAGTGATATTTACCAAGTCATGGCCCTGATGACTACCCCTTTTGATCTTTTAGGGGAAGAAGGAAAGAAAAAGGTTGCGAGATGAAAGACAAAAAAGAGAATAAGGTAACCGAAAAAATAGATGGCAAACTAACCCAAAAAAATCCTTCCCCTATAGAGTCCTGTGTTCTGGCCCGCCGCTTGAAAAATATGCCCTATAGCTTTCAGGCAAGGATTTTGGAAAATTTGTTGATCAAAGCTGGAGGCCTCTGTATAGCTGGGATCCGCCACGGATTGGAATGTCTGCAAAAGGCCCTGCAAGAAAAATTTCCCACCCCGACTTCCTATGACTTCTTACCTTTGAGCAAGGAAGAAAAAGATAAGTGGGAGCGGATTTGGCCAGGCTTTTTAGGAAAGTATTTTTCCTTTTTATCCCAGGATCCCAGTCAAGAGGAAATAGCCCTGGCCGAAAAAGATTTGGCTGCTGGGATCTTCACCTTGGACCTAGCGGATCCGAATTATCCCAAAAACCTCCTCCATACCCCAGAACCACCGCCTTTTTTGTGGGCCTTGGGGGATTTGCCCGTAGAAGAGATCAATGCCCACTTTTGTGTCAGCATGGTGGGAAGCCGAAAATCCACTAGCTATGGGCTGCGGATGGCTAGGGATATTGCAGCGCATCTAGCAAGCCTTCACACCTTGGTGGTAAGTGGGATGGCCCTAGGGATTGACGGGGCCTCTCAGGAAGCTCTCCTTGCTAAGGGTGGGGTCAGCCTAGGAGTTTTGGCCTGCGGGGTCAATTATTGCTACCCCTACCAGCATCGACGCCTCTACCAGTCCATCATCCGCCAAGGGCTCATTCTCTCAGAAAATCCGCCAGATACGCCTCCCAAACGTTACCTTTTTCCCATGCGAAACCGGATTATTGCTGGCCTTTCGGAGGCCCTTATTGTCATTCAGGCTGGGGCGAAAAGTGGGACGAGGATCACAGTCGATTATGCCCTAGACTATGACCGACAAGTCATGGCAGTTCCAGGTCCCGTGACGATACCGGAATCCCTGGGCTGCCACCGGCTGATCCAAGATGGGGCGGCTATTTATTGCGGTCCGGATGATTTGGATCGGATCTTGGTGCGCACCATTGATCCGGATTATGAATACCATGTGGCAAGCTGGGAGGAGATTCTTGGAGGCTACCAGGAGCCCTGGGATATCTTGGTGCAGAGCCTTGACTTCAGGAAGCTTAAGGACCCTAGGGCCTTACAAGATCTTCGCTTTTCCTGGGCCTATCCAGAAAAGGCAAAGGTCAGGAAGACTGTGATTCTAAGGCAGGGGGAAGGAACAAAGGCCCAGAGAAAGAGTACGCAACAAATTTTACCAGCTACCGGGAGAAATCTTTTAGCGGAAGAGGAAAAGATTCGCCTTGTCTATACGGCAATCGAGTCTGGTTTGCAAAATATTGGACAAATGGCCCAAGAAGCGGGTCTTTCGCCGGAGGAGGTGACCCTCATTGTTGGCCGGGGATTGGCCAAAAAAGATCTTATAAAAAACTATGCTCGGCTGGCCTTGAGTGACCAGGGACTATCTATATTGCAGGCTTTAGGATAGGGGCGATAGATTCTTGGCAGGGCCTTGGCAAGAGGCTGATTTTTGGTTTGCTTTAATTTTTGGGTTCTGTTTAAATAAATGTGCTTTTTTACACTGGACGTCATGAAGTCCAGGCAGGAGAGGGGTGGAACATGGGAAAAACACTTATTGTCGTGGAGTCGCCGGCAAAAGCCAAGACCATCAAACGTTTTCTAGGGGACCAATATGAGATTGTGGCCTCAGTTGGTCATATTCGAGATCTCCCCGCTTCAACCTTGGGGGTGGACGTTCACAACGATTACAAGCCCATTTATATTACTATGCCGGGCAAAGATTCTGTGGTCCGTAATTTACAGAAAAAAGGCAAGCAGGCCGACCGAATCTTGATCGCTACCGACCCTGACCGTGAGGGCGAGGCGATTGCTTGGCATGTGGCAAAAGTCCTGAAATTAGACCCCAAGGACGACATTCGGATCAGCTTCAATGAGATTACCCCTAAAGCAGTCAGTGAAGCGGTCACCAAGCCCCGTCCCATCAATATCGACCTCGTAGAGGCCCAACAGGCCAGGCGGATTTTGGACCGTTTGGTAGGCTATGAATTAAGTCCCCTTCTTTGGAAAAAGATACTGAAAGGCTTATCAGCCGGTCGAGTCCAATCTGTAGTGACCAAGCTCATCATTGATCGAGAGAACGAGATTAAAGCCTTTGTCCCTGAAGAATACTGGAAAATCCAGGCCCTTTTTGCGAAAGAAGGCCTGAAAGCAGGGGAAAAGATGAAGGTCTCCTATAAGCTGGTGAAGGAGGGAAAAGATAGCCCTTCTGATCCAGCTAAAGAGGAGGCTAAGGCCACGGGGCCTTTGATGCCTGCCGCCTACCAAGGGATTCTGGATGAAAAAGGTAAGATCAAAAGCCTAGTTCCCCACTCCCAAGCAGAGTGCGAGTCTATCGTTTCTGACCTCCAAGGGGTCGACTTTTCTGTGTACGAATACAATAGTAGGACCCGGAAGAGATCACCTGGCCCCCCCTATACAACCAGTACCCTCCAACAAGATGCCTCCCGCTTCTTGTCCTTTTCCTCTTCAAGATGTATGCGTGTGGCCCAACAGCTCTATGAGGGGGTCAGCATTGAGGGAGAGACCGTAGCCCTCATTACCTATATCCGTACTGACTCCACGAGAACGGCCCCAGAAGCCTTGGACATGGTCCGGGATCGGATTGGGGCCCTGTATGGAGAGGAGTATTTGCCCAGTAAGAAAAGGTATTTTCGCAAGAAAAAGGGAGCTCAAGATGCCCACGAAGCCATCCGCCCCGTCGATATGTCCATTCCTCTTGCTCGGCTCCAGGCCCAACTTACCAGGGACCAATTCCGCCTCTACCAGATGATTTGGCAGCGCTTTATGGCCTCACAAATGGCAGAAGCCCAGTACAAATCTGTGACGGTCAACATTCAGGGGGGCCAGCACATTTTCCGCCTAAGGGGGGAGCAATTGCTCTTCTCGGGTTTTTTGAAGGCCTATGGGGGTGATCAGCAGGCAGCAAAACAAGCAAGTCAGCCTGCCCAGCGCAAGAAAAAGAAAGATGAGGGAGAAGAAGAGGAAGCTGAGGAAATGGTGGCCGACCTCCCACCTTTGGCCCAGGGAGAGACCCTCTACTGTCATAATTTGGATGCCGAACAAAAATTCACCAATCCCCCGCCTCGCTACAATGAGTCTTCCATCATCAAGACTTTAGAGGAATTGGGAATTGGGCGGCCTTCGACCTATGCTCCGACCATTAGTACGGTCCTTGCCCGAAAATATGTGGAACTCCAAGATCGCAAATTCTATCCCACAAAGCTTGGGATCATTGTCAATGATCTTTTGGAGCAAAACTTTGATAAGATATTAGATCCGCAATTCACAGCAGGGATGGAAAATAAGTTAGATGATATTGAATCCAACAAAGAAAACTGGGTGGAGGTCATTGACAACTTCTATAAGCCCTTCCATGCGGAAGTAAAGAGCGCCGACGAAAAAATTGAAAAAGTTACCTTCCAGGAAGAAAAAATTGGGGAGAAATGCCCCAAGTGTGGGGAGGGAGACCTGGTGACGAAGGCAGGAAGATTTGGAAAATTTATTGCCTGCAATCGTTTCCCTGACTGCGATTATACGAGAAATATTGAAATCAAAGCCCCTGGCAAATGTCCCCTCTGCGGGTCTGGCCTTCTAGAAAAGACAACTCGCAAGCGCCGGTCTATGAAGTTTTATGTGTGTGATAAAAAAGGCACAGACCCAGATTGTCCCTTTATAAGCTGGTATTTACCTTTGGAAAAAACTTGTCCCATATGCCACGCTTATTTGGTGAGTAAAAAATCCCGAGGTCGGACCTATGAGGCCTGCTCTAGTCTATCTTGTCCCAACAATAAGTTCATGAAATATAAGACGGAGGAGGCCTGGCTGGCTTTGCCAGAGGAAGAGCGGGCCGAACTCCTTCAGGCTGCGGCTCCATCTGCTGCTAATGATCAAGTAAAATCAACTCCTTCGAGTGAAGGGGAGGAAAGCGCAGAGACCGCAACGACAACAGCCACAGCCAAGAAACCAGCAACAACTAAGCGATCTACTTCAGCTAAAAAGCCCGCATCAGCTAAGAAAACCACGACGACTAAGAAGACTACGACGACTAAGAAGACCACAACAGCGAGGAAGACAACGGCAGCAAAGAAGACAACGACAAGAAAAAGTGCGACCTCAACCAAGACGGCTAAGGCTAGTCCTGAGCCTGAGCCAGAAGTTGCACCGCTAGACCAGGCCTAAGCTGATAAGATTAGGTGTAAGCAAGGTCTTGTGGCATTGGGAAACAGGGTAATAGAGAAAGAACTAGGATAGAAAATACATGGATATAATAGATCAAGAACAAAAAAAGCCTTCTCAGGTAGAAGACAAAATCATTCGTATTGTAGGAGCAGGCCTAGCAGGATCGGAAGCTGCCCTGACCTTGGCTAAGGCGGGCTATCAAGTTGAGCTCTATGAACAAAAACCAACTACTTATTCACCTGCTCACCACCTGCCGGGACCAGGAGAGCTGGTTTGCAGTAATTCCCTCAAATCCCAATATTTGCATGCAGCCTCGGGTCTGTTGAAAGCCGAATTGCTTCAGCTGGGCTCGACCCTTTTGCCCCTAGCTTTTGACCATCAAGTGCCTGCTGGCCAAGCCTTGGCGATCGATCGAGAAGGCTATTCTAAGGCCCTAGCAGAAGTCATGAAGGCCTATCCCAATCTCCACTATCACGAGGGAGAAATTACAGAAATCAAAGACCTTCTGCCCAAAAATGAGGAGGAGTATTTGTTGCTGGCCACGGGGCCTTTGACCAGTGATGCCTTGTGTCAAGAATATAAGACACTTTTTGATTTGGATGATTTGTTTTTCTTTGATGCGGCGGCACCCCTGGTAGAGGCGGATTCGATTGACCAGACTAAGGCATTTTGGGCTTCTCGCTATGGGGATCCAGAGGAAGAGACGGGGGATTATCTCAATTGCCCCCTCGATGAGGAGACCTATCAGAAGTTTTATACGTATTTGCGTCAGGCCCCTCAGGCTCCTGTGAAAGATTTTGATCAAAAGGCTGTCTTTGAAGGGTGTTTGCCCATTGAGGTCATTGCAAGTCGGGGGCCGGAAACCCTTCGTCATGGGTCTTTGAAGCCGGTGGGCCTCATCGATCCGAAAACGGGCAAGGAGCCCTATGCTGTCGTCCAGCTCCGACAGGATAACCAGGCGGCCAATCTCCTCGGGATGGTGGGCTTTCAGACTCGATTGACCTATGAAGCACAAAAAGAATTGTTCTCTATGATACCTGCCCTAGCTTCCGCCAAATACTCCCGCTTCGGTCTTATGCACAAAAATCGTTATCTCAATTCTCCCAAGCATTTGGACTTGAATTATCATCTTAAAAATCAATCAAATGTATATTTTATCGGTCAGATCAGTGGGACGGAAGGTTATGTGGAGGCGATTTCTTCTGGGCTTTTGGCTGCCCTGTCTGTTATGAAGGGGGATGAGGCCTTTGCATCTTCTTTCTATACTTCTACGATTACGGGGGCCCTGTCCCGCTATGTGAGCCAGGAGGATCCGGATCATTTTGCTCCCATGAAGGGGGTCTTTGGACTTTTGTCGCCTGTGGATAAGGCGAAGACCAAGCGGATCATGGGGGATCACAATCTGGCATACCAGGATTTTGGCAAGAAGTCTTTCCGCCTAGTTTTGGTTTTGCGATCGCTCTTGACGGTCGCGACCTGGGCCAATCGTCATCTAGACCTTAGTCAGGCCAAGCTGGCAACGGCCTTCCGACTCAATTATCTCTATGCTCTCTGGGCGGGGATCCAAAATCTGACTGCCCAAAAGGCTGCCAATCCCAGGATGGTGAGGCACAGGAAGGACCGGGAGGCAGCCCTTGCCCCGATCTTGAAGCAAGATATCCGAGAGATCTGGCAAGAGGAAAAGGCCACTATGCTTAAGTCTTCTTACGCTTATTCTCTTGATCCTGCTCGAATAGCCCAACACCCTACGGAGCAGCGGGATATCTGTAGATTGATGGTTTTGGAGGCGGGAAAGACCTCCCACCATGCCTTCTATGAGATTGGAAAGTTTTTGCAGGCAGGAGACCTCCTTGTTGTCAATAACACCAAGGTCATTCCAGCCCGTCTCCATGGACGGAAGGCTACGGGAACCGCAGCGGTGGAACTCTTGCTCCTTCGCCGAGAAGAAGGGACCAAGGATGACTGGCAAGTCATCGGCAAACCTGGGAAAAATCTCCAAGAAGGGGACGTAGTCACCTTTGGGGAAGGCAAGCTCGATGCCAGGGTCCTCCAAGTCTTGCCTAATGGAAACCGCCTGGTCCGCTTCCAGTATGATGGCATCTGGGAAGAAGTATTGGCAGAGCTGGGTGAAATGCCTGTTCCTCCCTATATTACAGAAAAACTAAAGAATCCAGATGATTACAACACGGTCTATGCCAAATTTGATGGGTCAGCAGCGGCCCCTACGGCAGGCCTCCATTTTACAACCAAGCTCTTGGAGGATTTGCAAAAGGAGGGGATCAAGCTGGCTGAAATTACCCTCCATGTGGGGATTGGGACCTTCCGCCCGGTGAAGACGGATGATATTTTGGACCACGATATGCATAAAGAGTATTATGAGGTCAATGAGGAGGCCGTCCGCCTCATCAATGAAACCGTGGCCACTGGAGGACGGATCATCGCCGTTGGCACCACTTCCTGTAGGACTTTGGAGACCATAGCCCAAAATCAACATTATGAAAAATATAATGACCAGGGTGAGCTCGGTCAGTTGCAGGCAGAAGTAGGAGAGAGCCAGCTCTTCATCTATCCCGGCTTTTCATTCCGTCTCCTGGATGGCTTGATCACGAATTTCCACCTCCCTGAGTCGACCCTCCTGATGCTGGTCAGTGCCTTTTATGGGCGAAAACGGATGCTGGCCGCCTATGAAGAGGCGATCGCCAAGGATTATCGCTTTTTTAGCTTTGGGGATGCCATGCTGATTCTTCCGGAAGCCCTGGGCAATGGTCAAGCCAGGGCAAAAGCGAAAGCTAAAGAAAAAACCGCAGATCAAGCCCAGGCCTTGGTGGCTGAAGCAGAGAAGGGAGAGTAAGGATGTTTTCTTTTGAATTACAGCATATTTGCCAACAAACGGGGGCGAGAGCAGGAGTCATCCATACCGACCATGGGGATATTCCCACTCCTGTCTTTATGCCGGTGGGGACCCAAGGAACGGTCAAAGGCCTCTATCCGTGGGATTTGGAGGAGATCGGGGCCTCGATTATCCTATCGAATACCTATCATCTTTGGATGCGGCCAGGTCCTGAAATTGTCGCCCAGGCGGGTGGCCTGCATTCCTTTATCAAATGGCCCCATCCTATGCTGACCGATAGTGGGGGCTTTCAGGTCTTTAGTTTGGCGGAAAACCGGGCTATCACGGAGGAGGGGGTCGCCTTTGCCTCCCATATCGATGGAAGTCGACAGTTTTTAAGTCCAGAGAAGGCCATGGACCTCCAGCATGCCTTTGGGGCCGATATCATCATGCAGCTCGATGAATGTGTGGCTCTGCCCTCCACTAGGCCCTATGTCAAAAATTCATATTTGCGCAGTATCCGCTGGTGCGAGCGCTGCGCCGAAGCACAAAAGGCCCCAGACCATCAGGCCCTCTTTGGGATTGTCCAGGGGGGACTCTACCCTGACTACCGCAAAGATTCCATTGAACAATTGGCTAAATTGGACTTGCCAGGCTATGGGATCGGTGGTCTTTCTGTTGGAGAGAGCAAAGAAAGCATGCTTGAAATCTTGGACGTCCTTCAAACATGTATGCCAGAGAAGAAACCTAGGTATTTGATGGGGGTCGGAACGCCGGATTATTTGCTCGAGGGAGTCATGAGAGGCATTGATATGATGGATTGTGTTATTCCCACGAGAATGGGGCGAAATGGCTGCCTCTTTACCCATACGGGACGGCTAACGGTACGTAATGCCAAATACGCCAGCGACTTTACGTCGCCTGATCCGGCTTGTTCATGTCGGGTCTGCCGGACCTTTACCAGGGCCTATTTACGTCATCTGATTAAGGCGGGGGAGATGCTGGGGTTGATCCTCGCTTCTTACCATAACGTGTATTACCTGGTCCATCTCATGAAGGAGGCCAGGGAGGCTATTTTGGCCAATTCCTATGGGGACTTTGTCAAGGAATTTTATAAAACCTATCAATTTGATCAGCGCTAGTCCTGGAGTGACTGCGGCTTGACCAGGCTTTGTGCTCTGGGACCCCGTGAGGGGGGGCTTAGAGCCGATGCCAAGGAGTGACTGTAGCTTGACCAGGCTTTGTGCTTTGGGACTGCTAGTTAAAACGGCCTTCGTTTTGGCTCGGTTGGTAGCAGCCGAGTCTGGCACAGCCTTCATCGGTAGAAAGATAGATGGGCGGTAGGGATGTAATGTCATCCTTGCCGCCTTCTTTTATCTTGTGCTCAAGTTTTTGGCCCAAAGCTGTTAGCGAGTAGGCTTCAGTTAGGCGGTGGCCCAGGGGAAGGGAGAGGACATCACGGAGTTCAAGGTCAACGATGAGGTTGTGTTTGAGTTCTCCAGTAAGAACGCCAACGACTTGACGGCCCTCTGGGGCTAGAAGGATTTGGAGGCAATCAAGGAGGGGAACCATGCCAGCTGGAGCAGCGCCAGGGAAGACAAGGAAGGATGGTGTGAAGGCCTGGTTTAAGATCTTTGCCTGGGTACAACGCCCCAAAAGGGGTTGCCCGACATAGTTATTTTGTAAAGCTCCTTGGAGGATGGTGCGGGAAGTGGGGCCTTGGAGGATCTCCCTAGTCAGGATTCCTAAGGAAGCGCCCAGCTCATCCGGAGATAGGGGGGCCTCCAGGTCGATGAGGCGGAGATAGGGGAGGTCTTCTTGGAGGGTCGCAAGGAGCTTGGGGGTCATAAGAAAGGGCAAGGAAAGCTCTTTTTGGACCCGAGGGTCCTCAAGACTGGCTATGAGGGCCTGGACCTTGTCCTGAGGCCTGATTGAAGCCCTCAGCTTTTTGGCTAGGAAGGCCTGATTGAGGGCTTGGGCCAGGCTGTCACTGACTCCGCCTGGGGCCCGGTCCCAAGAGGTATGGAGGGAGATCTGGGAAATTCCAGCCTGGAGACAGTCGATCTGAAGGCGACCGGAAGCTTCCCCCCCTTGGAGATCAGATATGGGGGAGAAGATGCTTGGATGGTGGGTTATGATCAGGTTGATCTTATTGGCCATGGCATGCTGGAAGGCCAGGCGATCTAAGTCCAAGCTAAGAAGAATCCCCTGGCAAGGGGCATCTGGAAAAAAGAGTTCCCAACCTTCTTGGTCCCAAGAGGCGGCTAATGAGCGGGGAGCTAGGAGTTGGGTGATTTGGCTGATTTCTAAGATTGTTTTGGTCATAAATGCTTTCCTTTATAAAATTGGCCCCATATTGTCTCTATATGCGCTCTGTATCCATGGTTGGATCAAGGCTTTCCAGTCTCTTTTGGGCGGCTAAGAGGTCTGGATTGAGGGCATCGCCTCGGAGTTGATCAGTAAGGATCCCTTGGTGAAAGCGAAAAAAACGGCCTGCCAGGTGAGGATCGGTCTCTTGCATAGAGGCAACTAGCTCTTCAAAATAAGGACCAAGGAGAAGATCACCAGGCCGGGGGGCGGGAGAATTTAAATCAGGAGCAGACGTAAAAAGAGTTTCGGCTAACTGGGAATTTGTGCCTGGATCTAATAGCAGGAGATAATGATAAAAAAAGTGGGAAAAATCCTTGACATACTCTCGGAAAATGGGTAAAGCCTGGTCCAAGGCGAGAGAGCGGAGGGCAGAGCGGGCTGTATTAGCTTGGAGAATCCATAAGAGGGGGGGATGAGAAGGTCGAGCATGGACTTCTTCCATGATCTTTTTGATTTCTAGACCCCCAAGGCCCGCTACGATGATAATGTCCCAAGGCTGGAGGTCGAGGCCTTGGAGGCCGTCTCCTTGATGAAAGTGCAGGCGGGGACAGGTCCCCAGGTAGTGGGCAGCGTTTGCCTCAGCCCTAGCTAGGGGCTGGGCACGTAGGTCACTCCCCAAGACCTCCCCGAGATCCGGGTGGGCAGCAAGAAAAATGGCCAACTTGCCGTGGTCACAGCCGATATCTAAGATTCGGGGCAGCTGGGGGAGCATTGGATCAGACCGAGGGAAAGCAAGATTAGTGGCCTGGACCTTCTCGGCCAGGCTTTGGGCCATCTGGTAGAGGGCCAGGGCAAGGCCTGCCAGGAAGCGAAGACGGGGCGTCAAAAGAAGGGGGCGGCCCCGATAGACGGTAGGCCGACCCCATAGGGTCTCGTCCCCTTCCGGCCAGCTTGGTAAAAAGCCCGAAGGGGGGAGAAAAGTAGACAAATCAAGAGAAGATTGGTTTGACAAGGTCATCGCTTGCTTTCTAGTTAAAAATTCCGTCCGAATTTTAGACGAATCCGGACTGAGCTCAGTCCGGATTTTGGACCGGTTTTAGTCCAAATAGCCCTTCAAGTCTTTGCTGACCTTGGGGTTTTTGAGGCCACGGAGGGCCTTGGCTTCAATTTGACGGATCCGCTCCCGGGTGACCCCCATGAGCTTACCAACCTCTTCCAAGGTCCGGGCTCGTCCATCAATGAGTCCGTACCGAAGTTTGATGATTTTGGCATCTCGGGCGCTGATATTATCCAAAATAGTGAAGATTTCTTCCCGACACATGGTATTGATGGATTGGTCAGCCGGAGACGGGGCGTTATCATCAGCAATAAAATCGCCCAGGCGGCTATCTTCTTCCTCCCCGATAGGGCGCTCGAGGGCAACAGGCTCTTGGGCAATCCGTAGGGTCTCCCGAATCTTATCTTCAGGCAAGCCGATCTCAGCGGCAATCTCAAAGACTTCAGGGTCACGGCCCAATTTGTGTACCAGCTCCCGGCGGACCTTGTTGATCTTATTGATGGTGTCATGGACGTGAACTGGGAGGCGGATCGTCCGGCCTTGGTCAGCGATACCCCGGGTAATGGCCTGACGAATCCACCAGGTAGCGTAGGTGGAAAATTTGTAGCCTTTACGGAAATCATACTTATCCACCCCCCGGATGAGTCCGAGGTTGCCCTCTTGAATGAGGTCTAAAAAGCCCATGCCCTTGCCGGTATAACGTTTGGCCAGACTTACAACAAGACGGAGGTTAGCTTCAGAGAGGTGGGTTTTCGCTTCTTCATCACCTGCCTCGATCCGGGCAGCCAATTCCCGCTCATCTTCGACGCCAAGGAGGTCAACAGCACCGATTTCCTTGAGATAGGCACGGACAGGGTCATCAATGACCCCCTTATCGGACGAGGAGTTGCTCTTATGGGAGTCGTCATCATCGTCATCGTCTTCGCCAATAATCCGGATACCATTCTTCTCCAAACCCTCGAAAATATCCATGAAATAGTTGTCGGGCAGGCGAATCTGTGTAACAAAATCAATGATGGTTTCCTCTTGGACTTCCCCATTGTGGGTCATAGCGAGGTTCACCAGGGCTTCAATGGCCTTATCCCTCATGATCCAGCCAGGCATGGTATGGTCAGAGCGTAAATCATCGATTAGGCTCAAGGGATCATCTTTTTTCTCATCCTGATCCTCTTCATCTTCCTCATCGGTCTCCTGGGGTTGGTCAGGGTCCCCGGTAATGGATTCGGCGACGTGCTCCACTTCGGAGACGTCAATCTCATCTTCTAGGTCGACATCAAAATCCTCCTGGAAGACCTTATCTAAATCTTCCTCTTCCTCGAATTCTGCGTCTTCTTCGAAGGTGGCCTCTTCCTCAGTGTCATCGTCTTCTGCAAAATCCTTCTCATCCTCCTCCAAATCATCCCTGTCCTGGAGGTCAGCAGCTTTTAGACCGGCCTTGCTTGTTGCTCCTTGCCCCGCTTTCTTAGCACTGCCCCTAGTTGTACTCTTTGTTGCAGCTTTGGCAGTGCTCTTGCTGGTAGTTTTTGCAGCCGTTTTAGAGCTCGTGGCCTTGCTGGTCCCAGCCTTGGCAGTGGAAGATTTGCTGGTCGTCGTTTTACTTGTTGAAGCTTTCGCCGTAGTGGCTTTTGCTGTGGTGGCCTTCGCAGGAGACGCCTTAGCCCCCTTCGTGGTCTTACTGGTAGCCTTGCTTGTAGGCTTAGCTGCCGCCTTTTTTTGGGGTTTATCCTTAGCCTGGTCCGGCGTAGAAGCGTCACCTTCAGCTGTTTCAGCGGCCCAGTAGGGTGAAAAAATCTTGGTCATGATCGTGCAATGAAAAAACATAGATTACCTCATTTCTCAGATGTGATCGGATGCGCTTCTTACGAATCCCTGCGCTTCCCTAGCTTAATCGGTCAAAAGATCTGCTGCCAGGCTTTCCATCTTCCGTAACAGATCCTGTGCAGCCTCACGAGAAGGGGCTTGGCCCAGCTGATTACGAAGGATTTCAATCTCCCTTTGTTTGGCATCTCGGACGATTTCTTGATATGTGGCTTCTAAAATATCTTCTCGGTACAAGATCGCCAGATCTCGAACGAGAAAACTAGCAAATTGTGATTGAAAGAGATCAAAACTTCCTGCCTGATCCAGATCTCTTGCAAAAGTGTCAAAATCCTGGCGGGAATAAGGTAGGACAGCATCCCGGTCAGGCCTAAAGAGCCAAGTCACGAGTTCTCGGACAAAACCTGGGGAAAAGACTTCAGGATCCGGGCTAAATGTCAAAGATTCCTTTGAATAGGTCCCCTGTTTTTGTTCGGTCAACAAGTCTAAAAAAAGAGCCTCATGATCCGTCAAGTTGCATGGCATCGTAGGAGCCTGAAAAATAGCATTCTCAGCAT
>ERZ1673752.3050-NODE-3050-length-16870-cov-9.723818_pt1 | contig 16870 bp, 8 predicted proteins | sample MGYA00580195_ERZ1673752 | MGnify/ENA primary metagenome ERZ1673752 (study PRJEB41218, sample SAMN15661744) | gut metagenome | host: Homo sapiens | place: Canada: London | collected 2015-08-20/2019-03-30 | study: EMG produced TPA metagenomics assembly of...
CAGTCTTTAAGGGCGTATCCGGCCAGGAGGAACCATCCTCAGCCTGCTTGAACAAACCAAACTCGGCGCCAGCCAAGAACCTGCCAGAACCCGCGTCAGCCGCGTCAGTATCCGAGGCTGTAGGGTCAACCTTCGTGACCACAATCGAAGACTCCTTCTTCGACTCCTCATTAGGAACCAACAACTCACGCTGCACCAGCAAAGCCTTACCATCAGCGTCCAAAAGCCGCCCATCCGCGCCAACCTGGAAATACAACGGCTCACTATTCTTGATATAACCCTCCGGAGCCTTAGTCTCTACCAAGGTATAAACCTGATTAACCACCAAATTATCCAACAGCACGCTACCAGACGGCTCCTCGGTAGTCACCTGCCTATCAAGCGTGCCAGTCCCCTTACCCTTATAAAGGTTAAAGGTCGCGCCCGCTTTAATCACGCCATCACCGCGCTGCCACTCACCAAAGGACTTACCCTTACCGGACATGCCCCGCACACCCAACTTCGACAAAGACACCCGGCCCTTATCATTCACAACCTTTCCACCCACGCCAAGAGTCAAATTCAGGCCCCGCAAGTTAGTACACTCCGAACCCGTACAACGAGTAATCGTAAACTCCACCGGCTCAATCGGCTGCAAATGACCATCACCCGGATTCTCCGTTAGCTTCCATTTACCAGCAGGGATATTGTAGAACTTTACATCACCGTCATCGTTGGAACGCACCGTGATCGGAGCGGAGTTCGGCACAAACATGGTGCCATCGTTCTGTCGCACCGGTTGCGGGGTGATCGTGAATTCAATACCCGCCAAGGGCTTACCGAGGGCGTCCACTTTCTTAAACTCTGCGGTACCAGTAGTCGGTTCAATCGGCATCCAACGACCGAAGTTAATAACATCGGGTAGTGCAATCCGGTATGTGCCACTAGCGGCATCATAGTTGCTGCCCGCAAAGTCGTTAGCCGATAACACTAGCGCTTTATCGCTAACCTGGTAACCAACTGGGGCATCTAGCTCGCGCACCACCCAGCCGGGCAGGGCTTGCACGCCCGTAAACTTTACTTTCCCGTCTTTGCCGGACAGGACAGAAGAAACCAGCACGCCCTCTTTATTAAATAACCCGAAGCGCGCCCCGGCTAAAGCTTTCTTTTGAGCCGCCTGTCCCGGCTCGGCTTTCCAACCGTATTTCATTAGCTCGATATCGACTGCCGGGGGAACCACGGTGTTAATCACCGGGTTGGACTCTAATTTGCCCTCGTGGGAAGTAGATATATTCCAGAAATCGTTAATCGCCTTTTTACCCAGGTTCGCTTGAGAACGCGGATCTGCACCCGCCGGGCCAGCAATCATGGGTACGGTTATCCTCGTCTCGCTCCGCGCGATTTGAGGGGTGGTATTTTGGAATTTTAGACCGGTAACCGCCCCACACGGACTGTTCTGCCAGTTAGCGTCCGCTAGCTTGTCTTTAGCTATACCCGTATCACAGGTATAGAAAGTCTGCCAACCTTTAGCCTCAGTACCGTCTGCCATCTCGAAACTAATCTGACCAGCAGAATCGTACTGGTTTATCAGGGTGGAGCCAGCTCGAGCCGGGGTTCCCGCTACCGGCAACAAATCGTATATGACCGGGTTTTCTTCGGGGGTTTTCCCGTATCCCAACCGCAACTGGTAATCAAATTTTGCGCCCGCCACGGTCTGGATTTCATTTACCCATTCGGCTCCGGCTTTACGCTCGCGAATCCGCTTGGAAATATAGATTTCATCTCCGACTGAAACCTTGGTGGTGTTCTCAGCCTTTGACCACGTACCAGCCCCAGCTACCGGGTCATTTTCTACTTTGTTAAGGTAGATAACTTTCCCTTGGGCACGCACGAATGCTTCGTTTACCATAACGGGGCCGGGGGTACGTTTGGAGATATAGGTTTCTAGCTGCCCCACGTTGTAAACATCGTCTACGTTGGTCACCTGGTCGGCCAGGAACCGAACCGCTTGCCGCCCGGTGTTATTCCAGTCGGATACGATTTCATAACGCGCTCCCGGCAAAGCCGCGAACGTGCCGGTCATGGTTACACCTTGTACTTCTAGCCCATTGGGCAGCACGTCTACCAGCTCGAACGCGGTCAGGGGATCACCATAATCGGTTTCAATCTCGGCACCCACCGTGTAAACACCGGTTTTACCAACCAGGGTGAGCTTATCGAAAGTGTTTTCTTTACGGGCTTTTAAGATTTTACCCTCGGGCAGCACCTCGATATTAGCTTCTTTGATGCGCTCGCCGCCCTGCACTTTATTACGCAGGTCGGATTCACATTTAAGCTCTTGACATAGCGCCGAGCCGGGATTGCGGAACTTGGTGTGAATCTTGGTAGTGGTTCTTTGCGTGGGTTGCACCTTTTGGGTGCTAATCCACCGTAGCCACACCCCTTCATATTTGGTGAGTTCTGCCGGCAGTTCAATCCGCCCGGGACCGGTGATCTTCTGCGAATATATAACTTTATCGACTGCCCCGGTAGAGGTAAGTATCTCTAACTTGCCGCCCACAAATACCGGGTCGGGGGTTATCCCAGTGTATTGCAACCGAGTATCCAGGTCATAGTCCCTAAGGTTTAGGGTGCTAGCAATAGTGGAGGTGTTTTCGGTGAGCACACTCCAATTGATTTCCTGGGAACGATCTTGTGCCGTGTCATAGATAACCGGATAGCCGTTTCGGTAATGCGGACCGTCCGCCACTTTAGTAAGCGGGGTTCCCGGCGGCGTGGTCTCCATCGGTTTATAGAAACTGAAACGCGTGTCTGCCGCCCCGGTTATCACGGGTTCGTTCGGGCCTTGTTGCTCGGGGGTGAGGACGAAACTGGCGGTGTTATTAATTAGTTTCTGTTTCTTCGCCCCTGGGAAGTGAAGTTTTAGATTACCCAGACCAGCATATTCGCTGTGAATAGTCTTGCTCTTGTCCGTATAGGTCAAGGTCACCCCGTCCTCCCCAAGCGTCCAGCCCGGGTTTTCTTCCGCCACGAACTGGGCACGCGCACTTGACCCATCAGTTTTCTCGTATTGAGGCAAACGATCAGTGATAGTGTAACCTTTCACGTTACGGAACAGGTCTTTTTTAACCCCGAACGTAAAGGTGACCGCATTTTTACCGTTAGTTTTAACATCCCCGTTTTCGTCATCATCATAGTCACGGCATACCCCCAGGCTGCACCCGGCAGCATCTTTTATAAAGGTGGGCATCAAGTAGTGACCTTGCAAGTTCACCGGTCCCGGCTTGGAAGCGGGGTTGGGTTTAACTACGTACCGCTTACCGTTTGCGTCTTTATCTATCAAAAGCGCGCTCACCGGGTAGCTGCCATCCGAGGGCGTGACCCGCTCTTTTAACCGCCAGTGAATAGGGATAGTAACCCGCCGTTTGGAATCAAAGTTCTTCTCTAGGGTTACTTCTAGAACTCCGGGCGCAACCACTTTTACTGATTTGAATGCCGAACTGGAAGATAAACCAGCCTCCACGAACTCTACCCTGCTCGGATCATAGGTTAAACGGATTGTCCCGTTCTTTAACACGGAAGCCCCCGCGTCCCCACCATAGGTAAGGTCGGTACGCAGCTTTTGCCCTATCTCGTCCTCTAAAACATTAGATTCCGGATAGTTACCTTCTGAGTCTTGCGCCTGGTTAGTTAAACGACCAACCAAATCCAGGCGAGCATAAGTTCCACTGTATTCGGCGGGAAGTTTTTCATACTTGAAAGTCAGGTTTTGATCCTCACCGGTCAGGGGAACACTTTGACTGTCCGGAATACTATAGCCCGGGATAACCGGAGGAGTCAGCGTATAGTTATTGTTGGAGTCACCATCTTTACTGCTAACTACCTTGTCAAAATCGGCATGTAGTTTTTGCCCATCCGGACCAATATATTCAGCATGTACCTTGGTATCCACCAAGATAATCACATCATTAGCGTAACCTTTAATATTGTCCGGATTCTTCCCCGACTCTGGCCGCAAATAGATAGGTCCGTGCAAACCCGCATAAGTAGCGTTCGGGGGTACGCCCTGCCGACCGAACGAAATATCGCTCAGCATCGTTACCGCCAGCTCTAAACGGTTAGTGGGGTGCTCCAAATCCGAAATAGGCTTGTCTAACGGAGCATCCGGAACCGTAATCACCTGCCCAGACGGCATATCAAACGGAAACACGTATTCACTGAGATACGTGAGTTTACCAATAGATTCAGGCAGGGAAGTTATCTTATTCTTAGCTTTATCGGTATCGATTTCTTCACTTGTAGTGATGTTCCGATTCACGAAATTGCCAAAGACTGGATAAGGTTGGTCGCGATCACGATAGTAAAATCCGATTGCATCTACATTTCCCCAATCCGCGGGTAGGGCAGTTAGGGCGTTATTAGCAAAGGCAGCAGCCCGTATATCTTTCACATTGCCCCAAGAGGACGGGAGCGTTGCTATCCGGTTAGCTTGGAAAGAGTTCCTGCCTATCTCGGTGATATTTCCCCAATCCGCTGGCAGGGTGACTATCTCGTTATTGGCAAATAAACCAGTAGGAATACTAGAGAAATTAGTCCAGGGCGCGGTCAATTGGGTAATCTTGTTATCTTTAAAGCTCTCCGCACCGACGGATTCCACGCCTCCCCAAGAATCAGGCAAACCCGTGATCGCATTGCCTTCAAATGCCTCAACACCAATAGTTTTTACCTTGCCCCAAGAAGCAGGTAAGGCTTGAATCTGATTATTCTTCCCAGTACTACTCACGTTACAACGAGAAGCATTCTTTTCGTCGAAATAATAGTCATAAACTTTCTTCCCGGCGAAAGCACAATCACCGATAGTGGTAACGTTATCCCAGGAGGGAGGCAGCACAGCGAGTTTATTTCTTAAGAAAGCGCTGTGACCGATAGTGGTCACTGACCCCCATGCCGGCAAAGCCTCTAGCTGGTTAGCCAGAAAAGCACCTGAGCCAATTTCGGTTACATTCCCCCAGGAATCAGGCAGAGACGCTATCTGGTTTCTTAAAAAAACACCACTAGGTAACGAGGTAATTTTTCCCCAGGGAGCGGTTAAAGCCGTAATTTTATTATCCGCGAAAGCATCTTCGCCCAGTTTGGCTACCTCACCCCAAGAATTAGGAAGCTCGGTAATTTTATTTTCCTGAAAAGCTGATTTCTTAATATCTACTATGTTTCCCCAAGATTCTGGCAGAGAAACTATCTCATTATATTTGAAGACGCTATCAGGCAGCGAAGTAATTTTTCCCCAGGGAGCGGTTAAAGTTTTAATTTTGTTGTCTTCGAAAGCAGAACTACCTAGACTATTAACCTCTCCCCAAGAATCCGGGAGAGCAGTAATCTGGTTATGAGTAAAAGCTGCATTATCGATTGTGGTAACTTTCCCCCAAGAACCAGGCAACGAGGTGAGCTGATTATTGGAGAAAGCTGACAAACCTATATAAGTTACATTCCCCCACTCCGGCAAACTAACTAGCTTGTTTCGATCGAACGTTTGAGTATCGATACGGGTTATTTTTCCCCAAGAGTTCGGCAAAGCCGTAAGTTCATTACTGCAAAATGCATTGTCATCTATACGAGTAATACTCCCCCAAGAATCCGGCAAGGCAGCAATCTTGTTACCCCTAAAAGCTAGCCTTCCTATTCTGGTAATATTTCCCCAAGAATCCGGTAGCGCTGTAAGCTTATTGACATTGAACACCTCGGCTTCAATACGAGTTATATTTCCCCAAGAATCCGGTATAGACGCAATTTCATTATCACTAAACGTGGCAGAGCCTATCTCAGAGATTTTTCCCCAGGAAGCAGGCAAAGAAGTAATTTTATTGTTCTTAAATACACTATTCCGGAGATGATTTACCTCTCCCCAGGAAGCGGGGAGCTGCGTAATCTGGTTATCTTTGAACGCTTCAGTGCCTATACGGGTAATGTTTGCCCAAGAATCCGGTAGACGGGTTAAATCTCGGTTTCGGAACGCATAATCGTTTATGGTTTTTATTGGTTGCCCTTTGTCATCGAATGTGGGCCAACACCAGGCTTTCTTAGTTTCGCCCGCTCTGTGTTTTTCCAGTCCGCTAGCACTAAAACCCCTAATGCCTGAATCACCGAAATAACCACCCCCATAGGTGAAGTCTTTTACTTGCCAGCCGGGGCAGATGATTTGTTCTGGCCAATCCGGGCCAACCGCGATAGTACCCTTAACAGTCTTAGAACGCCCCTTATCATCAGTAACCGTATAGAAAACCTGGGTCGTACCCTCCACCGAAGTATCCACCGACTCCGGAGACACCTTCAACCGCTTAGTTAAATCGATGCCCTTAGCATCCTTAGCGCTCACGCCCTTCAATAAAGCCGCTGTAGAGCCGTCAGCCCCATTAGCTAAATGCTTATTAACCTCCCCAGTAATAGTCGGCGAAAAATCAGTACGCTTATAAACAAACGTAACCGTATTATCCCCACCAACCGTTGGGGTAATCTCCTCGACCTCCTTAACAGCCGCAAAACCTGCAAGAGCTGGAGCCTTAACCGTATTCTTCTGACCCGCGAAATAAACCCCATCCGGCTCCGTGAACTCACTTTGCAAAACCTCAGGGCTACGCAAAGGTTTATTAGTACCCTGTTCAATGTAGTTGATAGTGATCGAGACCGCATCCCCCGCAGCCACTTGACCAAACCCGGACTTGTACTTTTCGGACTTCACCGCGACCGGCAGCGATTGTTGCCCGTCAGCCTTTTCCAACACCACCCAACGCTTATTATTCGCAAACACTTCCGGACCAAAATCGGTGACAGTAGATGGAATCTTTACTTCTTTGATTTGGTTACCACTAAAAGCCTCCTGCCCGACTTTCACCAGCTTAGACGGAAGCGTAACTGCCTGGAGCTTATTATTAGCGAACGCACTGGCGCCAATCTCGGTTACCGTATCTGGCAGTTCCACCGTTTCCAACTGATTATCACGAAAAGCATTCGCCGAAATAACGGTTACCGGGGCATTCTTAATCTTTACCGTTTTCAGGGCGTTATCGCTGAACGCGCCCTCGCCAATAGTAGTCAGCGTGGAAGACTCAAACGTGGTCAGCTTATTCTTCTGGAACGCGCCCTCACCAATAGTCTTCAAACCCGGTGCCACAAGCTTCGTAATCTGATTATCGTAAAACGCGCGATCAGCAACCTCAGTCACCGAATCCGGCAACGTAACCTTAGTGAGCTGCAGCCCCGAAAACACGCCCTCCGCAATCTTGGTAGTACCCGCCGGAACGGTCAGCTCTTTATTAGTTTCTAGCGCAGTTTTGCCTTTATCAGTCAGACCAGTAAGCTCCGTTCCATTAAAAGTAAAACGGTCATCAGTTGGGGGTACCCCCTGGCGCATAGGAGCTGGAACGCGAAGCGCTTGGGGAACGCCGGCATTAGTCTGCTGGAAATTGAACTGTTTAGCCTGGTTATTATCGGTGGCGGCGCTGGAGTGGTTAGTGTTGCTGGTGGAGTGGTTGGTGTTTGCAGAAGACTTTGCGGACTTGTTGCCGGTAGAGTTCAACCTGGTAGAAGTGGCTTTACTGGACTTCGTCTGTTCAACCGCGGGCGCCGTCATCGGCACGATCACCAGCAATGTTGACAACAACAGCCCTAAAACCGACAGCGAAGCAATAAGCCTTCTGCTAACTACCTTACTTGCCACGTTAACACCTCTACTATGAGCCAGCTACCATAATTACAGCTATCCCTCAACGTAATAAATTACATTTCAATGATAATAAACTAATCTTTTTTCCGCAACAGTTCGGGCGAGTTATTCCTACGAAATATTTAAGCTTTTCTTGCATTTTCGTCCGATTGTTTAGATTTTTTCTATCCTGAGGACAATCGTCCTATAAACCCCGGATGATAGCTGGGATCCCGATTGTTTACGTGTCCCAGTTCTTCAACACCCCACATCTGCAGCACCCCAGCTTGTCAGTAGATGTCGGATTACCGGTAGTTGTCAGATTATCTACGTGTCCCGGATTGTCTATGTTCCCAGATTGATTACGTATCCCAGATTATCTATGTTCCCCACAGCTTTAGCGTCCCAGATTATCTACGTTCCCCAACAGCTTTAGCGCCCCAGCCCTTCAGTACATCCCAGCTTGTCAGTGTCTCCGGCGCGGTTCCCTCATCAAGAGAATACTGAGAATACTGATTTGGATCCCCCCAGCAACCATAAATTTCGTCGCCGGAGGGTGAATATGTCTTGGTATGCCATTCCTGTCGGCGGAGGCCGTCTTCGAACCTGGAGGGTCATTTTCTCGGCGGAGGGCGATTCCGTCAGAACCCACCAGCACTTTCCGTCAAAAACGCAACCATTCCACCCTCCCAAGACAAAAGCACCCTCCTGCGGCGAAAACACCAGTCCGAGACAAATTCACGCTCCCTGCACATGAGCACCCTCCCGCCGCGAAAACACCCTCCCGCGACTTATAAACCAGAACTCCAGCACGCCAGTCCCCAGGTACAAACAAACGAAGAAAATCCTTGCCTGGTTATTGAGGAAAAGACTCTCTGGACTATGCCTGTAACGATGTAGCTATGTTTCCTGAATTAATTAGTACCCAGGCGTTTTCGCGGAGAGTCCTTCAAGACTCCCTCGCGAACGGCTCCCTAATTAAGGTCGGGCGCGGACACGTGATCAGACCCCTGAAATCAGCGAACAAGTGGCAGCGAATCCGCTACGTAAAATTAGGACAAATCGCCTCCCACGCGGCCCGGTGCCATACTCCCCCAGTGTTTATCGGAGTTACCGCCGCCCTACTGCATGGTCTCTCCCTAAACTCTCTGCGAGGCGATACTCCTATACACACCTCGACTAGGCATTTTGAAAAGAAACAGCTGCCGGCTTGGGTTGACATCGATACTTCCCAGGGGCGACCTGTCCGCACGAAAATACCCCCGACTCCCCTGATTTTCCATAAGATCACCCTCCCAAAAGATTCCACTAAATCTATCGGTCAGCGAGTACGCATCACAGACCTTCCTACCACCACGTTGCAATGTGCCGCCTGGCTCCCAGCCGGAAGCGCGCAAGCAGTTGCTGATTCTGCAGCTAGAAAGCTGATTCCGCAGTGGCGCGAACTAGATCGCCGTGGCCGAGAGGCTTTCGCAGACCAGATTCCGAAACTGCGCGCGCAAATGACAAACCTGGCCAACAACTATCGAAAGCGGCTCGGCGCTCCTCAAGCTCGGCGAATCCTCGCAAATATGGATCCCCGATTTGAAAGCTACGCGGAATCTTTATTTCATGCCGCAGCCCAGTTAGCACAGGTGAAACGGCTAATTCCTCAGTTTCAAGTTAAGATTTCTCCCGCTCAAAGCTATTTCCTGGATGCCGCCCTCCCGAAGATTCGTAAAGCTTTTGAAATCGACGGGATGCAGAAATATCGAAGCAATGATCCTCAGAAAGCTTACGAGGCTATCCAGGGTGAAAAACAGCGTCAAAGTCGGCTGCAAAAACTCGGATGGCATATTTATAGATTCACCTACGAGGACGTGGCAGACACTCTGGGCTTCGCCAAATTCCTGTGGGAGCGGCTCGACACCAGTTGGAACGGTGTAGCTCTTCCTCCCCTTTATCGCTTGAAAAAGCCTGCCTTTAATATGTAGAGACCTATTACGCCCTGATTTCACTATCCTTTTAAACAGTTCTTTTGTGGTTTTCTATCCTCGCGGGAAGTGATTGTTTCACGCACGAAACGGATCAATCGCCCCCTGAGGCCTTCCTCCTCCTTAGCTCGTCCTCCTTATTTCTTCCATATCCTGTTGCTACCTTTCCATCCGCACCTCATAAGCATATTCCTGCCCGCGGAGGACGAACCTGTCACGCTAATCAAAAGGAGTGCCTAGGCCCTCCTTACTGAATAGCAAAAACCGCACCTACCCATTCATCTACTAGGACTTAATTCTCTGTATGTTCCAAGTCCTTGGAGGGTGAAAAAGTCAGGTGTAGACACATAACCAGGCAAAAGATGCGCCAGAATCACCCTCCACACACAAAACCACCCTCCCGAGACATAAATATCCTCCCAGGCGAAGAACAAAAGCGAACTGTAAGGCCTGCTGATAAAAGTCGGAGGGCAATTTTGTGTCTGGAGGGTAAAAATCTTGGGTGGTATCCCGTTACTAGGAAATATGCGCGACATTAGCGCCCTCCGCACGCAAAAACACCCTCCCCAGACAGAAAGAACCACCAGCGCGAGGAATATTCGAGGGATCCAAAAACGGAATTGCCTAGAACTGGAGGGTGATCTCAGCTCTGGAGGGTGAAAAAGTCGGGTGTAGACACATAACCAGGCAAAAGATGCGCCAGAATCACCCTCCACACACAAAACCACCCTCCCGAGACGTAATAACCCTCCCGAGACCGAAATACCCTCCACATGCAAAAGCGCCCTCCGCGCGTGACAAGACCCGCCGGCGACGGGAGAAAGCGGAGTAAGCAGCTTAAAAGATTGTGACCCGAGGAGTTACCTCGGGCCACAACCGTCAAAAACTATTAAGAATATATCGGCACTGCTTTCATCGAAAAGAAAATCTATCCAGATCAGCACCTAATAGGTAACAGTAGTTACCTCTAGCGCTTGGTCGTTACCGACACGCAGTTACTACAGGCGAACTACTTTCCAGGCGTTGCGATAAATCGGAGCCACTTTAACGCGGTCGCCAGGCTTGGGGGCGTGAATAATCTTTCCGCCACCAACGTAAATCGCCACGTGACCGGGATGCCACAAGATGTCGCCTGGCTGCGCTTGGCTGAGGGGAAGACTAGTTCCCATGCGACCGATCGCGGCAGAAGAATGGGGCAGTGGCTTGCCTAACTGAGCAAATACGTAGCTAACAAGACCGGAGCAGTCAAAACCACTGGGACTCATTCCACCCCATACATAGGGAACGCCCTGATACTGCATCGCGATTCCTACCGCGGTGCCATCGGCCTTGCCGAGGTCGCGGCCCACGAAGGTTTCGGCAGAATCCGAGGAAGAGCGCTGCGTGTTATGGGTAGGCGCAACCGCAGCCGGAGCAGCGGTTACCTTAGCAGCTGCTACCGACTGAGCAGGCGAGCCAACCTCAGAAGTAACTTCTTGGTTAACGGTCAGCTTCTCAACCGTTCCTTTTGCCAACTGCGCAGAATCCACGGAAGTGGCGATTTGCTTTGCAACGGTGGCGTCCGCGCTAGCGGGGACGGCGGCCGCCGCCACTACTGTCAGCGCAACCCCTGAGCCAGCGAGCGCCGACAAGCGCTTGCCATTTTCGGAGGAAAACAGGGATTTCGCAGCTTGAGAAACCGGAGTAGAGGGGCGGCTCGGAGCGCGGTGACGCGCCTGAAGTTTCTGAGTCACGATGAGAGCTCTCCTAAAAGTGCTATTTCGCTTTTGGCCGGAAAACTTTTCGGTAGCTACCCGAGCAGTTCCTCTGGCCGATTGGTCGTAACTAAATATAATGCTTCGATAACGGAATGTCACGTTTTGGTTACGAAAATCTTTTAATGTTTCGCCGCACCTCAACGCCCAAGTGGTCAGCCCCACAAAAGAACGCGCCCTCAGACCCGAAATATAAACCGCAAAAAGCCGCCATTACCGCAGGTAAAAACCTGTATTAAACAGGTCTAATCCCTACTGGAAACCCCCTCCACAAACAGGTGCTGCCCCAGAGACGTGTCAAGTAACACAGTTTTTTCCGTGTCGACCCCCATAACGGCAATCCGGCCGTTATCAGGTTGCAGATTGACTTCTCTACCAGGCAAAATACCCGCTTCATCAAAAAATGCCAGCATGCGAGGCTCCGCTTGGATGGGTTCGCCGATTCGCACAATTTTGGTGGCCACAATGCCGCCGTATTGTTCCACAATCTGGGAAACAGACGTCCCAGCCCCCTCAATCCCATCATGCCCATCGGGAATCGGATTGCCATAAGGGTCGGTAGACGGGTGATGCAGCAGATCCAACAGGCGCATCTCTACCGCGTCGGACATTACGTGTTCCCAGCGGCAAGCCTCATCGTGCACCATTACCCAGTCCAGACCGATCAGATCCAATAACAAACGCTCAGCTAAACGGTGTTTACGTACCACTTCCCGCGCTAGCTCCACTCCCTGCTCGGTGAACTCGATCCGGCGATTATCAGCCAAATAAAGCAGACCATCACGTTCCATACGGGCAACAGTTTGGGAGACAGTGGGCCCCGAATGATCTAAACGTTCCACGATGCGGGCACGCAGAGGCGGAACTCCGTCCTCTAGCATCTCGTAGACAGTTTTTAGATACATTTCAGTAGTATCAACCAGGTCACTCATTAATGCCCCTTATGCTGTGCCGTACGCAGGCGCTGTCACCGCGCAATTACCCGCCTTCAGGTTAACCCGCTAGCCGATATATTTTCTTTTTCGCCTGCATTATCTAGAACCATGGCGACTAGATTCGCAACGATTTATGCACCTAGAGTAAGGTTTTCCCTATGGAGAACTTCATTAGCATTCCCGCAGATTTACTACCTGAAAACAAGAAATTCGGCGCCGGTCCCAGCTCAATAAGAAAAACCGCACTTGCGAAAGTTGCAGCCAGTGATCTGCCCGGCACCTCGCACCGGCAAGCCCCAGTTAAAGACCTGGTAGGTTCGCTGCGCCGGGGACTAAAAGACTTGTTCTCCCTTCCCGACGGCTACCAGGTAGTGCTCGGCAATGGCGGGGCTACTACTTTTTGGGCGGTGGCGGCGTCCTCTTTGATTAGGGAGCGCTCTGCCCACGCCGTGTTCGGTTCTTTTGGCGCCAAGTTTGCGGGAACCGTCAGCGGAGCGCCGCATCTTAAAGACCCCACGATTGAACTAGGGGGCATCTCGGCGAGGGCGCAGGGGGAAGAAACCGCGAGCGACATTGCGCTACTGCGCGGCGGACAGGAGGGAATCGATACCTATTGTTATCCGGCGCACGAGACTTCTACCGGCGCCCTCAGCCCGGTTAAGAGGATCGCGGGGGGATTAAACCTGGTAGATGCGACTTCGATTGCGGGCGGAGTGCAGGTCGATATTTCCCAGACCGATGTCTACTATTTTTCGGGACAAAAATGTTTCGCGGCCGAGGGCGGGCTGTGGGTGGCGCTGGCCTCTCCGGCCGCTCAGGAACGGGCGCAAGAAATAAAAGCAGACCCGGGTGCCGGCCGCTGGATTCCGCCAGTCCTGGACTTTTCGGTAGCGCTGAAGAACTCGGTTAAAGACCAGACCTTAAACACCCCGGCGATTGCCACCTTGATTTTATGGGAAGATCAGGTGCAATGGATGCTGGAAGAGGGCGGCCTAGCGGCTATGGAAAAACGTACCCGCGCGTCCTCGGCGGTGCTTTATGAGTGGGCTGCTTCCCGACCCGAGGTTTGCCCCTATATCTCGAATCCGCGGGAGCAGTCCCCGGTAGTGGTGACGATTGATTTTAAAGATATTGATGCGGATACGGTGATTGCGCAGCTGCGGGCTAACGGGATTGTAGATATTGATCCTTACCGCGCATTGGGTCAAAACCAAATCCGGGTGGCTTGTTTCCCTAATATCGAGGTCGCAGATACTCAGGCCCTAACCGCTTGCCTGGATTATGTAATCGACCGCCTCTAACCTTGGCGTCCCCTAGGCCTGTCGCACGCCTTTACCCCTGTCGCACGCTTGTTGCGCCTGCCACGTAACTGCGCCCGCTAAGCAAACACCAGGTGTTTATCTTGAGTGCGACACTCCGTCAGATACATATTGATAATGGTTTGATAAGGAACTCCGGTACGCGCAGCCTCTGACTTGAAATAGTCAATGTTGGCGACATCGAGATTTATAGTGACCGGTTTGCGTAAACGTTCCACATAGGGATTAACCCGGCTTTCGCAAAAATCGTATTCTTTCCTCATGAACTGTACTTTCAATAATAAATAAAGCCAATATCGAACCAGCCCCCGCTTCCCCAATGAATGTATTTATAAAAGTATATCTGGGGGTAATACCCACTCGGTATTACCCCCAGATAGTGCTAGGCGAATCTAGGAAATAATCAGTGCATGGCTATGACAGCAGGGATTGGATCGGCCCTAAGCAGAAGTAGATTACGAATAGGATCGAAACTACCCACATCAAGGGGTGGATCCGCGAAATCCGTCCGGAAGCAATCTTTACCACCACATAGGTGATGAAACCGAACCCGATACCGACAGTAATCGAATAGGCGAACGGCATCATCATAATGGTCATGAACGCCGGAATCGCTACGTCCGCACGCGTCCATTCAATATCGCGCACATTCACCATCATCAAAAAGCCTACGAACACTAGGGCGGTCGAGGCCGCCTCGGCAGGTACCAGCTCTACTAGCGGGGCGATGAACATAGACACCCCGAACAGTAGGCCGGTGACTACCGAAGCCAAACCGGTACGCGCGCCCTCGCCCACCCCGGAGGTAGATTCCACGAAGGAGGTGTTAGAGGAAACTCCGCCGAGCCCCCCGGCCATAGCTGAAAGCGAATCAATCAACAGGATTTCGCGAGTCTTAGGCGGATTGCCCGACTCGTCAAGTAGGTGAGCGCCTGCGCCTACGGCCACCATGGTTCCCATAGTGTCGAAGAAGTCCGCCAGCATCAGCGAGAAAATCAGCAACACGACCCCAACCACGGTGGTGTGGGGATTGGTGAAGGGTCCAAAGAAATCAATCGCACCGATAGTGGAAAGATCAGGCAGGGAAACCGGGGATCCCTGCAGCTGCGGAACATTGGATGCCCAGGCAGATACTGCCTCTTCATCGGCTGCCCGCGAACCCAAATGGGTGAAAGCTTGCACAATAAAGGCCAAAACCGTAGCACTCACGATCCCGATCAGTATCGCGCCTTGGACTTTGCGAACATACAGCACCACGATCACGATCAAACCGAAGCAGAACACTAGCGCTGGCCATCCCACCAGGGATCCGTTGACCCCCAACTGCACCGGTGTGCCCCCGGGACGAATAATCCCAGCATTAATCAGCCCGACAAACGCGATAAACAGCCCGATACCCACACTGATCGCGGTTTTGAGTTGCGCAGGAACCGCTTTGAACACAGCTTCTCGAAAACCGGTCAACACCAGGATGGTGATCGCCACACCCTCCCAAAAGATCAGTCCCATCGCTTCTTGGTAGCTAAGCCCCAAAGCCTCGGGATTAGCCAAAGTGAAAGCCACCACGGCGTTTAGCCCCATACCGGAGGCCAGAGCCAGCGGGAAGTTAGCGACTAGCCCCATTAACAGCGTCATCACGCAGGCCACCAGGGCGGTGCCGGCAGCGATTGAAGATTGGCTTATATCTTTGGGGGCTGCCACGCCCAAAATCGCGGCGTTAACCACCAAAATATAGGCCATAGCAAAGAAAGTGACCAATCCGCCACGGACTTCCCGCCCAATGGTGGAGCCACGCTCCGAGATTTTAAAGAAACGATCTAGGGAACTATCCGGCTTTTTCGCCGTATCTTGAGAAGACAAGATAACTTTCCAATCCGCCACCAGGGGCATAGAAGTTACTTACAGGCTCATTATCGGAAGAATCTCAGGGTTTTTCCAATCATGCCCGCTATGCGCAACTTAGTTGCATGTCTGCCGGCTGATCCCTTAGCTCTTGCCTTTTCACGGTCAGGCGTTAAATATCCACCTGCTCTACATCCAGTTCATCCAGTCGCGCCGGAGTGGGTTGCCAGGGGGAAGTGTCCACCTTTACATCGGTTTCCGAATGGGAACCACAGGTGTGATCCATAGATACCACCCGGCCGTCATCAACTGACCATTCATTAGTGCATACCCCGAACATAGTGCGCATACTGCCTGCCACTTTTAGCAAGAATCCGCAGGTTGAACAGGTATTTTCCGGTAGTTTCTTCCGAGTCATTCCCCGGCGTGCCGGACCTTGTTCCGAGTGATACCAACGTTTAGCGGCCTGGGCGCGGCCACAAGCGGACAGCACCCGAGGACGCCCCAGCCCCAGTTCCTCGAGGGTGCGCCGATCTAAGTCTTCGGCGTTCGTATCCGCATAGGACTGATCGAGGCGTTCGTCATCGGGTACGTAAGGCAGCACGTCCTCACGTTTTATGTCCTGAGGACGCAACCGCTCTGCCCAAGGCACCCAGGGGCGCGCCAGCAATGCGTCCTCGCCCGGAAGTAGGTCGATTTCGCAGACTGTGGCTTTGCGTCCCCGAGGTACTCGCGCCAAAACCGCCACCCAATGCCAGCCGCGGTAACCGGGCTTTAAGCATTCAAAACTGTGAGTAACCAGGCGTTCACCTTCGCTAGTGGCGCCCAAATGCTCGCCAATTTCTGCCGGTTTCGCTATGGGGGCAAGCCCTTCGCGGGCAATGTCTACCGCGCCCGCCAGGACACTATCCGCTTTTCCGGTTTTACGCCGGGTAGTTTCACTCATGTGCGTCTTTCTTAGTTCACCGCCGCCACTAGGCATCGAAATCATCGGCAACTGCCCGCAGCAGCTGCGCGATCTTCGCACCATTATCCGGGTAGCGTCCATGCCGCAAATGCCCGGAGGAGGCGTCCAATAACTTAATTAGGTCTTCGACTACCGGCACCATGGCCTTGGGTTTACGCCGCAAATTTTTTGCTACCGAAGGCGTACGCTGCAAGATCTTCACCGATAGGGCTTGAGGGCCGCGACGCGAGTCAGCAACTGAGAACTCGACTCGGGTTCCCGGTGCAGGAGGTTTAGTGTCAGCAGGCAATACGCTGGCGTGTAAGAACACCTGCGAGCCGTCCTCTGCGGTGATAAACCCGAACCCCTTGTCGGCATCAAACCACTTAACTTTTCCGGTTGGCACTGATTTCTCCCTACTTT
>ERZ1673752.3053-NODE-3053-length-16848-cov-44.756446_pt1 | contig 16848 bp, 12 predicted proteins | sample MGYA00580195_ERZ1673752 | MGnify/ENA primary metagenome ERZ1673752 (study PRJEB41218, sample SAMN15661744) | gut metagenome | host: Homo sapiens | place: Canada: London | collected 2015-08-20/2019-03-30 | study: EMG produced TPA metagenomics assembly of...
CGTCACCACGGTGATCGACACGGAGCAGGCGGAGATGATGAAGCGGTACAATAAGCCCCGCCGTCGGGGCCGCTTCTTCTGAGGCTCGCACGCTCTCTTGTCGGACGCATCGGACAGCGCACTATACTGGCACCCGACCCGTGTGACTTGTCCGATAGAGCATTGATTTCCCCCTCTCCTGTGGGGGAAATTCTTTTACCGGTTTAGTGTGGACGCTGAAGTCGGGAGCTAGCGGGTCTCGTCGGCGGGGTGGTGCCTCTTGTGGAGGATGTAGGAGAGCCGCTCCACGATGACGCAGAGCATCGGCGCAGCGATGAGGATCGTGCGCAGGGCGATGGGTGAGAGCCGGTTCGTCCGACCCATACAGGCGATCAGCACCAGCAGAAAGGAAAGGAGGTGGAAGAGGATCGGGTACTGCCTCCAGATGAACGCCCGATCAGGCAGCAGGCGGTCACGACCAATGACCCATCGGAGTAGCCGGATCACCGCAAAGGCGCCGATGAGCGCCACGACGGAGTGCCACAGTGGCACCACACCTATAGGGGTGAGGTACAGCGCTGTCAGGGCTAAGAAAAACTCACAGACCCAGAGGTACAGGGTGCGGCTGTGTCGGCTCCGCCCGCTGATCGTGCCACCGAGGTAGACGATGGCGAGCAGCAGCGGTACGATGAAGTAGTAGCCGATCCTGTCCATAGGGCTGCTGAGAGGCGATCAGACGTTGAAGCGGAAGTTCATGATGTCGCCGTCCTGCACGACATAGTCCTTCCCCTCAATGTAGAGCTTGCCGGCCTCCTTGACCGCCTGCTCGCTCCTGAGGGCGATGAAGTCGTCATACTTGATCACCTCGGCGCAGATAAATCCGCGCTCAAAGTCGGAGTGGATCACGCCCGCCGCTTGCGGGGCCTTGCTCCCCCTCGGGTAGGTCCAGGCGCGTACCTCCTTCTTCCCCTCCGTGAAGTAGGTCTCCAGCCCCAGCAGCGCATAGGCGGTCCGGATCAGGCGTGAGACGCCGCTATCCGAGAGCCCTGCCGCCTCGAGGAACTCCTGTCGCTCCTCGTAGGTGTCCAGCTCGGCGATGTCCGCCTCCATCTGAGCGGCCATCACCATCACCTGCGCCTCCTCGTCCTTCACCTCCTCACGCACGGCATCGACGAAGGCATTGCCACTCACGGCATCGTCGTCGGTGACGTTGCAGACGTAGAGGACCGGCTTGGCGGTGAGGAGGAAGAGCTCACGGAAGCACTTCCCCTCCTCGCTGTCGGGGTCGATGTCGAGGGTGCGGGCGTTTTTCCCCGCCTCGAGGATCGGCTTGACCTGCTTGAGGACGCTCAGCATCGCCTTGGCGTGCGGGTCGCCACCGGAGGCGGTGTGCTCCGCCTTCTTCCACCGGCCCTCGATCGTCTCGAGGTCCTTGAGCTGCAGCTCGGTGTCGACCACCTCCTTGTCCCTCACCGGGTCGATCGTCCCATCGACATGCACGATATTGGGGTCCTCAAAGCAGCGAAGCACGTGGATGATCGCATCGGTCTCGCGGATATTGGCGAGGAATTGGTTGCCCAGCCCCTCACCCTTGCTGGCGCCGCGCACAAGCCCGGCGATGTCTACGATCTCCACCGTCGTCGGGACGATGCGCTCCGGGTCGACGATGTCGGCGAGGGCATTGAGCCGCTTATCCGGCACGGTGATCGTGCCGAGGTTGGGCTCAATGGTGCAGAAGGGGAAGTTGGCCGACTGCGCCTTGGCATTGGAGAGCGAATTGAAGAGAGTGGACTTGCCGACATTGGGCAGCCCGATGATACCGCACTTGAGTGACATGGGTCTTGATTGCTTGATTGGGTGGTGTCAGATCTTTTCCGAGGGGGTGTCGACGGGAGACTTCAGCTCCATCATCTTGCGCTGCTGCTTGCGCGCCTCGGTGACGCGCTTCATCAGGTCGACCGGGTGGTCCACCTGCTTGTCGGAGAGGGCGGCATCAATCACCTCGCTGATGTCGCGGACGTAGACGAAGGAGAGGTCCTCGAGGTACTCCGCCTTGATCTCGTCGATGTCCTTCTTATTCTCCTCGCAGAGGATCAGCGTCTTGATGCCGGCGCGCTTGGCGGCAAGGATCTTCTCCTTGATGCCCCCCACGGGGAGCACCTTGCCACGCAGCGTGATCTCGCCCGTCATAGCGATGTGGGGCTTGACCTGGCGCTGGGTGAGCGTGGAGATGAGCGAGGTGACGATCGTGATGCCGGCGGAGGGTCCGTCCTTGGGGATCGCGCCCTCCGGCACGTGGATGTGGAGGTCCCAGTAGTCAAAGAGGTCCGCATCGATGCCGTACAGGTCAGCATGGCTCTTGACATACTCGAGGGCGAGGGTGGCGCTCTCCTTCATCACCGCGCCGAGGTTGCCGGTCATGCTGAGCCGCCCCTGGCGAGAGGGGATGGCGGCACTCTCCACGAGGAGGATCACGCCGCCAACGCTGGTCCAGGCGAGACCGGTGACGACACCGGCGTACCTATTGCCCTCATACTTCTCCTGCTTGTACTTCTCCGGACCGAGCAGCTCGGGAAGATCAGAGGGGGAGATGGTGACGGGGAAGAAGGTGCGGGCCCGCATGCGATTCTTATCTTCCTTAGTGAGGCGGATCTCGTTACCATCCGCATCGTAGCCGGTGTCGTGCACCTTCAGCGCCTGTATCTCAGGTCTCTCAGCATGCTCCATCGCCTGCTTGGCGAGCTTGCGGAGGAGCTCACGGATGCGCTTGTCGAGCTGACGCACACCGCTCTCGAGGGTATAGTCCTCGATCAGACGGTCGATGGTCCGCTTGGAGAGCTTCACGTCTCCCTTCCTCAGCCCAATCTGGTCGAGCGAGTTGGGGATCAGGTGTCGCTTGGCGATCTCCACCTTCTCCTCCGGGATGTAGCCGCTCACCTCGATCATCTCCATACGGTCCCGCAGGGGGCCGGGGATCTCGCCGACGTTATTGGCCGTGCCGATGAAGAGTGCCCGGCTGAGGTCGTAGTCGAGGTCGAGGTAATTGTCGTGGAAGGTATTATTCTGCTCCGGGTCGAGCACCTCGAGGAGGGCGCTGGAGGGGTCGCCCTTGTAGTCGTTGGCGAGCTTGTCCACCTCGTCGAGGACGAAGACGGGATTGCCCGAGCCGGCCTTGAGGAAGCCCTTGATGATCCGTCCCGGCATCGCCCCTATGTAGGTGCGGCGGTGCCCGCGGATCTCCGCCTCATCGTGCATACCGCCGAGGGAGATCCGGACATACTTCCGCCCGAGAGCGCGGGCGATGCTCTTGCCGAGGGAGGTCTTACCCACTCCGGGAGGGCCGTAGAGGCAGAGTATCGGTGCGTGGAGGTTGCCCTTGAGCTTCAGTACCGAGAGATGCTCAAGGATGCGCTCCTTGACCTTCTCGAGACCGAAGTGGTCCTTGTCAAGGATGCGCTGGGCGGTCTGGATATTGAAGTTATCCTTCGTCACCTTATCCCAGGGGAGGTCGAGGATTGTCTGGCAGTACTGCAGCTGGACGCTGTAGTCCGGGCTCTGAGTGCTCATATGCCGCAGCTTGGCGACCTCCTTGCGGAAGGCTTCGCCCACCTCGGCGGGCCACTTTTTCTTAGCCCCCTTGGCGAGCATCATCGTGACCTGGTCCTCGTCGTCGTCGGAGAGCTCCTTGCGGATCTGCTGCATCTGCTGCTGGAGGAAGTAGTCCCTCTGCTGCTTATCCATCTCGCTCTGCGTCTGGTGGCGGATCTTCTGCCGCAGGGTCTGCAGCTCAGCCATCTGATTGAGGAGCGGGAGGAGAAGGAAGCCGCGCTGCTTCATGTCCGAGGTGAGGAGGAGCAAGACCTTCTGCTCCTGCTCCTCGGGGAAATTGCTGGCGCTGAAGTTGATGATCACCGTCGGGTCCTGCAGTCGGTGAGCCGATGCGATGAAGGGCTTGGGCACGTCGCCCTTGAAGATCAGGAGCTGGATCATCACCTCCTTGATCGTCATGGCGAGGGCGCGATACTCCATATCGCTCTCGTCCGGCACCGTCTCGGGGCTGAGGGTGTAGGAGGCCTTGACAAATGGGGTGACGCTCACGAAGTCGCCCAGCCGCACGCGGACCTTACCCTGCATCACGACGGTAAGCATCCCGTCGCCCATATCGGCCACATGCATCACCTCAGCGATGATGCCATAGTCGATCAGGTCCTCGCGAGTCGGCTCCTCAATGGTCGGGTCCTTCTGCGTCGCCACGAGGATATGCTTATTCTCCGAAGAGGAGAGATAGTCGAGGAGACGCTTAGACTTATCCCGGCCGACGATGAGCGGCATCGCCACGTAGGGGAAGAGCTGGTCTGTGCGCATCGGCAGGAGAGGCAGCACATCCGGCAGCTCTCGGATGTCCTCCTCGAAGTCCAGTCTCTCGTCGTACTCAGGCAGTATCATAGGCATCATTTGTGGTCTCTGTGGAGTATCATCGTCCTCCTCGAGCTCTATATCATCGATATCAAACATGCTGATCGTCAGTTCAGTTACGGCATAGCAACACATACCTACGCCAATAGTGTGCAAAGGTACCAATAATTGACCACAGCCCTACCTTCCACACTACCCCCACGTCACCTCAGGAGAGGAGCTGGCGGAGGATGGCGGGGGACTTGAGGGTCCCCATCTCGGGGAAGTGGTAGGTCATGTAGTCGAGGAGCAGCGTCATCAGGCTATTTCGCTCCTCCCTCGATAGAGGGATGGAGAGCGGGTCGGGGTCGGTGATGAAGCGATAGAGCAGCTCCGCCTTGCCCGCCTCTGCCCCCTCACCTCGACTCCTCGGCGCACGGAAGAGCCCCTCCTGCAGGTCGAGGAGGTGACCGAGGCGGTATTCCTCGTACCGGGGCAGGATCCCGAGGTGGTGGCAGAGGCCGGTCATCAGCCTCAGGTGCCACGAGGCGCGCGCCGTCTCGGGGATCCGGTCGAGGTCGGCGAGACTCTCCCGGAGGTAGCCATAGAGCGCTCGATCCGGTGAGGCTGAGCGGAGGAGCCGGTGGAGCAGCTCGGTGGCAAAGAGGGCGAGGGCATTGGCGGAGGGGTCTATGCTCGGTGCGGAGAGGAGCTGCACGATCGTCGTCCCTCTGGGGATGAAGACCTCCCGCGTACTCCGGTAGTCGATCGTAGTGTGGACCACGGAGAGGGGGATAAAAAGGGCTCTCGCCCCTCCGGCTGTCTTGCGGCCGGCGGGACGAGAGGCTCTCAGGGACAGCGACCCGAAGAGGTCACTGTATGTATGTATCATATAAGCGGTGTCGGAGAAGCGTACCGCTGTGAGGACGATGGCTTCGATCTCAGTCGTCATGGGACCCTTGCGGAGCGTCCTCTCGGTGGCGCTTCAGAGCTTCTCCAGCATCCGTACGACGAGGTCGTATGCCTGACCGACGGTGTCGATCTTGACACGCTCATCGGGGCTGTGCGGATGGAGGATCGTCGGTCCTACAGAGACCATGTCGGTCTCGGGGGCGATGCCCTGGAAGAGTCCGGTCTCCAGTCCGCCATGGATAATCTGGAGCTTAGGCTCAGCCTTGAAGAGCTCCTTATACGCCGCCTTCGTCACGTCCAGCAGGTGGGACTTCGCATTGGGCTGCCAGCCGGTGTAGGAGCCACTCAGCTCCACCTCGGCACCGATCAGCTCAAAGGCACTGCAGACCATGTCGGCGACCATCTCCTTGCGGCTCTCGCTGGAGCTGCGGACGAGGAACTTAGCATGCACCTCGCCCTCCTCGATGCTGAGGATCGCAAGGTTGGACGATGCCTCGGTGGTACCGGGGAAGTCTACGAGGGTAGAGGCGACACCATTGTGCACCGCACTGATGGCGAGGATCACCGCATCGCGAACCTCACGGGGCATCACCTTCTTCGGCTCCTCCTCGAGCGGTGTGGCAGCAAAGGTGATGTGATTCTCCACCTGACCATACTCGGCATTGAAGAGGCACTCCCACTCCTCGACCATCTTGACGAGGGTGTCAGCCTTCTCCCCCTCCTTGACGCAGACGACCGCCTTAGCCTCGCGGGGGATGGCATTGCGGAGCGTGCCGGCATCGACGGAGGCGATGTCGAGGTTGGTCTCCCGGACAGCGTGCTTGAGGAAGCGGAAGAGCATCTTCACAGCATTACCCCGGCCGAGGTTGATATCCACGCCGGAGTGGCCGCCCTTGAGGCCGGAGAGGGAGATCTCGTAGGCGACAGCACTCTTCTTCGCCTTCTCCTCCTTGTAGCCAAGCGTTGCGGTGACGTCCACGCCGCCGGCGCAGCCGATGAAGATCTCGCCCATCATCTCGGAGTCAAGGTTGATGAGGTACTTGCCCTTGATGTCACCGGCGACCAGCTCGTGAGCACCGATCATGCCCTCCTCCTCGTCGACGGTGAAGATCGCCTCGATGGGCCCGTGCTTCAGCGTCTTATCCTCGAGGATCGCCAGCGTGATCGCATCTCCGATACCGTCGTCGGCACCGAGGGTGGTGTCACGGGCGGTGACCCACTCGCCATCGATGTAGGCATCGATCGGGTCCTTCACAAAGTCGTGATCTGACTCGGGTGTCTTCTGCGGCACCATATCCATATGGGACTGGAGGGTCACCATCGGGTGATCCTCGTACCCCTCGGAGGCGGGCTTGTAGATAAATACGTTACATGCCTCGGTGCGACGGGTCTCGAGACCGAGCTCCTTGCCGACACTGGCGATATACTTCGAGATCTCCTCGCAGTGGTGGGTGGGACGGGGATGCTGGGTGAAGGCGTGGAAGTGCTTCCAGACCAATTCGGGCTTCAGATTTTTGATTTCCTCAGACATACAGATGTGAGTTATTGGTTTCTTGGTTTCTTGATTTTCTCAAAGGTACAAAAAACTCTCCTACCACCCACAGAGATGCCCCAGTGGTCGCTCCCGCCACAGCGCCCTCATCTGCAGGGGCAACACTAATACCGATATTAGTGATCGCTAATATCGGTATTAGTGTTTTCTTTTATCGGTATTAGAGTTTTCCTTTACCGGTATTAGACAGACGGCTGAGGAGGGGGCGCCAGAGGATCCGAGAGAGAGCAGAAGCGTATGGCCTACGAATTATTTCGTACCTTTGTCTATATACGTAAGGCAGCTCCGTATCGGTAGTTGCTCATAATCAGACAATAGAGGAAAGAAATAACATGATGAAAAGAAGTACACTTTACCTGCTCTCCCTGCTTGTGCTGAGCCTCTTTGGGGCGACGGCCATGGCACAGGGGCTGCAGCAAGATGACAGCAAGAAGGCTGCGATCGAGTTTGTCGAGTCGGAGCATGACTTCGGCACCATCAGCGAGGGTGACGGACCGGTCACCTACGTCTTCACCCTTAAGAATGTCGGCAATGCGCCCCTCGTCCTCACTCGTGTGATCTCGAGCTGTGGCTGCACCACGCCCTCATTCTCCAAGGATCCGATCGCTCCCGGCAAGGAGGGTAAGGTGACCGTCACCTACGATCCCACGGGACGCATCTACCCCTTCGTCAAGACCATCTCGGTCTACAGCAATGGCAAGAAGGGACCATCCGTCCTCACCATCCGTGGAGAGGTGGTCAAGTAACAGACCAACTAAGCAAGAAAAGGGGCTGCGTGTCATAGCGACAACGCAGCCCCTTTTTCTTGTATGCCATCATTTGGAGCGGTGGAGCTCCTCGTCGATCTTCTGGAAGGGAGAGTTATTGGAGACAAATTCCGGGATCAGCACCTTGAGCTCGCGTACCGCCTCCTCGGTCTGGAAGTTCCGGGCGGTGTCGATGATCTTGGCGACCTGAGCGCTGACGTCATCGTAGTCATTGGATCGGATGTTGGCGATGCGGATCTTATCGACTGTGGTAGGCTCGGTATTCTCCGTCGTGGCCAGCACCTCCTCGTAGAGCTTCTCCCCGGGGCGAAGTCCGGAGTAGACGATCTGGATGTCCTTGTCGGGCTCAAAGCCTGAGAGGCGGATCATCCGGCGTGCGAGGTCATCGATCTTGTGTGCCTCGCCCATATCAAAGACGAAAATCTGTGGTCTCTCCGCCATCGTGCTCGCCTGCAGGACGAGACTGCACGCCTCGGGGATGCTCATGAAGAAGCGGACAATATCCTTGTGCGTCACTGTCACAGGTCCTCCGGAGGCGATCTGCCGGCGGAAGAGTCCGATCACGGAGCCGTTGCTGCCGAGGACGTTCCCGAAGCGGGTGGTGATGAAGATTGTCTTGCCCTCCACACGACCCTCCTGGATCGCCTTGCCGAGGCTCTGGATGTACATCTCACAGGCGCGCTTGCAGGCACCCATGACGTTGGTCGGATTGACCGCCTTATCCGTGGAGATCATCACCATCCGCTCTGCTCCATACTTGACGCACATATCGGCGATGTTGCGCGTGCCGGAGAGGTTGGCGAGGACAGACTCGCAGGGATGCTCCTCCATCAGCGGCACATGCTTGTAGGCAGCGGCATGGAGGACGATGTCCGGGCGGTATCGGTCAAAGACGATCTCCACCTTCTCCCTATTTCGGACGTCCCCGATCATCGGCACGAGGTCGAGGTCGGGGTAGTCGTGCTCCAGCTCTAAGCGGATCTCGTGGAGAGGCGACTCTGCCATCTCGAGGAGGATCAGCCTGCGGACGCCATAGGAGGCGATCTGTCGGGCGATCTCGCTCCCGATGCTGCCGGCAGCACCAGTCACCATGACGACCTTACCCTCATAGAGCCGGTGGACTGCCCCCTTATCCTGATGGATGGTGTCGCGGAAGAGGAGGTCCTCGATCCGGATCTTGCGGACGCTCTCCAGCGCAATCGTGTCACTGCTCGCCTCGGAGACGGCCGGCAGGAGATAGGTCTCCAGATGGACCGACTCGCAGTCCTGCACCACTCGCTCCCCCTCCCCGAGGAAGTCCCGTCGGTCGGTGAAGAGGATCCCGTCGAGACTCTTAGAGCGCTTGAGGAGGTAGAGGTCGTTGCGCCCGGCCACGTGATAGATCCGGTGACCATTGATCTCGTGACCGGCTACCTTCGGGTCGTCAGTCACGAAGCCCATCATCCGGTAGGTCGTGCTCCCCTCGATGAGGGAGGAGACACCGGGTGAGTTGCCCTTCACCCCATAGACCATGATCCGCTTACGGCTGATCGGTCCATCGGTGCTGACAAGGAGACGGCGAGCCAGGAAGACCATCACCCCCCGGAGGGCAAGGGCGATAAGGTAGGTAAAGACGACATAGCTCCCGCAGTAGAAGAGGATCACCTTGAGCGAAAAGGTGAGGTGAAGGAGCGTGACGTTGATCACATAGAGGGCAAGAAGGGAGATGAATGCATTGATGAGCGTGGCGATCAGGAGATTGAAGCTCACCCTGAGCGTCGTGAAGCGGAAGATCTGCTTGTGGACCCCCGTGAGGAGGTCGGCTGCAACGGCACCGACAGCCACAGCAACTAAGCTGGCCGGCAGTAAGGTCCGCAGTGCAATCTCGGGCATCCCGACAAAATAGCGTGTGGCGAGAGCGGCAAGGACGGCGCAGAAGAGTGCCGAGACGATGTCGATCGCAAGCACGATCCATCGATTGAGATAAGATCGCGAAAGGGACGAGAGAAGACTTCGCTTGCTTGTCATAATAATAACACTCCTTGAGACCTGAGGTCCGGCTCACAGCTCCATCGACCTTACGATGGCACCCCACGAGAGCAACTTTACTTTAATAACTCCACAAAGATAAGTAAAAAAAGGGGTGCCTCACCCCATGGCTGACGTTTTTGGTTTTGCTTAAGGTCTCCCTATGGTAAAAGGCAACGATCCCTTCGGGGCTTTCCTACTAGAGGTCAGCATGGTAGGGAGGCGAGCGAAGCACCCCTTGCGGGTCGCAGAGGGGGCAGCCTTGCGGATGCACCCGAGTCGAGGAGGGGGTGCCGGAGGGAGGGAGTGCCGGAGAGGAAGTGCCGGAGAGGAAGTGCCGGAGAGGAAGTGCCGGAGAGGGAGGGAGGCCGGAGAGGGAGGGAGGCCGGAGAGGGAGTGCCGGAGAGGGAGGGCTGAGGAGAGGGAGGGAGGCCGGAGAGGGAGGGAGGCCGGAGAGGGAGGGCTGAGGAGGGGGCTGGCGTCCGACTCGTCCGACTCGTCCGACTTGTCCGACTCGTCCGATAGAGTCCAGCCCCGTCCGACTCGTCCGATAGAGCCGAGGGGCACTACTCTGCCGGGTCGAGGGAGACCGTGAGGACCATCGAAACCTCCCGGAAGGCGTAGAGCGATCGGCGCCCCGAGGGCAGCTCGCGGATCAGGAGCCGACCATCGGCCCTCACCCCCTCGATCATCCCGTAGAAGGTCTCGCCGGAGGGTCGAGCGAAGCAGAGCGCCTCGCCCCGCCCGAAGAGACAGCGGTGATACCCCTCCCGGAGTCGGCTCACCGGCCGGCTCCGCCACGCCTCGAGCGCCTCGAGGATCTCGTAGACCAGTCGGTCGTGCCAGCTGTCACCGGAGGGCGGTACCCCTCCGGTGCGGCGCCACTCCGCCGCTATCGAGGTGGGTGGCGTCGGATAGCCCTCACCGAAGCGCTCCTGCAGGACGTTGACCCCGATGCCGACAACGCTCGCATCGAGGCGAGAGGAGGAGAAGCTATTCTCGATCAGGATGCCGCAGATCTTTCGCCCGCCGACGAGGAGGTCATTAGGCCACTTCACCCTCACTGCCACCCCCGGCGGGAGCTCGCGCAGGAGCGCCTGTCTCACAGCGAGAGCGGTGAGGATATTGAGGTCAAAGAGTGTCCCTCCATCCTCCATCAGGTCACCCGGGTGGAGGAGCAGGGTCATCGTGAGGTTTTGCCCCGCCGTCGCATCCCAGCGATGACCGAGCTGACCTCGCCCCGCGGTCTGGTCTGTGGCGGTGACGACCGTGTACTCCTCCAGGTCCGGCTCCTCTGCGAGACGTCGCCGGAGGTAGCTATTGGTGGAGTCGACCTGAGCCAGATGGATCCGCCTCACACCTCTCGCTCCTTGTCCCTCCGCCGGTGACGATGATAGAGGAGACCGCTGACGACGATCACCAGTAGCAGCACGCCGTAGGAGGCGTAGGCGGCCGTCTCGGTGACCTGCAGCGTCTTGGGGTCAAAGGTGAGGACCACCTCATGCTCCCCCGCCGGGACGATGACGCCGCGCAGCAGGTAGTCGACCCGAAGGATCTTCGCCTCCTCGCCATCGATGCGCGCCTCCCAGCCGTGCGGGTAGTAGATCTCAGAGAGCACCGCAAGTCCGGCATGCGCATTGGAGGTCCTGTAGACGAGCCGGTCGGGAGCGTAGTCGGTGAGCGTCACCGTGGATAGGCTGTCACGGAGTGTGCCGGTGGGCAACCCCTCGGCCAGCGACTGGTCCACCACCGCCACTCGGTCGAGCGGCAGATGCCCGAGCGCATCGTACTCCTCCTGCGGACCGGAGACGGTGTGGATGTCGGAGACAAACCATCCGTCGCCGTACGCCTCCGGGTCGACCACGAGCCGCTGACCGGTGACGCTGTCGGGCACGATGTAGTACTTCGTATTGAGCGCCCGGAGGACATTCCGATCCAGCTTGGAGAGATAGCCGGTGATCAGGTCCTGATAGCGACCCAGCTTGGCCGCATTATACCCCCCTATGGAGCGGTGGTAGTAGGAGGTGGTGGCGTCATTGAAGGTATCGACCGACAGGTTCATCACCCTCGCCTCAGATGGATCGCTGAGGATCTGCTCGTCCACCGGCGTCCGCTCCTGCACCTTTGCCGTAATGTCGGTCCGCGGGTGGTACATAGAGTCATTGAGGTACCTCTTGTCCACCGTCCAGAGGTCGACGAGGCAGAGCAGCGTCACGAGTGCCAGTGTCGGCAGCGGCTTCACCTTTTTTTTATAGAGAAGGAGCAGGATGCCCATCCCCACGAGGAGGTAGATCAGCGACCGCAGCGCATCGGCCCTGAAGATCGCTGTCCGGACGCTCTGGAGATCCTCCACCGCATCGATCAGCTGAGGCATCTGCGCGAGGTAGGGAGCGAGTGCCTGCTGCTCCATCTGCGACGTGAAGGAGCCACCGATGGAGGGGAAGAGGTACGCCAGCAGCGCCACACCGACCGTCAGCACACTCGCCGTGACCGTCGCTCCCCTGTCGCTCCTCAGCCTGTCCGGCTGCCTCAGGATCAGCGCCAGCCCCCAGACGGCAAAGAGCGGGATCGTCAGCTCCGGGACCACTAAGATCGACGAGGGGGTGCGGAACTTATTGTAGAGCGGCACATGGTCGATGAAGAAATTGGTCAGCCCGGGGAAGTTGTGCCCCCACGAGAGCAGGAGGCAGAGGAGGGAGACCGCCAGCAGCGCCCACTTCATCGGGCCCCTGCCCGCCACCATGCCGAAGAGCGCCAGCCAGAGGACAAAGGCGCCCACGTAGACCGGTCCCGCCGTGAAGGGCTGATCGCCCCAGTAGCGGTTTTGCTGTGCCACGAAGGCCCGGTTCTCCACCCGCGCCTTACTCAGTGCCGGTTCATCGTAGCCGATGGCACCGCTCGCTCCCCCCTTGGCATCCGGGATCAGCAGCGTCAGCGTCTCATCCACGCCGTAGCTCCAGGCGGTGATGTAGTCCCGAGAGAGCCCCTTGGAGGAGGCTTCACCGCTCCCCTCCGTGGCGATGGCGCTCCCCCCGCGCATCGTCTCCTGCTGCAGCTCCCAGGTGTGGTAGAGGCCCGAACCATTGAGCCCCAGCCCGACGATGCCCCCCAGCGTCACCGCCAGCAGCGCCTTGCCGAAGTGCTTCCACTCCCCTTGACGACCCGCCTCCACCGCCCAGGCGATGATCATCCCCGCCATGAGGAAGGCGAAGTAGTAGCTCATCTGGTAGTGATTGCAGAGGATCTGCAGTCCCGTGAAGAGCGCCATGACGATGAAGCCCAGACGGTAGTATCGTCGGTGAAAGGCGTAGACTAATCCCGCGATCGTCGGTGGGATGAAGGCGAGGGTGGTGAGCTTCCAGATGTGCCCCGCCTGTATCAGGATGAGGAAGTAGGAGGAGAAGGTCCAGAGGATCGCCCCGAAGACCGAGAGCCCCCGCCTCAGCCCCCAGCTCCGCATAAAGAGGTACCCCCCGAGGAGCATCATCAGGAGGAGGTAGGTGTCGCCCGGCATCAGGTCGATCGGCCACTCGAGCCGGAGGAGACTCCGCAGCGTCACAAGGGGTGCCTGAGAGTCGTAGTCGGGACGGATCTGATAGGTGGGCATCCCCCCGAAGAGGCTGCCCGTCCAGCGGGACCACTCCCCGGTCTCCCTATGGTAGTCGACCACATCCCGTCCCGTCCCCTGCGAGGCGGCCCCGTCCACCTGGTAGAGCACCCGGTCCTCAAAGGCAGCGGGATAGAAGTAGGCATACGAAAGTCCCACAAAGAGCACCAGCGACAGGAGTACGTAAAACCACTCCTGCCTGTACCACTTCTTCGCCCTCGGCTCACGCTCAGTCATTGTCTCCGTCATAGTCTCATGGCTTATTGTTTCTATTGACAAAGATAGACAGAAGTTCAGACCTACATAGCCGGATGAGCGCGCGCTGTCTTATCGGACAAGTGCGCTGTCTTATCGGACGAGTCGGACGAGCGCGCGCTCTCCTATCGGACGAGTCGGACGGGTCGGACGAGTCGGACAGCGCAGAGCCACCATACCGCCCAGGGAGGGGAGCTGGACAGAGAGCCGGAGAGGGAGGGCTGGGAGGGGAGCCGGGCAGCGCAGGCCGACAGAGCACCCCTCCGGGGTGCCCGCTTCATAGCCACCGGTCGAGGGGCGCAGCCCCGATGACCCGTGGATCAGACATCACAAACGATTGCGACCCCGCCAGGGTGTCGCATTGGTTGCCTGACTCCCTGATAAGTGCGACACCCTAGCGGGGTCGTATATCTTTTTTGGCATCCTTTCCCGCGGTCATCGGCACTTCGTGCCTCGACACGCGGGCTAAAAAACGACGATCCCTACGGGGCTCTGCCCCTGCGGGATCGGCAGTCGGGATTTCTCAGCGACAGGGATTTTCGCGTCTTTGCAGCAGAGCTCAAATGCGTCACCCCTGGGCGGCTATCCTATCGGACGAGTGCGTGCTCTTATCGGACGAGTCGGACGAGTCGGACAGCGCAGGAGACACCCGGCACGCGCCAAGGAGGTCCGCCTCACTTGGCTCGACCTATCAATAAACTTCAGACTTAGGGCAACTGCTCTGTCACTGACGAGATCAGCCTCTCAGGAGACTCTATCTCCTCTACAAGCTCATTCACCGTTGTGCAAGGGCATTTCTCGGAATAAGGCTTCTCGCAGTGCATCTTCTGCAGATCGCATGCCCACTTCTTAGCCCGCTCTTCGTTGCCGTAGCGCTGGAGCAAGTCATACATTTGAGGATCATTTTTCTGGTAGGAAAAGGTACCCCCTATGCGTTCACTAAGAAACCCCTCCAGCTTTTTAATATAGTCCTCTCTACTGATTGCAGCATCGAGATAGTGAAAGTGGAGGTAATACCATAGCTCAAAGGACTCGTTGGACCAAGCACTTTTGAAACCTGCTTTCTCCGCATTACGGATAGCCTGATCGAAGTCTCTAAAGTCATCCTTATCAAAGACGACCCAGGAGCTGTCAAATGTCATTGCGTTCTTACGCTCAAGCTCTTGCTGCATCTCTTGGGCCTCCCTAACCAGAGAGCAAGTACCAAGCCCGGCACCCTTGATCTCTGCCGTCCTGACGATGGATCCTTTCTTATTGTGATTATTGATCAGTGCGTTGAAGTAATTGGGCTCCGTCTCCGTGCCTTCACAGACGATCAAGAAACGGACCTCTACGGGGCGATTATCCTCCGAGCGACGTCGTCTGGCACTAGCAGACTTTCTCTTCTTCCGTAGTGTGTCTATACGACTATCCTTGCGTCCCATACCCTCTTACTTACCGATAAATGGAATGGCTCCGTATCTTCCGCAGATGTAATTATCCTTGATCACCCCCTCCTGCCAGCGAAACTCCACCAATGAGTAAATATCCGTCGACTCTGACTTGTCTTTCTCCGCAAACCAGATCTCATCCCTACGTAGGATAGTTGTATCAAGGAGATTCGTGTCATGCGTCGCAAAGATCAATTGCGCCCCCATCTTATTGCTCTCTTTGTTCGTAAAGAGCAGGACAATATTTCGGGTCAACAGAGGATGAAGCTTGGAGTCCAGCTCGTCGACAATCAATGTCTTACCAGAGATGAGTGTATCAAAGAGTGGCCCCGAGAGCTCTATTACTTTTTTTGTCCCTTCCGACTCCATCTTATTTTTCGGAAACTCTCTCTCTCCCACGACATTGCCATTGGCATCGTAAACAAGATGAGACGTCGTCGCCTCAACGATCTTGCCCTCAGCCAAGTCCTTCTCAACAGTCTCTCGGAGATTATCCGGTAAAGAGTCTAAGTCTTCCTTTGAGAAGCCACTTGCTGTATTGACTGAAAAACGAGAAAAACCCAGCTGAAGTGATTGAAAAAGGGCTTGTGCCTCATCAGCTCCTGCGAGGTGTTCCTTAAACATCCTTAGAGTAAAGCCTTCATACCCCCCACTATCGATGCCGGAGAGGCTATTGCAAGTCACAAACCACTTCATCAGAGCATTCGATATTTCCCCCTTAAGCTGAGCAACAAGGGACAGGAAGAGGCGGTTTGAGTTCGTCATTCCTTCCTTTCCGACCCCCTCTTGGAAGTACTCTCGTGAGACCTCTATTTCGTCAGCAGACCTAAGGAACAACTCGTTCTCGACTGCATCACTGGATGACTTATCATAGAGCCACTCCGAGCTTATCACCGTACTGGTGTACTCAAATCCATATCGATAGACCCTTTCCCGGCTAATAAACTGGATTTCAAAGAACGTTGTCCTGTCACCCGATACAGTATCTAGAGCAAAAGGATCATAAGGCAGCTTGTCATCATTATTGAGACGGACAGAGTTGACGACAATATGTCGCATCGTATGGATGGCACTGAGTAAATTACTCTTTCCGCTCGAGTTGGCACCATAAAACACTGCCACCGGCAAGAGACGATAACCACACACCTTGATGAGCGACTCCTCCTGATCATTCGCAGAAGCAGCCTCCATACTGAAAGTCTTCTCCTCCTTAAAGGAGCGATAATTGCGAACCGTAAAATTTATCAGCATATACTCTTGTAGATCTAGGAGACAAAGATAGCATAAAATAATCTCTGCAGGGAAATAACCACACCGACGACTACAGCACGACAGACCCAGTGGCGGGGTCGGGGGAGGGGGGGGGTGGCGGGTTTCCCCGGCGGTGCGCCCCTGCGAGATCGGGCAGGCGGGACGTCCGACTCGTCCGATGAGATAGGCGCCGTCCGACTCGTCCGACTCGTCCGATAGAGGCCAGCCCCGTCCGATAGAGTCCAGCTTCGTCCACCCTCGTCCAGCCTTGCCCAGCCTCCGGCTACCGCTTATCTGGAGAGCGGTAACCTCGGCGGGCGCGGCTCATCTGCTCACGGATGCCACCACCCTCAAGGAACATCTCTTGCTGGCGCTCCACCAAGCGACGCAGCATATAGGTCGCCTGATGGATCAGGGTGATGGCAAGGTTGGCAAGCTCCTCATCGCTCATCTGCCCGAAGAAGACCTTTGCAAAATGGTCTTTCGCTGAAAAAGCACCGCTTTTTCAGCAGGAACTTTGCAGAATGCCCCAGATGCAAGGAACTGAGAGTGAGGGCGAAGGGAGTGTGCTTACGCACATGACCAAGCCCGAATCTCGAAAGTGACGCCGCAGATGGGGTATTATGCAAAGGTCTCCGAAGATCTTCGGGCAGTCGCTGTAGATTCCTTCACTCCGCGCATAGGCACGCAGCC
>ERZ1673752.3059-NODE-3059-length-16812-cov-5.986513_pt1 | contig 16812 bp, 13 predicted proteins | sample MGYA00580195_ERZ1673752 | MGnify/ENA primary metagenome ERZ1673752 (study PRJEB41218, sample SAMN15661744) | gut metagenome | host: Homo sapiens | place: Canada: London | collected 2015-08-20/2019-03-30 | study: EMG produced TPA metagenomics assembly of...
CCAAAAGCAACTGGAACGGCATTTCTTATTTTTCGCCATTCGGAATCTTCTGTCCCCGCAGCTCCTGCCGGATGGCACGGAACTGATCAGGTACATCCGCATCGGTCATCGCACCGGGGACATCCACTGTCCCAGCGGCTTTGGCGGCTTCATAGAACCAGCATTTATACTCCACGGTCTCCAGCGTGTGCTGTAACTGCTGGATCTGCTGGGTGAGTACCTCCCGCTGATGCCGGAACATTTCCAGCCGGGTGTCAATGGTGTCGTCTCCCTGCATGGAAAGCTCAATATACTGCCGGATATCCTTGATGGACATTCCGGCTTTTTTCATGCAGCGGATGACCTGCAGCCACTCGAAGTCGCTTTCCCGGAACATCCGAATGCCGCCGGAGGAACGCTCCACAAAGGGAAGTAACCCTTCTTTGTCGTAGTAGCGCAGGGTGGAGGCAGGTACGCCCAGCTTTTGTGCCATTTCACCTACGGTATAGATCATCTGAAACCTCCGTTTTTTCAAAAAGCCCTTGACTTAAAGTACGCTTTAAGTTATATGATAAAATCAAACTTTATCAACATCATAATGCGGATGCACTCTGCTGTCAAGGAGGTCCCTATGAGCAAGAAGGTATTGATTTTGTCTGGCAGTCCCCGGAAGGGCGGTAACTCTGATATTCTATGCGACGAATTTCTGCGTGGAGCGCAGGATGCCGGGCACAAAGCAGAAAAGATCCGGGTCGCTGAGAAAAAGGTGGCTCCCTGTTCCGGCTGCTACTACTGCAGCACCCACGGCGGAGCCTGCGTCCACAAGGATGATATGGCAGACATCCTGCAAAAGATGATCGATGCCGATGTCATTGTGCTGGCAAGCCCGGTATACTTCTACTCCATCAGTGCCCAGTTGAAGGCAGTGATCGACCGTACCGTGGCACGGTGGCTTGAGGTCAAAGACAAGGAATTTTACTACATCACCACCATGGCAGACGAGGAAAAAGCCTCTGCGGACACTACGCTGGCCTGCTTCCGGGGCTATGCAGACTGCGTGGAAGGAGCCGTGGAAAAGGGAGTCCTTGTAGCATGTGGCGTTTACGAGCCGGGTGCAGTGTGCGGTACGCCTGCCATGGCACAGGCTTACGAGATGGGGAGGAACGTATAATGGCAGTGAAACAGACAGCAGGGCGGGATGCTCTGGGCGAATTTGCACCAAAATTTGCAGAACTTAACGATGAGGTACTATTCGGGCAGGTGTGGAGCCGAGAGGATAAACTCTCCCTCCGGGACCGCAGCCTTGTGACGGTGGTGGCACTGATGGCGCAGGGACTGACGGACTCCTCGTTTCGGTATCACCTGACGGCAGCGAAAAACAACGGTATTACCCGGACTGAGATTGCAGAGATCCTGACCCATGCGGCATTTTATGCAGGCTGGCCCAAGGCGTGGGCAGCTTTCCGCATGGCTAAGGAAGTCTGGGCAGAGGACGCTGCGGAGGATGCCAAAGCACAGCACCAGAGTGAAATGGTGTTCCCCATCGGCGCACCCAACGACGGTTTTGCGCAGTATTTCAGTGGAAAAAGCTATCTGGCCCCCCTGTCCACCGCACAGGTTGGCATTTATAACGTCACCTTTGAGCCGGGCTGCCGGAACAACTGGCACATCCACCATGCTGCAAAGGGCGGCGGACAGATCCTTGTCTGCGTGGCAGGCCGGGGCTACTATCAGGAATGGGGCAAAGCTCCGCTGGAGCTGCATCCGGGCGATGTGGTGAATATTCCCCCGGAGGTCAAGCACTGGCACGGTGCTGCACCCGATTGCTGGTTCTCTCATCTGGCAGTGGAAGTGCCCGGCGAAGGCACCTCTAACGAGTGGTGCGAGCCGGTGGCGGAGAAAACCTATGGGATACTGCGGTAACCTCTACGATATGTACAACAGGGAGTTCCCCGGCGGGAGCTTCCTGTTTTTCATTTCCTGCAAGATGAGCCTGTTCCGCCTGCCATGCGGCTGTCTGTAAGCAGACGTAAAAAACAGCAAGGCTCCCGCCCGGAGGATCTGCCCCGGGTGGGAGCCTTTATTTCCCGGGATATTCAGGACAGTGGAAAAATTTTCAAAAAAGTTGCAAATCGTGCAGGAAATCTTCCTTGTAGTCCGTTTTAATAAGATGGTATCATGACATTGATTTGCGCAGCTGACCCGGAGCAGGAACTCGCAGGTGGGATGATTTTTGCGGGTGCGGCGGGAAGGGCGCAGAGCGATGAACGCAGGAGGAATGCATTCTTCTTTATCACAGGTCTACAGGAAAAAACACAGGAGGTCAGGCTTTTCATGCTAGGTTTCAACAAAAAGACACAGGACGCCTCTCCGCAGGAGAATACCGGCGGGGAAAATAAGGTGCTCCACTTTATCCGGACCCACAAAAAGCGCTGCATCGCGGCGGTCGTGGCCGTGGCGGTGCTGGCGGTGGTGGTCATCCCCCGCAGGAGCCGCAGTGCATCGGCAGACATGGCGTATGTGCAGGAGGCGCTGGGACGCCGCGACATCGTGAACATCTACGACGGCAGCGGCACCATCAATGCCGCCGATTCCTACACCGTCAAGTCCCTCGTCACCGGCACGGTGCTCACCGCTGACTTCGAGCTGGGCGACACCATCCAGAAGGGCGATGTCCTCTACGTCATCGACAGCTCGGATGTGGAGGGCGACCTCGAGAGCGCACAGCTTTCGGTGTCTCAGGCCCAGCGCAGCTACGATGACGCTGCCGACGCCCGGAACGTCCGCACGAAGATCAGCGGCGAGGTCAGCTCCTTTGCCGTGGCCGCTGGCGACGCGGTGCAGGCCGGTCAGACCGTCGCCACTGTCCGCGACACCTCTGTGATGCTGCTGGCCGTGGATTTCCCCGCCGCCGAGGCCCAGAGCTTCGCCGTCGGTCAGGCCGCGCAGGTCATGCCGGACACCACCTTTGAGGTGCTGAACGGCACCATCCGCTCGGTATCGGGCGCAGACCCCTCCGGTGACGCCAGCCTCATGACCTGCACCGTCACCATCGCGGTGCCCAACACGGGCAGCCTGACCACCGCGCAGGCCGCAGTGGCGCAGGTGAACGGCGTCAGCTCCCTCAACTCGGCCCACTTTGCCTACCAGCGCGAGGAGACTGTCGTGGCCGCTGCCTCCGGCACCGTGTCCGAGCTTTGCGTCAGGGAGGGCAGCACCGTCCGTCAGGACGACGTGCTCCTCCGCATCACCGGCAAGGATCTGGACAAGCAGGCCCAGAACGCCGCCGACAATCTCCGCTCCGCCGAGCTGCGGATGTCTTCGGCAGAGCGGAACATCAGCCACTACACCATCGATGCGCCCATCAGCGGCACCATCGTGGACAAAAAGGTCAAAGCCGGCGATAAGCTCAGCGCCAACGACGCAGCCATGCAGAACCTCTGCACCATCTACGATATGAGCTATCTGGAACTGAAGCTCAACGTGGACGAGCTGAAGATCCGCTCGCTCAAGGTCGGGCAGGAGGTGGAGATCACCGCCGACGCCGTCCCGGGCGAGACCTATAAGGGCACCATCAGCAGCATCCTCGTGGCCGGCACCACTGCCAACGGCTCCACCAGCTACCCCGTCACCGTCCGCATCGACGAGATGGGCGATCTGCTGCCCGGCATGAATGCCTCGGCCAAGATCACCACCGCCAGCGTCAAAGACGTTCTGGCCCTGCCCAACGCCGCCCTCGTCCGGGGCAGCTATGTGCTGGTGACGAAGGATTCGCCCAGCGCCGCCAACGCCGAGGCCTCCATGACCGCCCCCGAGGGCTATGTCTACGTCAAAGTGACCACCGGCATCAGTGACGATGATTACATCGAGGTGAAGAGCGGCCTGCAGGAGGGCGACACCATCGCTTACGACACCTCGACGGTCAGCGCGACCGACTTCTACAGCAACATGATGGTGTCTGCCGAAGGAGGCGACGAATGAGCGCCCTGATCGAGTTTGACGAGGTCTGCAAATACTACCAGATGGGTGACACCCTCGTCAAAGCGGCAGACCACATCTCCATGAAGATAGACCGGGGCGAGTTCGTGGCCATCGTGGGCCAGTCCGGCTCCGGCAAATCCACCTGCATGAACATCATCGGCTGTCTGGATGTGCCCACCCACGGCCGGTATCTGCTGGACGGCAGCGATGTCGGCAAGATGAACCGCCGTGAGCTGGCGGCCATCCGGAACGAGAAGTTGGGCTTCATCTTCCAGCAGTATAATCTGCTGCCCAAGCTGACCCTGCTGGAAAACGTGGAAGTCCCCCTCATCTACGCAGGCGTGGGCGGCAGCGAGCGCCGCCGCCGCGCCATCGCAGCGCTGGAACAGGTGGGTCTGGGCAGCAAGCTCCGGAACAAGCCCAACCAGCTCTCCGGCGGCCAGCAGCAGCGTGTGTCCATCGCCCGCGCCCTTGTCCGCAACCCGCCCATCATTCTGGCCGACGAGCCGACGGGCGCGCTGGACTCCCATACCGGCCGGGAGGTGCTGGGGATGCTTCAGGAACTGCACAAACAGGGACACACCGTGGTCCTCATCACCCACGACAACTCCATCGCCGTGCAGGCAGAGCGCATCATCCGGTTGGAGGACGGTGTCGTCGTCTACGACGGCGACGCCCACGCCCCCGAGGCGGTCGTGCAGCCGAACCTCATGATGTCGGCCCCGAAAGCCGGAGAGGAGGGAGCGCACGCATGATAAAGGAGACCTTCAAGCAGGCCATCCAGAACGTGTGGAGCAACAAAGTCCGCACCTTCCTCACCATGCTGGGCATCATCATCGGCGTTATGGCCGTCATCGTCATCGTCGGCCTCGGCAACGGCATGACCCACATGATGCAGGACTTCTACTCCGATATGGGCAGCGATATTCTGTCGGTCAACGTCATGACCGCCAGCACCCGCACGGTGGAGGTCAGCGATGTGTATAACATCATCAACCAGAAGCCGGAGTATTACAGGGGCCTTTCGCCCATCGCCAGCGCCGGGACGGATCCGCTGCGGGTGGCAGGGGAGAAGTACCGCCGCACCAACATCAGCGGCGTCAATGAGGATTATCTGACCATCAACAACTATAAGGTGGCCAAGGGCCGGGGCATCCAGTACGCCGACCTGATGGACAACAAGAACATCTGCGTCATCGGCGACTATGTGGACCGCAAGATCTTCGGCGGCAACGGCCTCGGCAGCACCCTCAAGGTGGGTGCAAACGAGTTTCGCATCGTGGGCGTGCTGGAAGGCCGCTCCAAGCCCGCCGCCCAGTACGAGGGCGGCAACGACGACGTTGTTCTTGTCCCCTACACCACCCTGCTGAGCCTCAGCAGCGGAAGCAGCGTCAGCCAGTATTACGTCGTGCTGCAGGATGCAGACCACTCGGACGAGGCACAGGAGTTTTTGCAGTCGCGGCTCGAGAAGCTGGTCAGTAAGGATGACTACGTCTTCGTCATGAGCCTGAGTGCGGCAATGTCGCAGATGTCCTCTATGATCAATATTATGGTGGGCGTCCTGACGGCCATCGCAGGCATCTCGCTTCTGGTGGGCGGCATCGGCATCATGAACATCATGCTGGTGTCTGTCACCGAGCGCACCCGCGAGATCGGCATCCGGAAGGCGCTGGGCGCACAGGAGAGCACCATCCTGACCCAGTTCGTCGTGGAGGCCGGCGTCACGTCGGCGCTGGGCGGCTGCTTCGGCATCGTGCTGGGCTACATCGTCTCGGCCATCATCAACCAGATCCTTCCGTTCGTCCTGACGGACATCACCCTGAACGTCACCCCCTCGGCGGACGCAGCGGCCATCGCCGTGGGCATCTCCTGCGGCATCGGCGTCCTGTTCGGCTTCCTGCCTGCCCGCCGTGCCGCCCGCCTGAACCCCATCGAGGCGTTGAGGTATGACTAACCTCTCGGGAATGCTTCTGGCTCTCCCTTTGGGAGAGCTGTCACCGAAGGTGACTGAGAGGGCAAGGATGCTCCTCCTTTGTCAGGCGGCTTGCCCTCTCCGTCTCGCATTCGCTCGCCACCTCTCCCAAAGGGAGAGGCGATGGCGTTGATTCTATAAGGAGTTTACCATGAAAAAAAGATTCCTCGCATTCCTGCTGGCCGTCTGCGTGGCGGTTTCCATGCTGGTGCTGCCCGCCTCGGCGGTCGGCTCCAACGCGGCAGTCCAGACGGCGACGGCGCTGGGCGGTCTGACCGCAGAGCAGTCCGCTTCTCTGGGCGCGCCCCTCACCCGTGGGCAGGCGGCCCGTCTTCTGACGGCTTTCTCGGCCTACCGCGACACCGCCGCAGCACAGGGCCGCACCGGCCGTCTGTACAGCGATGTGGACAGTGATTCGTCCTACGCCGTCTACATCCGCACCGCCGTCCAGAACGGCTGGATGACCGGCTACTCCGATGGCAGCTTCCGCCCGGACAATGCCGTTACGCTGGAAGAGGCCTGCACCATGGCCCTCCGCCTGCTGGGCTACGATGTGGCGAGCCTCGGCGGCACCTTCCCCTCGGCCCAGCTCAATAAGGCAAGCGCACTGGGCCTGCGCAATGACATCAGCGCCCGTCAGGGCGAGGTACTGACCCTCGAGCAGGGCACTGTGCTCTTCTACAATGCCCTCACGGCCATGAACGGCAGCGGTCAGGTCTACGCCTCCACGCTGGGCTTTGCGGTGAGCAACGGTCAGGTGGACATCTCCTCCGTCCTGCTGGACAATGTCAAAGGCCCCTTCGTGGCCGATGCGGCCACGGCCCTGCCCTTTGCCCCGGCGGCCATCTACCGCAACGACGAAGTCACCACCTCTGCGGCCCTCTCGCCCTATGATGTCTACTATTATAATGAGAGCGCCCGCACCCTGTGGATCTACAATAAGCGTGCCGCAGGCCGTGTGACGGCGGTCTCGCCCTCGGCCAGCGCCCCGACCTCTGTGACTGTGGCCGGGGTCAGCTACACCATCGCCTCGCCCTCCGTGGCCTACCAGCTGTCCTCCCTGTCCGGCGGCGGCGTGGGTCAGGTGGTCACGCTGCTGCTGGGCATGAACGACGCCGCAGTCTCCGTCCTCACCGGGGACGAGGCCGACGCCGTCTTTTACGGCGTGGTGCAGTCCTCATCCCGCACCCTCGTGGAGACCAACAGCGCCGAGGTGCAGCAGGCCGTCTCCATCATGTGCACCGACGGCACGGCCCGCACCGTCAACGTAAACAATAAGCTCAATTTCCCAGCGGGCAAGCTGGTGGAGGTCCGCGTGGACGAGGGCGGCGAGAGCGTTAAGTCCATCTCGCCCCGCCCGGTCAGCGGCACCATCCGCGCCGACGGCACCGCACTGGGCGACACCCCGTTTGCAGACAACGTGCAGATCCTTGATACGACGTCGGAGGGTGTGGCTGGGGCAGTTCGCCCCAGCCGCCTATCGGGGGTAACGCTGAGTGAGAACGACGTCCGCTACTACACCACCAACGCCGCCGGTGAAATCGACCGGGTCATCCTCAACGATGTGACCGGCGACCTGTGGGAGTATGCCGCGCTGGATTCCGTCCGCCGCCTGACGGACGAAGCCGCCAAGAAGATCGACAAGAAGATCAGCGAGAAGGCGCAGGACGCCGCAAAGGAGGCCGCAGGCCTCCCCACGACGACAACGACCACCACTACGGTGAAGAAGACCGACGAGGAGACCTTTCAGGACGTGAAGAACATTCTGGTGCCCAGCACCAGCGATGTGCTCTACGGCCTCATCGACGGCAGCATCGTCAGCTCTACCTGGAACACCCTCACCGGCAAGACGGACCAGCTCTTCAGCTATGTGCTCCGCCGCACCGGCGACAGTGTGGGCGGCACGGTGGGCGACTTCCTCAACTATCTGGGCGAGGGCGCCACCTACGTCTGCTACACCGGCGGCAAGCAGGTGGCCTACAGCACCGCCACCAAGTATCCCATCGTGGCGGGCGGCATCGCCATCGGTCGCTCTGCCGACGGCAAGGCCATCAACCGGATGCTCCAGCTCTCGCCGGTGGTCATCGACAGGCTGGGTGCGGCTTCGGTCATGAGCGGGGACAAGCGGTATGAGACCGCCGACGATATGCAGGTCTATCTGTGGTCGAACGGCCAGTATTTCGCCACCTCGCTGCCCAAGGTCAACACCGAGGACTACAAGCTCATCGGCTGGTACGACAACTTTGGCTGCGCAGGCGGAAAGAAGATCCGCATCCTCGTGGCCGTCAAGACGAACTGAGATCTTCCCTGAAAGAACAAAGCAGCAGCCTCACCGAACGCAGAGTGAGGCTGCTGCTTTTGTGTTTAGCTGTTAGACTGGGGGACGCGGCAGAAAAAGGGCCTTCCCATTTGCCACCGGCCCGGTTTCGTGTTACAATAAAAACCAGAGAAATTGCGGAAAAAGGAGGTGCGGCAATGATACGCATCGCTCTGGTGGAGGACGAGGCAGAGGTGCGGGCGCAGCTGCAAGGCTATGTGCAGCGGCACACCCGGCAGTATGGCACCGAGTTTGCTGTGACGGAGTTTGCCGACGGGATGGAGCTGCTGGATGATTACCGCCCGGTGTACGATGTCCTGTTTCTGGACGTGGAGATGAAGCATCTGGACGGGATGGAGACGGCCCGGCGGGTGCGGGAGCTGGACAAGGACGTCATCATCGTCTTCATCACGAATATGGCCCAGTACGCCATCGGCGGGTACGCGGTGGGTGCGCTGGACTATGTGCTCAAACCGGTGCCCTACTTTGCCTTTTCGCAGCAGCTCCGGAAGGTGGAGGAGCAGCTGCGCCGCCGGGTGCGGCACTATCTGGCCCTGCCGGTGGAGGGCGGGCTTCGGCGGCTGGACTCCTCCCTCATCTATTATCTGGAAAGCGAGGGCCACCGCGTCCACTTCTACACCGAGGAGGGGGACTTCGCGGCGGCGGGCACTCTGAAAGCCTTCGAGGAGAAGCTGGCTGAGCGGCCCTTTGCCCGCTGCAACAGCGGCTACCTCGTCAATCTGGCGCAGGTGAAGGGGGTGCAGCAGGGGATGGTGCAGGTAGGACCTTATGAATTGCAGCTGAGCCGGCCCCGGCGGAAAGCCTTCCTCGCGGCGCTGGCCGACCACATCGGAGGTGGAGGTGCATGACGGCGCTGCCCAATATCCCGCGCCTCTACACGGCGCTGGCCGAGTGTCTGGCCGTGGGCATCTACGCCCTGCCGCTGGGCCTCCGCTTCGGCCCGAAAGCCACCCTCGCCGTCAGCGCGGCGTGGGCGCTGATCCTCTGCGCTTTTTTGCAGGCCACGGGCAGCGTCCCGCTGGCGTGGTGGATCCCCTGCATGGCGGCGGCGGTGGCGATGCAGTACCTTTACCTCTGGCTCACCCGCACCATCTCGCTGCTGGAGGCCGGGTATGTCTGCGCCCGGGCCTTTGTTCTGGCCGAGCTGGCCGCCAGCGCCGAGTGGCAGCTGCACTGTTTCCTCTGGCCCCAGCGCAGCGGGGCCGATGGCCTGTCGCTGGCGCTGCTGGCGGTGGTCTACAGCGGGGTCTTTGGCTGCATCTGGCTGCTGGAGCACAAGCACGCCAGCCCCAAGGGCCGCATCGTCATCAGCGGAAAAGCGGCCCTCGTGGCCGTCGTCATGGCGGCGATGGTCTTCGCGGTGAGCAACCTGCTGTTCTTGGGCGACCGCGAGGTGGACATGAGCGTCTACTACATCCGCACGCTGGTGGACATCTGCGGCATCCTCATCCTGACCGTCCAGCACGAGCAGCTGCGGGAAGCGGCCCTCCACAGCGAGCTTGCGGCGATGGACGAGGTGCTCCACCGCCAGTATGAGCAGTACAAGCGGAGCAAAGAGGGCATCCGGCTCATCAACAGCCGCTACCATGAGTTGAAAATTCAGATCGCAGACATCCGTGCCGAGCGCGACCGGGCCAAGCAGGACGCCGCGCTGGCCCGGATGGAAAGCGGCATCCGCCGGTATGAGGCCGAGAACAAGACCGGCAATCCGGTGCTGGACACCCTGCTCACTGCAAAGAGCATGGACTGCCAGCAGCGGGGCATCAACATGACCAGCGTGGCCGATGGCAGCAAGCTGGGGTTCCTGACGACCCGGGAGCTGTGCACCCTCGTGGGCGCGCCGCTGGACAACGCCATCGAGTGTGTCACGGCAGAGCCGGATCCCGAAAAGCGGCTGCTGCGGGTGGCCGTCTATGACCAGAGCGGCTGTGTGATGCTCCGCTTCGAGAATTACTGCGCCCAGCCCGTGGAACTGGGCGCGGACGGCCTGCCCGTCCACAACGCCCACGGCGGCTACGACCTGCAGGGCGTGCAGGCGGCCGCCCGGCGCCACGACGGCACCATGACCCTTCACTGGGCCGACGGCTGGTTCACGCTGCGGATCCTGCTGCCGATCCCGGAATAAAGAAAACCTCTCCGTCATTGCTTCGCAATGCCGGAGAGGTTTTTCTGTTTTGCACAATAAAGCTGGGCCTGTATTTGTGAATAAGCACAATAAAATTTGAAACCAAAATGAAACTTCTGCAAAATATGCCTCGGAAATGACAGGTTGTGAAAATCTTTGTAAATTTTCATTGAATTCCTTTATAATGGATGCCGACAGTCCGGGAGCTGTGCCCGGGAAATATGAATTCAGAATAAGGAGGAAGAATTATGTTGTCCGTCAATATGGATGATGTAATGCAGGTAGTTTCCAACATTCAGAACTACCTGATCGCCTTCGGCGTCGTGGTCGTGGTCGCACTCGTTGCGATGTTTGCGGCCAAGAAGCTGCCGAAAGCCAAGAAGAAGATGGTCCGTGCGCAGTCTGGTGTCGCCATTCTGCTGGCACTGGTCATCGTTGTCAACCTCATCTGCATCGGCCCCATGTCCACCATGCTGGATCTGGTCTCCGGTGAAGGCTCCATCAGCGAGGAGACCTCCGCAGAGGCGACCGAGCTGGTGAACGAGATCACGCAGGAGGGCATCGTTCTGGCACAGAACGATGACAACATCCTGCCCGTGGCCTCCGGCTCCAAGCTGAACGTCTTTGGCTGGGCCTCCACCAGCCCCTGCTACGGCGGCACCGGCTCCGGCGCACTGAACGACGCCTATCCCGTCACCGACCTGCTCACCGGTCTGCACGATGCGGGCATCGAGACCAACGACGAGCTGAGCAAGTTCTACACCGACTACTGCGCTACCCGTCCCAGCGTCGGCATGGCACAGCAGGACTGGACCCTGCCCGAGCCGAATGTCAGCCTGTACACCGACGAGATGATGGCAAATGCCAAGGAATACTCTGACACCGCCATGGTGGTCATCACCCGCGTCGGCGGCGAGGGCGCAGACCTTCCCACCGATATGGCTGCTGTCGTGGACGGCAGCTGGGTCCGCCGTGTGGCAGACTACCGCGGCTCTCAGCGCGGCGCTGGCTACTACAACGGCTCTTATGACGACACCCTGAACGAGGGCAACGACTGGGATGCAGGCGACCACTTCCTGCAGCTGTCCAACCGCGAGGAAGAGCTGATCGATCTGGTCACTTCCAACTTCGACAACGTCATCGTCGTCTACAACGGCGCAAACGCATTCGAGATGGGCTGGGTCAAGGATTACCCCCAGATCAAGGGCGTTCTGCTCTGCCCCGGCACCGGCCAGTCCGGCTTTGAGGGCTTTGGCCGCGTGGTCGCCGGTGAGGTCAACCCCTCCGGCCGCACCGCAGATACCTATGTCACCGACCTGACCGCCTCTCCGTGGTGGAACAACTTCGGCGACTTCAAGTACACCAACGCTTCCGAGTTCAACTCCAATGCAAGTATGTTCGACCCCGAGGGCACCTCTCCTTCCTTCGTCAACTACGTCGAGGGCATCTACGTCGGCTACAAGTTCTATGAGACGGCTGCCGATGAGGGCCTCATCGACTACGACGAGGAAGTGGTCTATCCCTTCGGCTACGGCCTGAGCTACACCACCTTCACCCAGAAGATGAGCGACATCACCAACGATGGCGCAGACCTGAAGTTCTCCGTCACTGTCACCAACACCGGCTCTGTTGCCGGCAAGGATGTTGTCGAGATCTACAGCGATCCTCCGTATACCAACGGCGGCATCGAGAAGGCCTCTGCAAACCTGCTGGACTTCGCCAAGACCGGCGAGCTGGCTCCCGGCGAGAGCGAGACCATCGACTTCACCATCCCGGTGGAGGAGCTGGCTTCCTACGATTACCAGAACAACGGCTGCTATGTGCTGGAGGCTGGCGACTACGTCATCAGCACCAACGCAGACTCCCACACCGCTCTGGATTCCAAGACCTGCACCTTCGCTTCGGACATCGTCTACAACGAGTCCAACAAGCGCGGGAGCGATGAGGTCGTGGCCACCAACCAGTTCGATTTCGCTGAGGGCGAGATCACCTATCTGTCCCGTGCAGACGGCTTCGCAAACTACGATGAGGCCACTGCCGCTCCTGCCACCTACGAGATGAGCGACGAGGTCAAGGCTGGCTTCGAGAACTGCTTCACCTACACCGAGTCCGGCTACGAGAAGGACGAGGACCCCAACGCAGAGGACATTACCACCGGCGCAAAGAACGGCCTCAAACTGGCTGACCTGCGCGGCGTGGATTACAACGACTCCAAGTGGGATGACCTGCTGGACGAGATGAGCATCGACGACCTGCAGCAGACCATCGGCTTCGGCGGCTATCAGACCGCAGCGGTGGACAGCGTCGGCAAGGTGCGCACCAACGACTGCGATGGCCCCGCCTCCATCAACAACAACTTCACCGGCGTCGGCTCGGTCGGCTTCCCGGCTGCTACCCTCATCGGCATGACCTGGAGCAAGGATCTGGCCCATGACTTCGGCGACAGCATCGGCAAGATGGCCAACGAGATGGACACCTCCGGCTGGTACGGCCCGGCCATGAACATCCACCGCACCGCATTCTCCGGCCGCAACTTCGAGTATTACTCGGAGGACGGCGTCCTGTCCGGCGCAATGGCCGCAAGTGCCATCGCAGGCGCACAGGAGCACGGCGTCTACGCTTACATGAAGCACTTTGCCCTGAACGATCAGGAGGGCAACCGCAACTGCATGGCGGCCACTTGGTCCAACGAGCAGGCCATCCGTGAGATCTACCTCAAGCCCTTCGAAATGTCGGTCAAGGATGCAGACTGCCACGCAGTCATGTCCTCTTTCAACTACATCGGCAATCGCTGGGCCGGCGGCTGCTCTGAGCTGCTGCAGAACGTCCTGCGCGGCGAGTGGGGCTTCCTCGGCTTCGTCGAGACCGACTACTTCGGCGTCTACGGCTACATGACCGCCGATCAGGCTGTCCGCAACGGCGGCGACCTGATGCTCTGCACCACGGGCAACGATTACAACAACGTGACCGTTCTGACCAACAGCAGCAAGCAGGCCATGCGCACTGCTGCCAAGAACATCCTCTACACCGTGGTCAACAGCCGCGCTTACGATGAGGAGAACCTGAACCCCGGTATGGCAAAGTGGAAGATCGTCCTGATCGGTGCAGACGTCGTCGCCGCACTGCTCATCGTGGGTCTGGAGTACACCGCCATCAAGAACTACAAGAAGCGCAAGGAAGAGGAAGAAGTCTAAGACGTAAGCACTCTCCGTGCAGCACCTGAACAAAACCGATGGCAAAGGCCCGCTGCAACGAACAGCGGGCCTTTGCCCCGCTCAGGGATAAATGAGGAAAATGCGATGAAGCACACTGACATCATCCGGAAACTGAACCTAGAACAGAAATGTGCCCTGCTCTCGGGCGAGACGGTCTTCACCACCCGTGCCCTGCCCGGCAAGGGCATCCCGTCCATTACCCTGTCGGACGGCCCCAACGGCGTCCGCAAGCAGGCGGGGGCGGCCGACCATCTGGGCCTGAACCCCAGCGTCCCGGCCACCTGCTTCCCGACCTCCTCCGCCACGGCGTGCAGCTGGGACGAGGCCCTCGGCGAGGCCGTGGGCGAGGCGATGGGTGAGGAGGCCGCCGCACAGGAGGTGGCTGTCCTCCTTGGCCCCGGCCTGAACATCCAGCGCAGCCCCCTCTGCGGCCGTGACTTCGAGTATTTTTCGGAGGACCCCATCCTTGCGGGCAAAATGGCTGCGGCCTATGTGCGGGGCATCCAGAAAAAAGGCATCGCGGCCTGCCCCAAGCACTTCGCGGTCAACAGTCAGGAGCTGCGCCGGATGGCCTCCGACTCGGTGGTGGACGAGCGCACCCTGCGGGAGCTGTACCTGACCGGCTTCGAGATTGTGGTCAAGGAGGCCCGGCCCAAGACCATCATGACCTCCTACAACCTCATCAACGGCACCTACGCCAACGAGAACGCCCATCTCCTGCAGGACATCCTGCGGAAGGATTGGGGCTTCGACGGGGCGGTCGTCACCGACTGGGGCGGCTCCAACGACCACGCCCTCGGCGTGAAGAACGGCTCCACCCTCGAGATGCCCTGCCCCGGCGGCGACTCCATCCGGGAGCTGATGAAGGCCGTGAAGGACGGCAAAGTCGCCGAGGCCGACCTCGACGCCCGCCTCGACGAGCTGCTGGAGCTGGTGCTCTCCACCCACGCGGCAGTGGAGAAAGCCCCCCGCACCTTTGACGCGGCTGCCCACCACGCACTGGCCCGCCGCGCCGCCGCCGAGAGCATCGTCCTGCTCAAGAACGAGGACGGCATCCTGCCCCTGAAGGCGGGCGAAAAGCTGGCCGTCATCGGCGACTTTGCCCAGACGCCCCGCTATCAGGGCGCAGGCTCCAGCGCCGTCAATGCGCTCCAAGTAGATGCTCTGCTGGACTGCATCAAAGCCGACGACAGCGGCATCTCCTTCGTGGGCTACGCCTCCGGCTTCGACCGTCAGGGAGCCGCAGACCCCAAAAAGCAGGAGGAGGCCGTCTCCCTCGCAAAGCAGGCCGACACCGTCCTGCTCTGCCTCGGCCTCGATGAGCTGCGGGAGAGCGAGGGCCTTGACCGCGCCGATATGGCGCTGGCCGAGAACCAGCAGCAGCTTCTGGACGCAGTGGCCGCCGTCAACCCGAATGTCGTCGTCCTGCTGAGCGCCGGTGCGCCGGTGGAGACCCCGTGGGTGGGCCGGTGCAAGGCGCTGGTCTACGGCGCACTGAGCGGACAGGCGGGTGCCGGTGCGGCAGCGGACATCCTCACCGGAAAGCTCTGCCCCTGCGGCAAGCTGTCTCAGACGTGGGCAAAGGCCCACGACGACACCCCCGCCAAGGCAAACTTCGGCGGCGAGGGCCGGAACGTGGAGTACCGCGAGGGCCTGTATGTGGGCTACCGCTATTATCAGACCGCCGGTGTGAAGCCTGCCTTCCCCTTCGGCTACGGCCTGAGCTACACCACCTTCGAATACAGCGGCCTCAAGGCCGACGAAACGGGCGTGACCCTTACCGTCACCAACACCGGCAGCGCCGCCGGTGCCGAGATCGTCCAGCTCTACGTCGCAAAGCCGGATGCGAAGGTCTTCCGCCCCGAGCAGGAGCTGAAGGGCTTTGCAAAGGTCTCTCTCGCCCCCGGCGAGAGCAAGACCGTGGCCATCGCGCTGGACGATAAGGCGTTCCGCTACTGGAACGTCAAGACCAACGCATGGGAGGTCGAGGGCGGCAGCTACCAGCTCCGGGTGGGCGCGTCCAGCGTGGACATCCGCCTGACGGCAGACATCACCGTCAAGGGAACCAATGCCCCCGACCCCTACGCGGGCCTGAGCCTGACTCACTACGTCTCCGGTCAGATCACCTATGTGACCGACGCCGAGTTCGAGGCTCTGCTGGGCCATCCCATCCCGGAGGATGTCGTCCGCATCGACCGGAACATGACGCTGGGCGAGATGGATCATGGCCGCAGCCCGCTGGGCTGGCTGGCCCAGAAGGTGCTGCGCAGCCGTCTCGACGCCAGCTTTGCAAAGGGCAAGCCCGACCTGAATACCGTCTTCCAGTACAATATGCCCCTCCGTGCGCTGGCCAAGATGACCAACGGCATGATCAGCATGGGGATGGTGGACGGCCTCGTCTGGGAGCTGAAGGGCTTCTGGCTGGTGGGCATCGTCCGGGTCATCTACGAATTTATCAAGAACGCCATCCTGAACGCCCAGCTGGAAAAGCGGCTGCGTCAGGGCTGAGAAGGAGGAACGACCGTGAATTTCTGGAATACTTTTGCCCAGAAGCATCCGGCTGCGGCCAAATGGGTGCGGGAGGGCGGACTGTTCGTTATCGTGTCCAACCTCATCACCGTGTTCAAGTACCTGCTGCTGCAATTTCTGCCCAAAGCTTTTGCCGGTCTGCCGGTGGTGGACTTCGGCTGGCCGGGCATCGACATCACCCTTTTCGGGGAGACCTTCAAGTGGAACATTCTCGGCTACGATGCGGCCCACGGCGGCCTGCCCTACTTCTGCGCCTACATGGTGGCCATGATCATCGGCGAGTGCATCAATTTCCCCATCCAGCGCAGCCTCGTCTTCCGCAGCAAGGGCAATCTGGCAAAACAGATCGGCTGGTACCTGCTGGCCTTCTGTCTCATCACCTGCATCGTCAACTCCATCAACTGCATCTGGGTGGCGGTGGCCGGTCTGCTGGTGCCCGACTTCATCTACAACATCGGCACCACTGTGCTCAACGGCGGCATCTCGATGGTGATCTTCTTCTTCGTGAACAAGATCATCTTCCCCGAGGGCGAGGCCGCAAAATAAGCTGACATCCTCTCTATTTTCATCATTTTCTTCATCCAAACCAACAGGCCGTCCCCTGAAAAGGGGGCGGCCTGTTGGCATATTGAGCGATTCTGGACGCTGGAAAGGACGAATTTTCGGTCATAGG
>ERZ1673752.3070-NODE-3070-length-16770-cov-4.789291_pt1 | contig 16770 bp, 14 predicted proteins | sample MGYA00580195_ERZ1673752 | MGnify/ENA primary metagenome ERZ1673752 (study PRJEB41218, sample SAMN15661744) | gut metagenome | host: Homo sapiens | place: Canada: London | collected 2015-08-20/2019-03-30 | study: EMG produced TPA metagenomics assembly of...
TCACCGGGCTGGTCTTACCAATTTGCAAATACATTTACATTCCGATTTGTTTTCTGGATTTGATCCTCGGTATCGAACTGGGCGGCATCGGCTAAATATTATTTGCATTTTTCAATATTATCCGCCCCTCACACAAAGCTAAAAAGAGCCTATGCAGTATTTTAATCCATTGATATGATGTACTGCACAGGCTCTTTTTGCTCTTATTCCGATTACTTAATGCTTTAAAACCAACTTAATTCTCCGAAACTTTCTGTTCATTCTCTTTCTTCACTTTTTCATTCTGAATATAGTACTCCATAAACTTCAGAACATATTTCGGCGCATTTCTCGTTCCGCGCTCCCACTCGGTCACAGTCCTGTAAGGAATCTCAAATTCCTCGCAAAACTGTCTTCTGTTCATTCCCGTTGCTTTTCTTAATTCCTTAATAATCTGTTGGCACTCTGTCATAATCTTCTTTCCTCCTCAAATCACGCACAGCCGCAGGCATATACGGCCTCTTATGTCTCCGATCCACTCTTTAAATTATTACATCTTTTGTCTATTATATCGCACTTTTGTGTACTACACAATGTGTTGTTATACAATTTTCAAGCAGACCGGTTATCTTATTTTTCTCTGTTGAATTATTTTCTGATTGGTGTTATAATTTACTTTGCCAATTTAAAGTGCTACGCTTTAAACTATTGGTGAATTTAAAAAAACGCAACACATACGACGTTGCGTAGGAGGAAATGAATGAAAAAGGGAATTAGAAAAATGTTATCTGCCATTACCTGTACGGCTTTGGCTATGGGTTGTCTGGCAGGCTGCGGCTCCAACACCGGCTCACCCGCAGCAGGTACAACCACTGAATCAGCTGCAGAAAATGCTTCAGCGTCAGCATCCGAAGCTGCTGCAGACAGTACTGAAGGCACTGCAGCCGACGGCAAAGTCTATCAGATCGGCATCTGCCAGTTAGTCCAGCATGAAGCACTGGATCGTGCCACACAGGGTTTTGAAGATGCTCTGGTAAAATTATTAGGCGAGGATCACGTACAGTTCAACCTTCAGAATGCACAGGGTGACTCCCAGACATGTGCCACTATCGCCAACCAGTTTGTCAACAACGGCTCTGACCTGATCATGGCCAACGCTACAGCTGCCCTTCAGGCCTGCGCCAATGCCACATCCACGATTCCTGTTGTGGGCACTTCCGTCACAAGCTTTGCCGCTGCACTGGATATTGAACTGGATGACAACGGCTGTACAGGTATCAATGTTACAGGAACCAACGATCTGGCACCGCTGGATCAGCAGGCGCAGATCATCGCTGATCTCTTTCCTGATGTGAAACAGGTTGGTATCCTCTACTGCTCGGCCGAAGTCAATTCTGTTTATCAGGCCGAACATATTGCCTCTTATCTGGATGACTTAAATATTAAACACAAAGACTTCAGCTTCTCAGATTCCAACGATCTGCAGTCAGTGACCAACAACTGTGTTTCCGAATGTGATGTAATCTATGTACCGACAGATAATGTTGTATCCAGCAATCAGTCCATCATCGATGCTGTTGCCCGTCCTGCAGGCGTGCCGATCATCTGCGGCGAAGAAAGTCAGTGTACAGGCTGCGGCCTTGCCTCCCTCTCCATCGACTTCTATGATATTGGTTATCGTGCCGGCGAACAGGCCTACGATATTCTTGTAAATGGCAAGGATCCGACCACAATGCCGGTTGAAGACCCACAGAGTCTGACACGTATCTACAATCCTCAGATTGCCTCTGATCTCGGTATCACACTCAGTGATGATTATCAGGCAATTGAACAGTAAAAGAGGGGTGTAAGTAACCAGCCTTTTTTACAAATGAATAGTTCCTGCATTTGAAAGTCTTGAATCCTTTTAAGTGCAGGAACTATTCATTTCACAAGCCTATATTTCTCTGCCATCTTCTCCAAGTTCACCTTTAGAGTCCCTCCATCTGTAAAATTTCAAGCACTTTATTGCTCTTTGGTGCAATTAATGCATAATCCTGAATTCTTCTACCGCATTAGGAGCATCATACATTGGCAAGCCTAAATTGTTGATGTGTAAGTCCCATAGACGCACGAAACCCTCCCGACCATAATGGCCGGGAGGGTTGTTTTTAATTAAAGACAACTATATACTCTTCAGACATTTCCGCAATGGTATTATCTATTTCAGCATATACTTCGTTCAATTCTTCGGCTATGAGACCTCTAACGTAGGCATCTCTAAGTTCTGGTTTCTCCAGCAGAACCCATTTCAATTGTTTATAAGAATATTTAGCAAATGCTATCCATTGAGAATAATTTATAGCCATCGGATTTTTAGTAAAATAAACCTTTCCAGCGTTCACTGCAGTGGCGGCAGATAGTCGTCATTTTACCGGTTAAAATATCATACACTCATCAGGCGTCATGTTCATAAAATCTAAAACGAAATAATATGCTGCATCGCAAGTTCTTAAATCAAAATTCATGCAAACACCTCCTTACATAACATCTAATCCACAGCCTAAACCCTACCGCATTTTTTCGGCTATATACTTTTCTCTAATCAGGCCAAAAAGTAGATATATTTTCATACAAGAAAACCGGACTTTCCGCAAGGCTTTCCTGATGATGTCAGCCTCGCAAAAAGTCCGGAAATACGCCGCTTTTTGGCATTTATTTTTTTGACAGCAGACAGACCGCCTCAGCGCGAGTCAGGGAGCTGTCAGTCGTTACTTCTGCGTCACCTTGCCATTCTCATACAGCCAATTGGTGACATTGCCCTTGGAATCCGTCACGCGGATATAGAACTTGGTAATTTCCGTGTCGCTGGTAAAGCTCGTGCCGGTGAGATAATGTTTCCCATCGTTGGAATACTCCACCTTATCAATATCCACGCCGGTACCGGTTGCGGTGATGCGTGCCTCCCACGTTGTGGTCGTCGGGCGGTTCCACCACCACCAGCCGCCACCGCCGGAGGTGCGCTTGGTTACGATCGCGCTGACCGAAACGCTGGCATTGTCCGGATCCAGTGCGCCGCAAACCGTGCACGCACCGTTTTCATAGGTGCAGTCGCCGGTCTCGGTCGCGCCGCAGATCGTGCAGGTTCTTGTGTGCTTGCCATCTTCCGCAGGCGTCCACTTGCCGAAGCTGTGTTCCGTGGATTCCATTGCGTCATACAGCTTCACATCCGCGTTTGTGTCCAACTTGGAAATCGACAGGTCTGTTCCGTCACCGACGAGATACCAGTTGGTCACCTTGGTGCTCGGACGGCCCCACCAGCCCCAGCCGGAGCTTGTCTTTTCTTCCGTCGTCGTGTAGAACTTCGCGTCATACTTCCAAACATACGCCGTGTCACGCAGAACCAGCTTGCCGTTGTCAAAGGCCAGATACTTGCCGTCGGCATTCTGAATCGACCAGCCCGCTTTGTCATTTACCCACGCGAAGGTAAACGTGCCGTAGCTCTTGCCGTGGATGCGCATTTCGTGCGCGCCGTTGGAAATCTTCACTTCCTTGCCGCCCTTGCAGATCTTCGGCTTTTCCTTGCAGATGATATTTGCGTTCAGCAGCGGGGTATTTTCCTCGCCAATGTTCTTCTTCAGCGCTTCCCAATCCTCCTGTGTGCCGCCGTAGTGTACGGTTGTCAGAGCTCCACAATCGTAAAAAGCAAAGAATTCAATGCTCGTCACACTCTTTGGAATCGTTACTTCCGTCAGGCTGCTGCAATACGCAAAAGCACTATCTCCAATGCTCGTCACACCTTCCGAAATCGTTGCTTTCGTCAGGCTGCTGCAACTCCGAAAAGCAAACGCTCTAATGCTCGTCACACCTTCCGGAATCGTTACTTCTGTCAGGCTGCTGTAATACGCAAAAGCCCATTCTCCAATCTCCGTTACCGGCTTCCCGCCCAGCTCGGCGGGAATGTCCACCTTGCTGTCCGAGCCGAAATAACGAACAAGGGTCGCCGCGTCATCCGAAGCCTGATAAACCATATCGCCGGACAGATTGCATTCGTACAGCCTAAACCAAGCCACATCATCAAACTCTCTTGGGTTTAACTCAGAATTACCTTTTTGGATAGCAATATTCGCCCATTCGTTCTCTGTGCCTTCATAACATATAAATCGAATCAAGCTCGAAGTTGCATTCTGGAAAGCATCCTCTCCAATTGCCTTGATGGTTTTCGGGATATAGATATTAACTATATTTTTATATCCTTCAAACGCCTTATCCGCAATTGCCGTGACCGGCTTGCCGCCCAGCTCCGACGGGATGACAATGTTCTCTGCCGAACCAGTGTAGCCGGTAATCGTCGCTTCGTCGCCCGTTACGGTGTATGCAAAGCCGTTGGACTCCTGAATGGCGCAGATGATATTTGCGTTCAGCAGCGGGGTATTTTCCTCGCCAATGTTCTTCTTCAGCGCTTCCCAATCCTCCTGTGTGCCGCCGTAGTGTACGGTTGTCAGAGCTTTACACTCGTAAAAAGCTCTATCTTCCATGCTCGTCACACTCTTTGGAATCGTCACTTCCGTCAGGCTGCTGCAATACGAAAAAGCATACTCTCCAATGCTCGTCACACCTTCCGGAATCGTTGCTTTCGTCAGGCTGCTGCAATACGAAAAAGCCATCGCTCCAATCTCCGTGACCGGCTTGCCGCCCAGCTCCGACGGGATGACAAGGCTCTCTGCCGAACCGGTGTAGCCGGTAATCGTCGCTTCGTCACCCGTTACGGTGTATTCAAAGCCGTTTTCCGCGTTGGCTGTCTGCTGTTCGTTGTTCGTGTCGTCCTGTGCGTTGACCTGTGCGCAGTCCGTCAGCGGTGCTCCCTCTGCGCCGCACATGGCACAATCCATGTTGCGGGTTTCCTCCGTACACGCCGCGGTGCAGGTACACGCGGCAGACTGCACGTTGGCCTCTGTCTGTGCCGCCAGCGCCGGTGTCACCATACCCAGCGTCATGGTCAGCGCAAGTAAACTACTGCATACTTGTTTTTTCATAACCTTCCTCCCAATTGTTTTGTCGTGGATAGCGGCTGTACGTCACCGCCACCTGTGTCCCCTTGCTGCTTTTGGCTGTGCCAATCACCTCCTGCCGATTTGAAAATCATAACCTGAAACAGCTGCCGCTCTGGCGTCCTTGCGCAAAGGGCGCTTCGGGCGGGAATTTTTTCATCCCCGTGCTGTATTGTACGCTTACGTCAACAATTTACATGGTTTCATTATACATCATTTTGGTCGGAATGTACAAAAAATATTTCCTCGGCGCGTATTTTTTAACACTATCTATAACCAGCGCAAATTAGAATTCCTATTTCTGCTGCCATACCATGACATAATCTTTTTCCCCTGTAGCTTCATCCATGCCGCTATACTGAATCTCAAATCCTTCTCTCTGATAAAAAGATATGGCCGGTATATTTTTTTGATATACATTCAAAAGCAGTTTGCTCCTTATATCCTTTACATAATTCAGCAGAATTTTGCCAATGCCCTGCGACTGCATTGCCTCAGAAACAAAAATGCCTTCTATATATTCACTATTCATTCCGATAAAGCCCTGTATCTCATAATTATCTTCATAAACATAGACGGTTGCCTGCAACAGCAGTTCTTTCACAAGCTCCAAATTTCTTTTCCAATATTGAGCAGGAATAAAATAATGAGCCTTTATATTGGTATCCAGCCATATATCTGCAACTATATTGATATCTGCTTTTCGTAATTCTCTGATCATAGCGAGATACTCTCCTTCAACTTCCGATCTAATCAATTCTCCTTCACATCTATCCCACTGCCTGCAACCACCCAAGGAGGATATGTTTCCATACAAGAAAACCGAGCTTTTCACAAGGCTTCTCTGATGATACTAACCTCGCAAAAAGCCCGGAAATACGCCGCTTTTCAACCTTTATTTATCTTTTCTTGACAGCAAACAAACCGTCTCAACATGAACCGAGTGCCCGAACATATCGACGCACTGAACCTCTTTGACCTTATAATCCCTTTCTTCCAGATATCTCAGATCTCTGGCCAATGTGGCCGGATCGCAGCTGACATAGACCACCCGCTTTGGCTGCATCTGGGTAATGCACGCCAGAAGGCTCTCGTCACAGCCTTTTCTCGGCGGATCCACCACAATGATATCCGCATGAATATGGTCACGTTCATAAGCCTGCGGCAGCACTTCTTCTGCTTTGCCCACATAAAATTCTGCATTGTGAATGCCGTTGATCTCAGCATTGCGCTTGGCATCATCAATAGCCTGGGGAACGATTTCAACCCCATAGACCTGTTTGGCTTTCTTGGCCATAAAGAGTGAAATGGTACCGATACCGCAATATAAGTCCCAAATGACATCATTTGATCCCGGATTGGCAAACTGAAGAGCCGCTCCGTAAAGTTTCTCTGTCTGCACCGGATTCACCTGATAGAAAGACAGCGGTGAAATCTGATAGCGGACATCACCAATATAATCCGTAATATAATCCTGTCCCCAGAGTGTCACAACCCTGCTGCCCAGGATCACATTGGTCTTTTCCTGATTGATATTATAAGAAATACTTGTCATACCCGGGATTTCTCTCAAGGCTTCCACCAGGCTCTCACTGTGCGGCAGCTTTGTGCCGTTGATAATGAGACAGACCATAATTTCCTTCGTCTTAAAACCGACTCTTGTTAGAATATGTCGAACCAGACCTTTATGACTTGTCTCATCATAAGGCGCAATATCATGCTCTGTCATCCACTGTTTCACAATGGCAAGAAGCTGTTCATTGACCGGTGCCTGAATACAGCAATGGACAGAATCTACGATGACATGGCTGTGCCCGGCATAAAATCCTGTGACGATTTGTCCGTCTTTGCCAAGTCCCACCGGGAACTGTGCCTTATTGCGGTAATAATAAGGATTTTCCATTCCGATGATCGGATGCATCACATAATCTTCTACATGTCCCACACGGCTCAGCAGGTTCCTGACCTTGTTCTCCTTGAAAGCCAGCTGACGTTCATAGGACAAATGCTGGATCTGACAGCCGCCGCAGCTGCGGGCGTGAGGACATGGTGCCTCCACCCGGTCCGGTGAAGGTGTAATAATGCGCATCAGACGGCCGTAACCGTAATTCTTCTTCGTCTTGATGACTTTGACTTCTGCCGTGTCACCGATCAGCGCATCTTTCACAAAAAGTGTATAACCATCAATCTTGCCGATGCCGGAACCGTCTGTACTCAGATCTTCAATCTCAATCGTATAAATATCATTCTTCTTGATCGTCTTTTTCTCCATCCCTGACTCCATTCCGTATTACTTGGATGTTCTTCTGATATTGGATTCGAAAATGCGGTTAAAACCAAGCCATTCCAGATTATCTTCTGAACGGTCGAAAATCTCTGTCATTGTCTCCATACGTGCGTCTGTGTTGTCTGCCAGGTTCAACGCCATAGCCTCCATCAGTGCCGGTTTCTTCGGTGAACCGTATTCCAGTTCACCATGATGAGCAACGATACAATGTTTTAATTCATTGGCCAAAACCACCGGAAATCCTGGAATCTCACGGATGGCGTCATGGATCATCTCCACACCTGTCACAATGTGACCGATGAGCTGTCCCTCATCTGTATAATCATTGGACGGGAATAAAGATAATTCCTTTGTCTTGCCGATATCATGACAGATAGCTGCTGTGATCAGCAGATCATGGTTCAGATGTGCATAGCGTGTTGTATAAAAATCACAAAGTTTTGTCACGCTGAGCGTATGCTCCAGAAGTCCTCCTACAAAACCGTGATGAATGCTCTTTGCTGCAGAATGTTCTTTAAAGGATTTGATAAATGCTGTATTCTTTACAAAGAATAATTCCAGCAATTCATGCAGATGCGGTTCTTTGACGCTGTCTACATATCCCATCAGCTCTTTGTACATATCTTCTATATTATAACGGCTGCATGGCATATAATCTGCCGGAATATATTCACCCTCTTTGGCACGGCGGATCCGGCGAAGGTTCAACTGCAGTGCTCCCTGGAAAGATGTCACCTGACCTTCCACCTTAATAAAATCCATCGGCTCAAAATATTCAATACCCGGTGTCAGCTCCCAGACTTTGGCATCCACTGTACCGGTCTTGTCCTGAAGCATCATGGAATAATAGCTCTTACCGGCTTTTGTCTTTAATGTTTGCTTAGACTTACACAGATAAATATCTGATACCATGTCTCCTGATTTCAATTCATGAATATATCTCATTCTCTCACTCTGCCCGCTCTCGGCGGGTTTCTGCCTTTCTACTCTTACCGTAACTGTTCCTCTTTCTCACAATTACATTTCATTAATATTCCTTTTATTATGCTGCTGCATAAGCTTTCTCCGCATTCACTACAATCAGCAGCTTCAATATTATAGTATAGCAGACTTTTACCCTCCCGAGAAGACGAAAAGTTTGACAACATGGCCTTTATGCTTTACTATTATTTTGGAGGTTTTTACTTATGAACGAAAAAGCATTGCGTATTCTTGAATACCCTAAAATTATAGATATGCTTACCGGCTATGCCAGCTCCCCTATGGGCAAGGATCTGTGCCGCAATCTGATGCCCTCCTCTGATATTTCTGAGATTCTTCAGGGACAGATGGAGACCAGTGATGCTCTGACCCGTGTCATGAAAAAGGGCAGCCTCTCCTTCTCCGGCATCCGCGATATCCGCGGCTCTCTGCTTCGGCTGAAGGTTGGCAGTACCGTCGGTATGGCTGAACTGTTGAATATCGCTGCCACCCTGGATGTGGCACTGCGTGCAAAATCCTACGGACGACGCGAAGCCGATGATGAAGATCAGGATTCACTGGATGGCCTTTTTGCACAGATTGAACCACTGTCGAATCTGAACCACGAAATCCGTCGATGCATTATAGATGAAGAAACCATGGCGGATGATGCCAGTCCAACATTGAAATCCATTCGCCGCCAGATCAAACTGACCAACGAACGCATCCACTCACAGCTGGCATCTATGGTTTCTTCCCAAAATATCGGTTCCAAACTGCAGGACAACCTGGTCACCATGCGAAACGGTCGCTACTGCCTGCCTGTCAAGGCTGAATACCGTTCACAGGTGCAGGGTATGATCCACGACCAGTCCTCCACCGGCTCCACACTGTTCATTGAACCCATGGCTGTTGTCAAGCTGAACAACGATCTGCGTGAACTCGGCAGCAAGGAAAAGGAAGAGATTGAACATATTCTGGATACTTTAAGTGAACTGGCAGGTGAATCCGCTGTTATGCTGGAACAGGACATTGCGGTTCTGACACGTCTGGACTTTATTTTCGCTAAGGCTTCCCTGTCCCGTACCTACAATGGCAGCGAACCTGTTTTCAATGAGAATGGCTATATTCACATCAAGAAAGGCCGTCATCCCCTTCTGGACAAGAAGAAGGTTGTTCCAATCGACCTGATTCTCGGCAAGGATTACCGGATGCTTATTGTCACCGGCCCAAATACCGGCGGTAAGACCGTCTCTCTGAAAACGGTCGGTCTTTTCACACTGATGGGGCAGGCAGGTCTTCATATTCCGGCCTTTGACCATTCAGAACTGGCGATTTTTGACGACGTTTTTGCTGATATCGGTGATGAGCAGAGCATTGAACAGAGCCTCAGTACTTTCTCATCCCATATGACGAATATTGTCAGAATACTGAATGCGGCCGACGCCAAGACACTGGTTCTCTTCGATGAGCTTTGCGCCGGTACAGACCCGACAGAGGGTGCCGCTCTGGCCATTGCTATTTTGAAAACGTTACTGAACCGACATGTCACCACCATGGCCACTACCCATTACAGCGAATTGAAGGTATTTGCCCTGACAACGGATCAGGTCTGCAATGCCTGCTGCGAATTTGACGTGGCAACCCTGAGTCCGACATACCGCTTACTCATCGGCATTCCCGGCAAAAGCAATGCCTTTGCCATCTCCGGCAAACTCGGCCTTCCGGCTCATATTATTGAGGAAGCCAAGAAGAATATTGATGTTCAGGAACAGAATTTTGAAGAACTGATCGCCGATCTGGAGACAAGTCGTGCCACCATCGAGAAAGAACAGGAAGAATTATCAGCTTATAAGGCACAGGTGGAATCCCTGAAGAAACGTCTGGAAGAAAAGCATGACAATATTGCCAAACAGAAAGAACGGATTCTCAACGAAGCCAATGAAAAAGCCCAGAATATTCTTCAGGATGCCAAGGATTATGCCGATCATACCATCCGTACCATGAATAAACTGTCAAAATCCGGCGGTGTGGATATGAAAGCCCTTGAACAGGAGCGAAGCCGTGTCCGTGACAAGCTGAATCAATCCAACAACCGCAAGAAAGCTGCGCCGGCTGCCCAAAAGGCCAAGGTCTATGCGGCTTCTGATTTCAAGCAGGGGGATTCCGTCCATGTTCGCAGCCTTGACTTAAAAGGCACCGTTGTCTCCCAGCCAAACAGCAAGGGTGAACTGACGATCCAGATGGGCATTCTCAAATCCCGTATTCACTTCAGTGATCTGGAACCAATTGACGAAGAAGTCATCAATACACCGATGATCAATAAAACCGGCTCCGGCAAGATCAAGATGAATAAAGCGGCCCATGTCAATACTTCCATCAATCTGATCGGCGAAACCGTTGATGAAGCTATGATCGATCTGGACAAATATCTCGATGATGCTTATCTGGCCCACATACCGAATGTCACCATCATCCACGGCCGCGGCACAGGCGCTCTTCGAAAAGCTGTCCACGAAAAACTGCGCAAGAGCAAATATGTCAAGAGTTATCGTCTTGGAACATTTGGTGAAGGTGAGACCGGCGTTACCATCGTCGAATTTAAGTAATTGGCAGCCCATTGTGCATGCCGACTCCAAACAGGTGTAAAAAATAAAAATTGTCATGATTTATCATTGAAAAAATGTACATTTTCACGTACACTAGCATTGGAATAATTTTGCCTGAAGGAATGGCAAATGAATAACATAAAACTATAAGAGAAATGTTGATTAAAGGAGAGCATTATGGAAAAATTCGAAAACGTTACTTATTTTAACCATCCACTGATCCAGCACAAAATTTCTATCCTCAGGAAGAAAGAAACCGGAACAAACGAATTTCGTCATCTGGTAGAAGAGATTGCTATGCTGGAAGGTTTTGAAGCCCTCAATGACCTGCCTCTGGAAGAAGTTGAAATCGAAACACCGATTGAAAAATGCAAGACACCAATGATCGCAGGCCGTAAGCTGGCTATCGTTCCGATTCTGCGCGCAGGCCTCGGTATGGTTGAAGGTATCCTTGCTCTCGTTCCATCTGCAAAAATCGGCCATATCGGTCTCTACCGTGACGAAGAAACCTTCGAGCCTCATGAATACTACTGCAAACTGCCTAGCCCGATCGAAGAACGTACCATCGTTGTCTGCGACCCAATGCTGGCAACAGGCGGTTCTGCTATTGATGCCATCACCATGATCAAGAAACATGGCGGCAGAAACATCAAATTCATGTGTATTATCGCTGCTCCTGAAGGTGTCAAAGCTCTTCACGAGGCACATCCGGACGTTCAGATTTATATCGGTCATCTGGATCGCTGCCTGAACGAACATGCTTATATCTGCCCTGGACTTGGCGATGCGGGCGATAGAATTTTTGGTACGAAATAGTTTATAGTTTCTTGGTTTCAATATCATAGTCTTTGAACAATTTGGACGGAGAATTTGATTTGCCTCTCGCTGTCGGTCTCGAATGTTGGGATAAATATGATGACGAAACGCTCATTTTCTAGGATAGAACATAAAGAAATAGCAGTTCAGAACAGGCCGCTCTCGCTGCCGGTTCTGAACTGCTATTTCTTTATGTTCTTCTAAGAACCGAATTGCGTTTCGCACGTTTTATTCGCGCATTTTATTCGTCTCTGTCGTTTGTCAGTTTCAGTTTGTCCAGAATGTAGAATGCCAGACCCATGATCATACCAACGACACAGGCCAGTACCATACCTGTCAGCTGGATACTGCCAAGCTGCACGGAGATACCTGAGAGACCTGTAACGAATACAACGGCTGTCATAGCCTGATTACGGGATTTGCCGTAATCTACCTGTGCATCTACAAGGATACGGATACCAGACGCACCGATCATACCGTAAAGCAGGAATGAGATACCGCCGATAACCGGCCCAGGTATGGTACTGATAAGTGTTGTCATCTTGCCGATAAAGGAACAGATGATGGATAGTACCGCTGCACCGCCGATAACATAAACGCTGTAAACTTTTGTCATAGCCATAACACCGATGTTTTCCCCGTAAGATGTTGTCGGAACAGAACCGATGAAACCGGAAATCATCGTTGAAAAGTTATCTGCAAATAAAGAACGGTGCAGACCAGGATCCTTCAGCAGGTCTCTTCCCACGATCTTGCTTGTAACGATCTGATGTCCAATATGCTCGGAGGTGATAACTAACAGAACAGGAAGTACAATGGCAATAGCCTGCATATTAAACTTCGGTGTCTGGAAGTTCGGAAGGGCAAACAACGGTGCTGCTGCCACTTCTGAAAAATCAACAATACCACATGCCAGAGAAGCCACGTAACCGGCAATAATAGCGATCAGAATCGGAATAACGGACAAAAATCCACGGAATACGACAGAACCGATAACGGCTGTCAAAAGTGTTACAAGAAAAACGATGATATTAGCCGGAAGAAGGACTTCATCCTTCAGACCTGCATTAGATGCTGCTGTGCCTGCTAGTTCGAGACCAATAAGGGCTACAACAGGACCCATTGCTGCCGGAGGCAGGACCACATTGATCCACTCAGAACCGAACTTGTAAATAATCAATGCCAGAACACAGCCGCAGAAGCCGACGGCCACGAAACAACCCAGGGCATAATCATAGCCCCATTTGCTGATAACGATACCTGCCGGTGCCAGAAATGCAAAACTGGAGCCCAGATAAGCCGGTGCACGTCCCTTTGTGATTAAAATAAACAGCAGCGTACCGAGACCATTCATAAATAAAACGATCGCCGGATTAATACCAAACACAAACGGAACAAGCACAGATGCTCCGAACATGGCGAACATGTGCTGAATACTGAGCGGAATCAGCAGCTTTACAGGGACTTTCTCATCAACCTGTATAATTCTTTTGTTTTCCATAAAAATCTCCTCTTCTCTATAGCGTCTCAAGATTCTTCACTATTATATACGAAAGACATCAAATAGAAAAGCCCTAATTCATATTACCAACAAATTTAAGCACTTCTGCCCGTCCAAAATAAAACCAGACAGAAAATATCAAATCCTTCTGAAAAGAGCCCACGCCCCTTCTAACTCTGTTGGTAAACATTTAGCTGATTCTCGCAGTTTTGCGCGCATAGCGACAGCTTTGAAGCGATGTCTGAAGCCCGTAAGGGCAAGTTTCGCGTAAAAGCTGTCAATAGGCGGCACAGCAAAACTGTGAAAATCAGCGTGTTTGCCAATAGAATTAGAAGGGGCGTGGGCTCTTTCGAAGTATTTGGCGTTTTCGTCTTATTCTTCGTGCCAATGCAGTCTGTGCAGATGTCCCTGCAGTTCCATCTGCGCAAACTGATGCTGTCTGAGGGCCTCATACAGCACAATGGCCACTGAATTGCTTAGGTTCAATGAACGTATGTTGTACTCCATCGGGATACGCATACAATAATCTTCGTATTTCACAAGAATTTCTTCCGGGATACCGGCACTTTCCTTGCCGAACATCAGATAACCGTCCGGCTCATAGGCAACTTCCGTGTAAATATGTCTGGCCTTGGTGGTGGCCATATAAAGCTTGCCCGCACAATCCGGATTCTTCTCCAGAAAATCCTCAAAATTCTCATAAACTTCATAATTCAGATGCGGCCAATAGTCCAGTCCCGCACGCTTAACCATCTTGTCCGTAATTTCAAAGCCCAGAGGCTTAATCAGATGCAGTTTGGTACCGGTGGCCACACAGGTTCGTCCGATGTTGCCTGTGTTGGCAGGCATCTCCGGTTCCAGCAAAACAATATTCATACTCATAAATTTTTCTCTTTTCTCACCCAGCTGACAAAACGTGCCATACGGTCTGTCGCTTCTTTTAATTCTTCAAGAGAATAGGCATAGGAAATTCTCAGGAAACCTTCGCCGCTGTCTCCGAATGCTGTACCCGGAACAACTGCTACTTTTTCCTTCTTTAATAATTCCTCCGCAAATTCATCCGAAGTCATTCCCAGGCTCTTAATGCTTGGGAAAATATAAAATGCGCCGAATGGTTCAAAGCAGTCCAGTCCCATTTCCCTGAAAGTATGTACAAGGAAACGACGACGCTGATTGTAGGATTCACGCATCATGGCCACATCATCATCACCGTTGCGCAGAGCCTCCACAGCCGCATACTGGCTGGTTGTCGGTGCGCACATAATGGCGAATTGATGGATCTTCAGCATCTGATGCAGAATCACATCCGGTGCACAGGCATAACCGAGACGCCATCCTGTCATGGCATAGGCCTTGGAAAAACCGTTGATAAGAACCGTTCTCTCCTTCATTCCAGGCAGAGATGCAATGGATGTATGCGGATATTCATAAGTCAGTTCACTGTAAATTTCATCACTGATAACGAAAATATCATGTTTGACACAGAGCTCTGCAATCGGCTTCAGATCTTCTTCCGTCATAATGGAGCCTGTCGGATTGTTCGGGAAAGGCAGTACCAGAATCTTTGTCTTTGGTGTAATCGCAGCTTCCAGTTCTTCTGCTGTCAGTTTAAATTCATTTTTTTCCTGAAGATTAATAATCACAGGCACACCATCCGCCAGTACAACGCACGGCTGATAAGAAACATAACTTGGCTGCGGAATAATGACCTCTTCACCGGGATTGAGCATGGCACGCATGGCAATATCGATGGCTTCAGAACCGCCCACTGTCACCATAATTTCGTTCGCAGGGTCATATTCAACACGGCATTTGCGTTCCAGATAAGCGCTGATTTCTTCCTTCAGTTCCTTCAATCCGGCATTAGATGTATAAAATGTGCGGCCTTTCTCCAGAGAATAGATACCTTCCTCACGAATATGCCACGGTGTATCAAAATCCGGTTCACCCACACCAAGAGAAATGACATTCGGGTCATTCATTTCTACGACAAGATCAAAAAACTTACGGATGCCGGAAGGTTTAATGTCTATGACTTTATCGGATAATGGGTTTCTCATGGTGTGATCAGCTGCCTTTCTTTCTTATTTGTCTCAGAAACCATGATTGTACCGTGGTCTTTGTATTTCTTCAGCACAAAATGGGTTGCTGTGCTTGTCACGGATTCCAGTGTGGAAAGTTTTTCGGAAACAAATGCAGACACCTGTTTCAAAGTCTTGCCTTCCAGCATCACACAGAAATCATAAGCACCGGACATCAGATAGACAGTGTCCACTTCAGGGAAGTTGTAAATACGCTCAGCAATATGGTCAAAACCATGACCTCTCTGAGGTGTCACGCGCACTTCGATCAATGCTACAACTTTTTCACGATTTGTCTTATCCCAGTTAATGATTGTATGATAACCGCAAATCGTCTTGTCTGATTCCATCTCATAAATGGCTTTTGCAACTTCTTCTTCAGGTTCACCCAGTACAATTGCAAGATCTTTAATGCTGATCTTGCTGTTTTTTTCTATGACAGATAAAATCTTCTCTTTCATTTCATTCATTTTCTCATACCCCTTTTCTATGATTGCTATAGCTGCTCAAAGCCAGCTGCCTTATTTCTATGATTCAGATTTTGCCTGATTCAGACTCTCATATCGAAATGGCTCCAGAAAGCGCACTTCTTCTTCGTTTAAAACAACCCGGTCATTATCATCTGTCAGATGGCCGATGATAACTGCCGGGATGCCCGCGGCAGCCAGCTCCGCCAGTACTTTCTGGCCATGTGTGGCCGTCAGAAGCACTGCGCCTACCGACAGCAGCTGATAAGGACTGATATTAAAATAATCACAGATTTCAACCGTTTCCTGCTTCAATGGCACTTTCTTCAGCTGAATGCGTGCCCCAAGCCCTGCATTCTCCGTCAGCTCCCATACTGCCGAATAAACACCGCCTTCACCACAGGCATACATCGTTCTTACGCCTGCTGCTGCCGCTGTCTCCACAGCCTTCACCGTTGAAATAGCATCCCCCGTATAATCCGCCTCAAGAATCGGGCTCAAAAATACCGAATTAAAATGATTCTCCAATTCCGCCTCATTGGCAAAAGTCAATTTTGCCGCACCGTATCCGCCGGTATAACCAGCCATAATGATGTCCTGATCCGCACAGGCTTTCTCTGACTCAAAAAGGCTGCCTGACTCACCGGATGCCATAACAGTTATCATCGGTTCCTTCAGACCTGCTGCCGCTGTCACATCTGCCTGCACGGAAGCGATCTGAAGCTTCTCGCAACTTTCAGCCGCTGCTCCCACCAGTTCTTTGATGGATTTCTCCGAAAGATCCTCCGGCACAATGATCTGTATATTGACCAAAGACGGACGGCTTCCCACTGTCGCCAGACGATTTACCGCCAGATGAACTGCACCTGCTGATGCGAGATTATCTCCGGACAGTACTGCTGTCGCTGCTGCGATCGGATTGCCCGACTTACTCTTAAAATGACTGATATCCCGGATAGCGTCACCCTGGCTCACAGCCCCGGACACTTTTCTCTCTATTACTTTTCGGACAGAACGTTTATAAATCGTATCTGTCACCT
>ERZ1673752.3076-NODE-3076-length-16729-cov-6.998381_pt1 | contig 16729 bp, 23 predicted proteins | sample MGYA00580195_ERZ1673752 | MGnify/ENA primary metagenome ERZ1673752 (study PRJEB41218, sample SAMN15661744) | gut metagenome | host: Homo sapiens | place: Canada: London | collected 2015-08-20/2019-03-30 | study: EMG produced TPA metagenomics assembly of...
CTAAGATTTGCCTAAATCTCTCAAGCTTTTAAATCTTTTTAAGCCCCACTTGATTTATAGGCTAGTTGCCACAATGCATATCCTGCATTCATAAAACTTTTACATCCAAAAAGCGCAGCATCTTTCATAAATTTATGGTCATTACTTGCCTCAAACACGCCATCCTTTGCAACTTGTAAAACAAATGGTTTAACAGGCTTTCCAAGATCCATTAAATACCAACTAGTATCAGTTATTTCAGGTAGCACAAGTAGGCTATATCTTTTATAAGTTGGGTTTGTCTCCCCACCTGTTAGATATGCTTTTTCTATTGATTGCACTGCTTTTGCTAAGTTTTTAGGACCACAAATTAGATGAGTTGGCATTACACCTAAGCTTTGACCAGTATCACCTTTAATACTCATCATATAAGCCTCTGCTGCTAATAAGCTATCACTACTTAATACCCCTGTGCCTAAATTTGCATAAGTGTCAGTTCCAATCATATGTGCATCACTAAAAAACGGCTTTTCGTCATAGCATTTATTAGTCCCAGCATCTTTTAAAATATCAGCTATTAGTTTTGCACCAAACTTTTTAGCATTAAATGCCATTTGCTGTATAGCTGGTTTATAAAGACCTACTTTATCATACTCAAGGTGAGTATTAGGAACTGTTACAGTTGCTTCAAAAGGCATATTTTCTAGGGCATATCCATAGTCTTTAAACTTTTTGATATCTCTATCTCCAACCCACTCTTTCATTATTGGAAAATTTCCAAGCCAAACATATTTTTCGCTTAAATTATTGCTATTTACTCTCATAGCTAAAACATCAGCTTCGCTTTTAACATCATTAAATGTTTTTTGAAATATCGCTTTAAAGCCGATTGCTGTTTCTTCGAAATGTGCCATTATTTTGCTCCTTTGTATTCATCAAAACTAAGTCCAAGCATTAAAGCTACCTTTTTTTCATCATCACTTAAATCAGACTTTGAGTTTGCTTCCAAGTCTTTCTTACCAAAAAACGAACTTATGGTTTTTAAGGTATTTTCCATGCTTTCAAGCCTTGAGTTTATCTCTTTGTTTTCATCACTTTCATTTTTCATTTTTTTAAAATCTTTAAGAATGTTTTCGATTTTTAAAACTCTTGAGTTTAGCTCTTTTGAGTCCTCATCAGCCTTTCCACTTTCATCTGCATTATCACTTTCATTAGCCTTATCACTTTCATCAACCTTTTGGTCATCTTTTTTAAAACCCTCAAGTTCTTTGTTTAAAGATGTGATTGTTTCTTCAAGTTTTTTAACTTTTTCATTAAGAGCATCAAGCTCACTATTTTTTTCGTTTTCCACTTTGTCTCCTTTATTGTTTAATGCGTTATTTAATACATTTGGTTTATTAACAAGTCCCACACTTTCAATCGATAAAACATCTCTGCCACTTAGATCATAAACAGGGCTTAAATATCTGTAAATTTTGTCTTTAACTAACTCCATTCCTCTTTTATTAAGTTCAAGTTTTGCATAAATTCCATCATCTTTTGCTTCAAAACTATCTTTATCAAACCAGCCAACCGCACCTGCGAAACTATGGTTTTCATCTAAAACAATATCAACACCATTTTTTTTAATATTTTCTATTATTTTTTTGGCATCGATTTTAAATGTCCTTCCATCAGCTCCCTCAATCTCTCCAATAGGACTAACTTTTATAAGTTCGCCATTTTTGTAGTTAAGGCTTAAGATATTCAAAAATCTCTCCTTTAAAAAAACTGGCACAATTTTAGCTGTAAAATCTCTTTAAATCACTCTATATAGGGGCTATCTAGAGTGAAAGAAAACTTTTTTAAAGGTAAAATGCAGATTTAATAAGTTTGATAAGTTTTTAAAGGGCTTTAAAAGGCGTTTTAAGTGTGATTAATACTTTTGTATAAGTTTAAAAAGATTTTAAATCCTAAACGCCCTCTAAACGCCTTAAAATTCGTTTTTAAAATAAAGGGGTAAAGTTTGAATAATGAAAAATTAAGAAATATGTATATTAAAGGTTTTAGCATTTCTGATATCGCTACAACTTTTGGCACAACAAGACAAACTGTGTATAATAAAAAAGCTGATGATTTAAAAAACGGAATTGATTGGGACGCACTAGCGTTAAACTCAAGTAGAAACAAAGCAAGTTTAAGTGAAAATGAGTTTATTTTAACCCTAATAAATAGCTATGAGTTAGCTTTTAATAAGATAAAAGAACTAAGCCCAAAAGACCAACTAGAAATTTTAAAAGAATATACAAATACCTACTATAAACTAAAAGCCCCTTTAAAAGTAGATGATAAAGCCAAGATTTTAGAAAGTATAAGCAAGGCAATTGAGATAATTGCTGATATTGCTAAAAAAGAAAACAATGAAGTTGTGATGAACTTTTTAGCTTCAAATGCTGATGAAATTTTAGCCAGGACATTAAAACAATGAATGAAGTTGAAAGCTTAAGAGCCAAGCTAAAAAACCTTTATAAAATAACAGATCCTTTGCAAAAAAACCGTATTAAAAAAGCTACTAGCTCTTTTAAAAATATGGTTGAAATATACTTTAATCACCATGTGAAATTCCCTGAAACTTCTAAATTTAGAAACTTTATCTATGATAACCATAAAGAGCTAATGAACAAAAACAGGCATATTATGCTTAAAGCTTATAGAGGTGCGGCTAAAACAACCTTAATAAGCCGTTTTTTTGTTCTTTATGAAATGGCTGTTTTAAATAAAAAAAGAAACACAGTAATTGTCTCATCTACCATAGACCTGTCCAAAAAGACACTAGAGTTTATTAAAGACGAACTAGAAAATAACACATTGTTTATAAATGACTTTGGCATTTGCAAAGGTGCTAAATGGACTGATGAAGAGATTGTATTTTATGCAAATAAAAAAGCTTTTAAAATAAGTGTTTATGGCTCAGGTAAAAAGATAAGAGGTGAGAACTGGCGTGGGTTTAGACCAGATTTAATAATTTGCGATGATTTAGAAAATGATGAAAATGTTAAAACCAAAAGTCAAAGAGATAAGCTTTATGACTGGTTTGAAAAAGCTATTATGAAACTTCCTGCAAGAGATAATGAAAGCTATAACTTAATAACAATTGGCACAACACTTCATTATGATTGTTTATTAAACCGACTTGAAAAAAGAGCTGATTTTAAAAGCTTTACTTTTCCTTTGGTGCTAGAGTTTCCATCTAATTTAGAGGAATTTGACCTCAGTGAGTTTATTTTAGATGATGTCTTATTAAATAAAACTAAATTTATGCTTGAGTATAAAGCTAGTAAGGGTGCATTTTTAAGCGAGTATCAACAGCTTCCTTTAAGCAGTGATGAGCTTAGTTTTTCATCATATCAAACATTTGATGAGATGCCACTATGTGATGCTTATTATATGGGGATAGATCCAAGCCTTGGCAAATCAAAAGGGGATTATTTCAGTGTTGCAATTTTGGGCTTTTTTGGAGGCAAGTTTTATGCAAAAGTTAAGATGACAAAGCTTCGCCCTGAGCTTATGGCTGAGCGAATTATAAGTGAAGCAGCTGCTATTTTAAGACTGAATCGCCCTTTAAAAATAGCCATTGAAACTGTGGCTTTTCAAGAGTTTTTTAAGGATTATTTAGAAAAAAGAGCAAGTGAACTTGGGATTTACTTGCCTATAATTTCTCTTAAAAACAGCGTGGCAAAAGAACTAAGAATCGATAGCCTAACACCGCCAATTAATAATGGCGTGATTTTAATTGATAAATCTAGCACCACTTTTATAGATGAGCTTGATACTTATCCAAAATCCGCCCACGATGATGGACTTGATAGCTTAGAGTTTGCATGGAGGATAGCAAGAGCTCCAAATTTTGATTATGAAAAGGCAAATAAATTTATCGCCACTCAAAATAAAAAAAAGAGTTTTTTAAGAAAAATATTTGGCTAAGAGTTTTTAAATACTCCTAGCAGATTGTAAATAGTTTATATTAAATTTGGCGTGGAAAATGAGACATATTCCCTGTATGTCGCAATGCAGACACGCTAAATTTAATATAAAATCTTACCGATATGGGGAGTTATTGATGAAAGAGTTTCTAAAACCAAAAAGAGAATTTATAAAAACCGATATGAGCTATTATACAGAACTTACCGCTAGTAGAGTAAGAGCTGCACTACTAACCAAAAACCAACAAGAGCTATTTCCTCTTTTTAATCTCTTAATTGATAAAGATACAAGCTTAGGCAGTGAGTGCGAAAAAAGGCTTAACTCAACCCTAAATAAATTCTTTACCCATAACCTAGGCGAGGATGAAGATGAAAATATAGAAGAGATTATAAAAGCTAGTATTGAAGCTAGAATTACAGGTTTTTCACTAATGGAGCTATTTTTAGGAGATGATGGGGCTTTAAAGGTTAAAACTGTTGGAAGGGAGTTTATTGAGTTTAGGGACAATTTACCAACTTTAAAAATAGGCAAAAACCGCTTTATTGCCAAAGAGCCATTTTTTATAAGCATTACTTCAAATCCTGCTATGCTAAAAACTCTTTGGATAGCTTATGCTAAACAATATGTTTTAAGCCTTTATCTTAAATTTGCTGAGTTTTTAGGCGTTCCGCCGTTAATTGGTGGGGCTAATAGTAGCGATGAAAAAACACTTAAAGATATGAGTGAGGCATTTGAAAACCTAAGAAGTGGAAGTTATGCGATATTTGGCGTAAATGATACGATCAAAATCCTTGAAGGGCGTGGAAGCCAAGAAGACTTTATGGAGTTTATCCGTTACTGTGATGCTGAGATAGCAAAGTGTATAAATGGCTCAGTTCTTAGCTCAAACACAGCAGCTACTGGAAGTTACGCACAAGGTAAGATTCACGAAAATAACCGCTTTGAGATAATTGATGCTGATATTAAATTTGCCACGCGTGAGGTTAAGAAATTTTACCAAAGATTTGGTAAAAAAGTTGATTTAAATATCCAGTTTGAAAAAGATAAAAACCTACTTCAAAGGGCTCAAACCTTGCAAATTTTAAGCTCACTTGGTTATGAGATGGATATAGATGATATGGCAAAGGAGTTTGATTTACCACTTCCAAAAGGCAAAATCAAAAAAAGTTTAAATTATAAAATGCCATTAAAACCACTTGATAAATTTGATAGTTTTATGTCTAGTTCAAACTTTAAAAAGCCTTTAAAGGATATACAATCACGCATTAAAGAGAGTTTAAACACTTTATTAAAGGAGTGTGAGACTTATGAAGAGGCTTTTGATAAATTATATGAAATTTATGATGATGTGGATATTGATATTTTAGAAACTGTTATGCAAAATGCCTTAGAAAATACTGAAATTTTAGGGCTTGGTGATGATTGATTTTTTTAAAAAACCTGATGAGTTGGTAGCTAGATTGAAAGCCAAAAACCCAGAAGCTCACTTTGACTACGATGAGATTAAGCATGATGCCCATAAAAGAGTTTTTACCATTGCTAAGATGATGAACTTAGATCTTTTAAAAGATATGCAAAACTCACTAACTAAAGCATTTCATAACGGCGTTACATTTGATGAATGGAAAAAAGATATAATCCCACATCTTAAAAAAAGTGGCTGGTGGGGTGAGATAGAAGTAGATGATCCAAAAAGTGGTAAGCCAAAAAAAGTATTTGTTGGAGCGCGCCGTTTAAAGCGTATTTTTGATACAAATTTAAGGACAAGTTACGCTGGGGCTAAAAAGCAAAGCCTTGATGAAAGTAGTTTGGAGTATTACCGCTACACCGCTGTTTTAGATAGTCGAACTCGCCCAACTCACAGAGCAATGCACGGCATAATACTTCCAAAAGATCATCCTTTTTGGAAAAACAACTTCCCACCAAATGGCTGGGGCTGTAGATGCACTGTTAGGGGATATTCTAAAAAGCAGTTAGAAAGAAAGGGTTTAAAGCCATTTAGTGGGAAGCTGCCAAATGTCAGCCATGATGATTTTAGTTATGATATGAGTGCGCTAGACAGTGCTTTTAAACAAAAAGCTAAAAAAGTCTTAAATTTGATTCAAAACAAAGACTTAGAAACTGCCATAAAAGAATTTGATAAAAAAAGAGATCTTTATATTTGGCAAAAAGGACTTGATGAGTTAATAGATGAAGTTATAATAAATAAAAATTATAAACACCCTTTAAATATGGTTCAAGTTGGTATGCTTAGTCAAATGACTATGAAGTTAATCTCTAAAATTTTACCACTAAAAGACATAAACAAAAAAGGACTTATTTTAACAAAAGATAGGCTTTATCACGCAAGACCTGAAAGAAAAGGGCAGTATAATCACGATTTTAGTATAGATGAGATGAGACAAATCGTTAAAATTTTAAGTGATGAGAGTAAAATTTACATTGATTTAAGGGATAATCACAAGAATATTTTATTTATATTTGATGATATTAACGACCCAAATAGGCTAAATTTAATACCAATTGAGATGTTAAAAACTCATAAGAAATTTAAAAATGATAATTATATAATTACGCTTGATAAGGTGGATAAAGAAGACATTTTACGGGCAATTAAAAAAGAATTAATAGTTAAACTAAATAGCGTGGGTGGGATTTGAACCCACAACATCGGACACTACCCTGTGGTTACCTGCTTTTAAGCTTCACATCTTCACGCTATTTAGCACTATTATACCATAAAAAGGATAAAATATGGGAGTTGAAATAATAAAAACTCATAAGAAATTTAAAAATGATAATTTTATAGCAACGATTACAAAAATACCACTTATAAACTATAAAGCAATTATAAAAGATAAGGTTAGATATAAAAACATGAGATAAAAGCAGATGAAGGTCGGGCATCGAACCCAAGTCATATACAGCCTACATTAAGTAGCTGGAACCCTGCCAAATCTGGGCCATCTCTTCATCTGTTTATACTATTATACCATAAAAAGGATAAATTGTGTCAATTAAAATAACAGGCATTGAAGATATTCAAAAAAGCCTTTTAAACTTAGAGAAAAAAACCAAGAATTTAAAGCCTACTTTAAGGGCAATCGGTGAGATGGTGCGCTCTTGCATTGATGAGAGCTTTGAAGAAGAAATTAGCCCATTTGGTGAGAAATGGAAACCTATATCATCAAATACCGCATTTAGCTATGCAGGTGGCAAAACTAAAGCTTTTAAAAAAGGTGCTAAGTCCTTAAAAAGTGGCTTTTTAAAGCGTTATGGAGTTTATGGCGATAAAAGAATTTTAGTAGAAAGTTCAAATTTAAAAGATAGCTGGGGTGTTAAAGTAGATAATAAAAGTGTAACGGTTGAAAGTTATGCAAAATCACGCGGTTTTCCATATGGTTTAACGCATCAGTTTGGCTCAGCCAAAAAGGGCATTCCTGCAAGACCTTTTTTACCTGTGGATGACAAAGGAAATCTTGAAAGCACTCTGCAAAAAGATATTTTAGAAAAAATTGAAGATGATATTTTAAATAGTGTTTAGGCTCACTTTAATGAGCCTATTTACATAGAAATTTTATAACTTCGTCCAAAGACTTTATCCTATCATACATCCCAAAAAATATCTCACCGAAAGCTTCTTTTAAAAGCTCGCTATCTATCTCGTCACACCCCAGATAAAAGCCTTGAATTATGGCTTGAAGACTCATAAGATACGTTTTAAGAGAGTTTAACTCATCTATTTGAAAAACCGGCTTACTCATTTTTTATCCTTTAAAACAAAAACTCATTTTTAAGCGCGTTGTCTATAGCCGTGTCGCTTCTTTTGACTATCCTTGAAATCTCAGCTTTCGAAATGCCTTTTTTATAAAGAGAGATAATCTCGTTTTTCTCACCGGGACTAAGTCTTTTGCCTTTTTTAGGATTTAGAGGCATTGCGGGTGCTTTTTTTAACGAGGCGTTTTCACGCTCGATGGCGCTTATGTATTTGTCCGTAACTTCAAGCACTTTGTCTGCTAAAACTCTGTTTTTATCCTCCAAATAAGCAAGCTTTGAGTTTAGCTCGCCGACACTATCAACCAATTCATCAAGATGTGGACGGGATGAAAGTTGGCTTTCAAGTTTATCGGTGTAATTTTTAAGTTCATTATATTGTTTTAAACCTATTGAAAAATTCTCTCTAATTAGGTAAAATTCTTTTATCAATGCTTTTTTAAACTCCCGCACGATAGGGGTATTTTGCAGGTAGGTTAAAATAAGCATTGATTGTTGTTCGTTCAGATGATAAATTTTCTTTTGTTGGTATTTTGCAAAACTATAATTTTCATCGCAAACTCCCATTTTATCCGATGTCATTTCAAATGACACCTCACCGAACTCTTTAAAATCATCTATATGTTTATCTATAAGAAGCCTTACGCTTCTTGCTTTACTGTGTGTGTTTTCAGCTATTGCTATATGTGAAACACTAGGCACGCCATTAAACATAGTAACTAAATTTGTTGAAACTAAATCTTTCATTTTTAGTCCTTTTACTGTATTTCAAAAATGCTTATTATATCATTTTGATATAGCAATTATAACATATTTAAGTAATGAAGTCAATAGTTTTTATATATTTAAGTAGTTTTTTGTATAAAAATAGCTTATCAAATAAGCTATTTTGTAATATCTTTAAGTAAATTTTTTAATTGTATAAATTTGTCAAGTTCTTTTTTTAGTTCTAAATTGTTAAGATATAGATGTATAGCAGTTTCAATAGCTTTACTTACTTGCCCGGTTGAAGCATTCTTATTTAGCGTTGCTTCACTATACCCTATCATCTCCCCAAGCTGTTTATAAGTAAGTCCCAGCTCTTTGCATGTTTGTTTGATTAAATTCTCGTTTTTATCGCTCATTTATCGTCCTTTTAAAAAGTTTTATTATAGCTAAATTTTGCTTTTAAAATGCTTAGTAAAGCCTTATTTATAGGGCTTTTTAATGCTCTCGCTAACCGTTTTTTCATACTCTATAAGTTCGTCGTCTTTTGCTTTGACCTTTTCTACCGTGCAAAATGTCCTGCCACATCTTGGGCATCTTCTGAAACGCTCTACTACGAGTCCCTTGACGGTTGATATGACTTCGGTTTTTTCATTAGCACAATATGGACAAATCATTTTTATTTCTTATAAAATTTACACATTTTTTCTAAGCCTGTGATGATACGCCTTGCATCATTTAAGCTTATTCTTTTAAGTTGGCTATCAAGTCTTATTAAAACTTTGATCTGTTTTACTACAAAAACCATTAATTTTTCATCACTAAAATTAAGCCTATTTGCAAGGTGCTTTATGTAGGTATATTGTTTTTGAGTTATTTTTTTAGCTTCTTTTTTATTTGTATTATTTGAAATTTTAGAGTTTTTTACTAAATTTCTACCTAAAATATCAGGCTCACACTCCATAAACTCATCATTTATTAACATATCCAAAGCTTTATTAAGCTCATCTATAGATAAAAGAGCCGAACTACTTACACCGAATCTAACGTCTAGCCAACTCTCCCACGCATCAACTCTAACAAGTTCTTTATATTTGCTATTTGTGTGAATTCTAGCTAATAAATTTTTTCTTAAAATACGCTGTTTTTCAGTCATTTTAGATCCTTTAGATACTCTTTAAAAGCTTTTATCAACAACTCTCTTTTATTAGAGTGTGATGCATTGTTTCCATAAAAAGTAAAGTTTCTAAACATGTTATATAAATTTACCTGCTTAGCGCCTATTTTTTTAGCAAAATACCCTGCCATTTGCCACTCGTTTTTAAAATCATCCATTATTAAGCAGTAAAGATCTCTTGCTTCATTTATTTCATTTTCTACTTTAAAAAATGCCTCATAATCTACATAAAGCCTTCCATTGATAGTTTTAAAGCGGTCAAATTTACCCACTTTTTTATCATAATTTTTTAAGACATATAAAGTTCTCATGCCTATATCATAGGCACTTGCAAACTCATCAGCTTTTAAAAGCATTTCCTATCCTTTTTTCTTTTGCTAGTTTTTCACACATTTTAAAAGCCTGTGTATCTTTGTTAGCTTTGACTAAGTCATCTTTTTTATCTTCTATAGCGTTTTTAACTTCAACTTGTTTATACTCTACAACGCCGATTTTTTCTTGGTGAGCAAACAAATACTCCCAAACTCTTTTTTCATCACTGCTATCAAGCCTAGCAAAAACACCGTTTTTATTTACAACAAATTTATTTCTTAGATTTCCATTTTCATCTACACAGATGACAACACCCTCTATATAAGGGCTTCCTTTATGACCACTAAAAAGATCTTCTTCCCTAAAGGCTTCTTTGCAAAATTTCTCAACCTCTTTGATACTTTTTAAAGCCTTAACTCCTTTTTTTATGGAGTTTAAAATCAAAGCTTTTTTATAAGCATTAATTGCCTTAGTCATCGCAACTTCCATGTTTATATATTGTGTTCTAAAGCTATCCATATAAATGCTAAAATCAATGAGTTTATTAGTCTCAACTAGCTCTAAGACTTTATGATATTTTATAACCTTAGCTCTTGGTAAATATGATTTATTATCCCCAAATAGCTCTTTTATAAGCTTTCGTCTTTCAAAGCTGATCTCATCATAAATCTCATCTAAACTCATCTTTTATAACTCCTTAAAACCTTAATCAAGGGCTAAATTTAGCCCTTTGTTAAAGCTTTACACTCCTGCAATATCTAAAACTATCATCTTTAAAGCCGCGTCTATCCTTTCATCTTCTCTTTCTTTAAATCTGATATAACTTTTTGTTCCTACTATCTCAACAGCTTCATCTATCATCTTCATAGCCTCAAGCCACTTTGGGTTACGAATGGGATACTGCTTTAAGCTAAGTACCATCTTTGCATCAACTTTGCCATTTTTAACATCAAAAGCACGAGTTATAAGAGTGCGAATTTCAGCATCAGCATTTTCAGTTTTTTCATCTAAATACTCATCTATTTTTTCCTTTGCAAGGGCTAGTTTATTATCAAAGCTAATTTGCTTAGCTACTTGAATTTGAACTTCTTTTGTGCCATTAAAACTTTTTAAACTAACACTTCCAGTTTTAGAGTTTTCAAGCTTATCAAGGTTATAGTTTTGTCTTAGTAAATCAATAAAATCATAACACTTCTCATAAGCAAACTTTTTAAACTCTTTTAGACTTTTTTGAACCTCTTTTGCTTTTAAGATAAGCTCTTCAACAACTTCATCTTCGAGTTGTTTATCAACTGGTATCATATCTTTGTGGATAAAGCTTCCTTCTTTGTTTTGCCAAAAGCCTTTTTCATCTAACTTTGCCATTTTTTCTCCTTTTAAAAATATACTTTTTCATAAATTTAAAGCTATTAACATAACCGTATCTAAGGCATACGGCTAAATTATCTTTGCTTTTTTTAACTATCTTTACCATAAACTTGCCTAATCAAACAAACTAAACTTAAGTTCACTAATGCCTAATTTATGAGCTAACTCTCGCTCATAAGCCATACCTTTACTATCTTTTGAATATTTACAGTTATGAAAGTAGTAATACTCACACACGCTTAATAGCTCTTTACAGTTTTGCATAACTTTATACCTTTCAAACTCGCTATAAATATCCATAAAAGCTAATACTGGGCTAATTGGCTCATAGCCATTAATCCTAACTTGATGACAAGCTTCTAGGGCTAATTGTTTGGCATAATAGTTTCTATCACGCTCTTTACATTTAATCGATGCATAAGGGCTTGAAACAAAGACTAAATTTGTCTTTTTCATTTTTACTCCTTTTCCCCAAGGGTAACAGCTTTCCAAAAGTTATCATTGTCAAGAATTCGTCGCATTTTATCTTCTGATATATTGAAAGTTTCAGCAACTGCTTTTACAATCCCTGCAAGTTCAGCCACAAGCTGACCAAGGTTTCCGCTTATTTCTAATTCATTTTTTTTGCTATCTGCAAATATCATAATTTACTCCTTTAAATTTAACTCTTATGTCAGATACATTCAGTATTCTTGACTTATTTTGCACATTTACATACATTTTTTACCTCCACACCCTACCAAGCCCAAAAACAAATGTTGATTTTAAATTTTGTGGCTTTAAAGGCTTGTTTATTGGCTCTTTTTCATAACTTTTAAAGCCACTTTTCTTACCAACTATATTTCCACTTTTATTAAACCAAACATCAAAACCAAACTCTTTAAATTTGGCTATAATTTCTTCTTTACTCATAACTTAACTCCTTAAATATTTCTTGGTAAAACTTCATCTATTTTTGAAATATTGCCTTTATAAATTTCAACTAAATCATCTAAAGCGTATTTAACCTCTCTTAGATTTTTGCACCTTTTCCATATCTTTAAAGCCGTTTTTTCATCTATTTTTTTGCCATTTTCTTCAAAAAGCATCATCACCTCATTTTCATTAAAGCTCATAAGTGGCTTATGAGTGTTTCTTATCCTGGTTATAACTTGCTCGTGGCTTTTTAAAATTTGCTTTTGTAAATTCTCAGTTCCTACTAGGATAATTGGAGAGTTTGTCTCATCTTGGATATGGCGAATTTGTTCTAAACTTATGGTGCTTATAAAGTTTGCCTCATCTATGATTATCACTCTATCACTTCCTTTTAGGGTGTCTTTTATCGCACTCATTAGATGAGCTGTGCCTAGTCTTTTAGGCTCTGCACCGATTTTTTCTGCTATGCTTTCAAGGAGCTCTTTTTTACTCATTCCAGCATAGGCAGTTACTAAAATAGCTTGAGGAAGCTTTTTAATTAAAGCATTTATAGCTGTTGTTTTTCCTGTGCCACTTTTTCCTATGATTTTTAATAAAGCTCTTTGCTTTATAGCTTTAATAACACTTGCCATTATTATGATAGTATTTGTAAATGGTAAAATCTTATCATTTTTACAAATTTCATCATACTGGTTTGATATATCAAGCCTTTTTGAGTTAAAGAAATCTACTATTTTTTTCTCAGCTACAGCCTTACTCTCACTACTTAAATCATAATCCCCCCAGCCATTAAACGCCATTGAAACATAGGCTTGGTTCATTTTAAGAAGTGCTCCTAACTTTCTAAAACTTCCACCATTTTTCTCATACTCTGCGTAAGCTTGTTTGGTTGCTTCATCTATCATTTTAAACTCCTAAATTTTTTATAAACCTCATATTTTTTCAAATACCAGCAAAGAGGCAACCCTTGGGGCTGTTCTTTTGACTTTGAGCTGGTATTTGCGATCCAAATGTTTAAACACTTTTTAAAAGCCTTTTAAAAGACCTTTAAGAAGTGGTTTTATCCCACAAACTCTTTTAAAACTTCATTTATATCAGGTAGATAAATCTCGCCACTACTACTATCTTCATCTTCTACTTTTTTCGCCGCACTTTCTTTCTTAATCACACTATTTTTAGCTTTCATTTTCTCATCTAAGTTTTGTTTAGCAACTTCTTTATAGTAAGCATCTTTTTCATCTCTTAAAGACTTGATATAGTTTTTTGTAGGAGTTATATGAGTTTTTTGATACTCTTTTTTAGCTTTTTTAACCTCTTCGGCGGTTATGTTTTTAACTTCGCTATGGACTATCTCACATATAAACTCACCTTTATGATAAACATAGACTTTTGATGCATCATCAATGTCTTCTATCACTTCCACACTGTCACCGATTTTCAGGTGTTTATAAAGCTCAAGGCTTTGATAAGTGATACTGTTTATACTTATGCCACTAGCACTAAGCACTCTTTGATAAGCCTTGCCAAAAAGCCTTTCATCAAACCACGCCCTATCTACATTTTTACTAAATCCATATTTCTTATCGCACCAGCTATCTATCATGCTTTGCATTTCATCTTTGGTTAGTAAATTTTTAATATTTGTTTTAACCCCGCTTAGTCTTTTGCTTTTTTCCAAAGCTTCGTTTTCCTTTTTTATCCTATGTCCTGCATTGTGTCCTATAAATCCAGGCAAACCTTCAAAGAAATTTTGCATTACTCCATGACTTTTTTCAATCACACCTTTTTGATAGCCTTTAAATGGGGCTGCTGCAATGTAAGATACCCCAAGCCTTGCTAAAACCCCTTGAAAATGCGTCCCTACATAGTCCTTTCCGTTATCGCCCTTAATGTAACCTGGACGACCCATTTTTATAAAAGCTTTTTTTAAAAGACGCACATTTGCGTATGAATTTGGTGAGTCTGCTAACTCATAAACTCTTTTTTTACTTTTTGCATCAACTATGCCAATGGCTTCATATCTTTGAGGCTCACCCTTTTCATTTAAGCACATAAAATCAAAGCTTGTAGCATCTATTTGCCACTCTTCATTTTCCATTAGATAATCTCTTTTTACACTTAAATTCATATCAGTTAGCCCGTCAAGCCCACCTCTTAAGAAATTTCTTATATCAGCATCTTTTTTAATTAGCGTATTTGCATGGCGATAAAATGTGCTTTTAGAAATGTCAGCTTCTAGGTTAAAAGCGTTAAACTCTAAGTTGTTTGTAAGACAAAAGCGGCGGACATACTCCATCCACCAGCTACTTTTATGAGCATTTCCTATGCTTAAAATAGCTTGTTTTATTAGGATAAGATCTGCTTTTATCCTTTTACCACGCCTATCTTTGATCTCTTTTATACCGCCATTTTCAAACTCTTTTAACCATCTATATATATTTTTATCACTTATGCCAAAAAATTTTGAAGCTTTTTTTACAGAGTATTTTTTCGAATAAGCAATAACTTCTAATTTTTGTTTTTCATTTAAGGTTTTTAGGTGGGAGAATTTGTTGCTGACACGCTCCTTAATTTTACTATTTATTAAATCACCACGATTTTCATTTACGCCATCATATCCAACCCCATTACTAGTGACACTCACTAAATCATCACAGCAACTTCCAACCACTCTCTCACGTACTACATCGATATTATTTACCAAATCATCAGAACTTGAAGTATTGCTTACATTGTGCATACTATGACAATTTGACGCATCATCATCGCAACTATTCACAAAGCCATCATCACTTTTAAAGTAATCACCACCCAAAATTTCATCTACACTTACTAAATTTAGCTTTTCATCCCATATTTTTATATCTGTGCTAATGATGTTTTTGCTAATGGCTTCTTTGATTTTTAAAGCACCTACCTTGAAAAGTAGGCGTTTGCCACCATAACCACGCTTTTTGGTGTTATTAAGCTCTATAAAAGGGTATTTTTTAGATTTGCGGTTGGCTGAAATTTGTAAAGCTCTACTACTAACATCAAAAATTTTACTAGCAGTAGAAGTTGTTAAAAAATACATTTTATAGTCTTTCTAAATCTTTTTGACTTTTTATGTATCCATATTTAATCAATAAATTTGTTATTTTTTTACTTTTTGCATAGCCATATAAAACTTGTTTAAAGGTATTAATTTTTATATTATTTTTTCTGCAAAAGTGTGTTAAAGTTCCCCAATCATTTCGTATTTTTTTACTAACTATTAGATTATTCATATTTTTTCCTTATTTTTATTTTGTTTTATACTACTTTTTAGTATTATTACAATCATTCAAAATAACTAAGTGGTATTATAGTGGGTTTTTTCCACAATGTCAATAAATTAGTGGGAATTTAACACAAAAAAGGTAAATTATGGATGCAAAAGATAGAATAAAAAAAGCCAGGCAATATTTAAATATAAACACACAACAATCACTAGCAGACAAGCTAGAAGTGGATAGAAGCAAGATTGCAGATATTGAAAGTGGTAGAACAAAAAATGTGCCAGTGGAAATTGCAACTAAGTTTGAGGAAATTTCCCACATAAACGGTTGGTGGTTGTTGACAGGTAAGGGAAAAATGACATATGATAATGCGAAATCAAAAGATAGCTATCATTTTGATGTTTTAAATGTTAAAGCCAGTGCAGGTTCTGGAATAACAACATATGATGTAGAGATAATAGATAAGTTTTTAATAGATAAAAAAGTGTTTAAAACGCCACAGAACGAAAAAACTACAAAATTTTTAAAAGTTGAAGGTGATAGCATGGAGCCCACCATCAAAGACGGAGACTATATAGCTATTGATGAAAATTGTATCGATAATATAGATGGAATTTATGCTTGTATAATTGGTGATGGAGTTAGAGTAAAAAGACTACAATTTAATCTCGATGGCACAATAAAAATAATAAGTGATAATAAAAAATACGATCCGCAAATATATGACCCAAAAAATAGTCAAATTTACTTTAAAATAATTGGGAGAAAAATTTTATCTATACAAAGATAAAAAATTAAATAAAATCATTTTATATCATTAGCGAACATTTTAAATATTTTGTTCGCTAATATGTTCGCTAATTGTCACTTAATACGTCACTTAATGTTCGCTAATCATATTTTAGCTTTTAATTCTTAAAATGTCACAACTTTTTAAAATAATAAATCTAAATCGCATTTAAACCATAAAACATTACTAATTTCTATTATGTTTAAAGTCCCCAAATCAATGCTTTAAATATTATTATGCCAAGATATACAAACAGTAGTATGAAAGTAGAGTTAGTATCCAATATGTAAAATTTTTGTAAAAATTGTCAAATTTATGTCAAGCTTAAAAATTCCTATTAAAATGAGAAAAACACCCAAAAAACTCCCTTAATATCGCACTCCTAAACACTTCACTATTTTTTCTCTTTTTCTCATTTCATACAACATTTTACAGATTTTTTATAAAAAGCGGTTCTTTATCATAATCTCGCTTATTTGTAGAATTTGA
>ERZ1673752.3103-NODE-3103-length-16587-cov-11.256109_pt1 | contig 16587 bp, 11 predicted proteins | sample MGYA00580195_ERZ1673752 | MGnify/ENA primary metagenome ERZ1673752 (study PRJEB41218, sample SAMN15661744) | gut metagenome | host: Homo sapiens | place: Canada: London | collected 2015-08-20/2019-03-30 | study: EMG produced TPA metagenomics assembly of...
ACCGCGCCGTTGATCATGAGCTTCATGTTGCTGGTGCCGGAGGCTTCCTTGCCCGCGACGGAGATCTGCTCGGACAGGTCGGCCGCCGGGATGATGATCTCGGCGAGCGAGACCTTGTAGTCTTCAATAAAGACGACCTTGAGCTTATTCTGCACCTGCGGGTCGGAGTTCACAAGGTTCGACACAGCGACGATCAGAGAAATGATCTGCTTGGCCAGATAATAGCCCGCGGACGCCTTGGCCGCGAAGATGAAGGTCTGCGGATAGGCCTCGCGCTCCGGATGATCCTTGATCTCGTTATAGAGCGTCAGGATATAGAGGATGTTGAGGAGCTGGCGCTTATACTCGTGCAGGCGCTTGACCTGTACGTCGAAGATCGAATCAGGATCGACGTTGACGCCGTTGTGCTCGGCGATATAGGCCGCGAGGCGGACCTTGTTCTTGCGCTTGATGGCCTGCAGGTTTTCCAGAACGTCCAGATCCTCGCGGTATTTGAGCAGCGCCTCGAGGGCGTTGGCGTCCTGCAGGAAGCCGTCGCCGATGAGTGTCTGCAGATAGCCGGTCAGCGCCGGGTTCGACTGGCACAGCCAGCGGCGGTAGGCGATGCCGTTGGTGATGTTGAGGAAGCGGCTGTTGTCCAGATTGTAATAATCGCGGAAGATGGTCTTTTCCAGAATATCCGTGTGCAGCTGGGATACGCCGTTGATCTTATGGCAGCAGGTCAGGCAGAGGTTCGCCATGCGCACCTCGCCGTTTTCCACGACGGCCATATACGCCCACTTGCCGGGGTCGTTGGGATAGACATACCGCAGCTTTTCCATGAGGCGGCGGTTGATCTCCAGGCAGATCGAATAGATCCGCGGCAGCTGCTCCTGGAACAGGCTGACCGGCCAGCGCTCGAGCGCTTCGGCCATGACGGTGTGGTTGGTATAAGACAGCGTGGCGCAGGTGATTTCCCACGCGCGGTCCCAGCCGAAATCATGCTCGTCGACGAGCAGGCGCATGAGCTCCGGCACGCAGAGCGCCGGGTGCGTGTCGTTGATATGCACGGCGACCTTGTCCGCCAGATTGTCCAGCGTGTGATAATTCTTCAGATGCTCGTTCAGGATCGACTGCAGGGAGCTGGATACCAGCAGATACTGCTGCCGCAGGCGCAGGCGCTTGCCGTTGAGATGGTCGTCCGCCGGGTAGAGCACCTTGGAGATGGCCTCCGCCATGGTGTTCTGTTCGAGCGCACGGACATAATCGCCGCGGGAGAAGGCATTCATATCAAAGCTCTGCGGCATGCTGGCGCTCCAGAGCGTCAGCTTGTTGACGGCCTTGGAGCCGTAGCCGGAGATATAGAGGTCGTGCGGCACGGCGATGACGGACTGGTAGCCGGTCTGGGCGGTCTTGAACTTATCGCCGTCCATCCACTCGTGGACCTGCCCGCCGAAGCGCACCTCGACGGCATCGTCCTTGCGCGGATGGAGCCACACATCGCCCATCTCGAGCCAGTTGTCCGGGAACTCCATCTGCCAGCCGTCGACGATCTTCTGGCGGAAGATGCCGAACTCATAGCGGATGGAGAAGCCGGTCACGGGATAGGACAGGCCGGTCGCCGCGTCCATGTAGCACGAGGCCAGCCGGCCAAGACCGCCGTTGCCGAGACCTGCGTCCGGCTCCAGCGCGCACAGGTGCTCAAGGCTGAAGCCAAGCTCGTGCAGAATCTCGTCCACCGGCTCCAGAAGGCCCATATTATAGAGGTTATTGCGCAGGCTGGTGCCGACCAGAAATTCCATCGACATATAATAGACCTGCTTGCGCTCTTTGGCGCGGGTCTGCTCGGCAAACGCGCGCCGGTCGTCCTCCAGAAGCTCACGGATGGTCACGCACACGGCACGGTAGGCCTGCTTTTCCGTGGCCATTTCCAGAGAGCACCCAAACATGCGGTCACAGCAGTCCTGAAGGTGCTGCAGAAGATTCTCTTTTGTCATTGATCGTTGTTATCCTTTTTCTGTCTAAGATATCGTTTTACTGGCCGCAGACGTTCTGGAACAGCGCCATGTATTTCTGCGCCGGGACATCCCAGCTGGAATCCACGGCCATGTCGTTTTCGGCCAGACGCAGCCATTTTTCAGGCTCGTTGTAGTAAAGCGCGAGCGCGCGGTCGATTGCGGCGAGGAAATCGTCGGCGTTATAGCTCTGGAAGGTGAAGCCGCGTCCGGTCTCGTCCGCTTCGTTGTACGGCCAGACCGTGTCCTTCAGGCCGCCCGTCGCATTGACGACCGGCACGGAGCCCATGCGCATGGCGATGAGCTGCGACAGGCCGCACGGCTCGGACTTCGACGGCATCAGGTACAGATCCGACGCCGCGTAGACCAGATTCGCAAGCCCGCCGTCAAAGAGGAGGTTCACCGAAACGCGGTCGCCGAAGCGGTCGCGGAGCGTGCCGAGGTACCATTCGTATTTTTCTTCGCCCGTGCCGATGATGACGAGCTGCACCCGCCGCTGCAGGAGCCGCTCGGCAATGTAGCACAGAAGGTCGATGCCCTTGTGCCCGACCAAGCGCGTGACCATGGCAAGGACGGCCACATCCCGGTCCTCCGGCAGTCCGACGCGCCTTTGCAGATCAAGCTTGTTTGCGGTCTTGCCCTCGCGCAGCGTCTTTGCCGTGTAGTTCTGGGCGATGGAATCCATCTTCGCCGGGTCGTAGACATGCATGTCGATGCCGTTGGTGATGCCGGAGAAATCTCCGCCGCGGCTCTGCAGCACGCCGTCGAGGCCGTGGGAGTAATACGGGTAGCGCAGCTCCTGCGCGTATGTTTCAGAGACGGTCGTGACGCGGTCGGCGGTGACGATGGCGGCCTTCATGAAGTTCGTGCAGTCGTCAAAGCGCAGAATTTCGTCGCAGTCCGCGCCGAGGCCCAGCACGTCATAGTTGAACTGCAGGTTGCATTTACCCTGATACTCAATATTGTGGATGGTAAAGACGCTCTTCGTATCCGGGAAGCAGCCGCGGTATTCGGTCTTCAGCAGCAGCGGGACGAGCGCCGCCTGCCAGTCGTGGCAGCTGACGACGTCGGGGTGCAGCTCGAGATAGTTCATGGCCGCGAGCACGGCCTTGCTGTAATAGGCGTAGCGCTCGCCGTCGTCAGCGAAGCCGTAGACGCCGCCGCGGTTGAAGTAATGCTCGTTGTCGATGAAATAGATCTGCAGCTTCTTGCGCCGCGTCTTCAGGCGGAAGATGCCGACGTATTCGCGCCGCCACGCCAGCGGCACGTCAAACGCGCCCAGAAACTCCGTCTGCCATTTGCCGGAATATTTGATCTGGCTGTAATACGGCACGAAGAGGCTGACATATGTGTTTTTCTGATTGGAAAGCGCAAGCGGGAGCGCCTGCATCACGTCGCCGAGGCCGCCGGTCTTGACGAACGGCGCTGCCTCAGATGCAACTACTGCGATTTTCATACGGTATCTCCTTTGTCGACCACAAGCGGGTGGTCCTTCGAGCCGAGCAGCTGCGTGCCCGGGCGGATGGTCACATTTTTATCGAGGATGCAGTACCGGACGGACGCGCCTGCGCCGATCCTGCTGCCCTGCATGATGATGGAGTCGCGCACCTCGGCGCCCTCGTCGATATCGACCTCGCGGAAGATGACGGAGTTTTCCGCCTTGCCGAACAGATGGCAGCCGTCGGCGATGAGGCAGTTGGCCGCCTGTCCGTGATAGCCGAAGAGCGTCGGCACCGCGTCGCGGACCTTGGTGTAGATGGGGATCTCGCTGCGGAAGAGGCTGCTGCGCACATCGGCGTCGAGGAGCTTCATGTTGTTGGCGTAATACTCGTCCACGCTCTGATTGAACAGGGCGACATTGTGGAACGGGTAGACGTTGACCTTCAGATTTCCGGCGTTGTACTCCGGCAGGATGAAGTCGCGCTCGAGGTGATATTTGCCGTGCGGGACCATCTCGCGGATGACCTGCAGGAGCCTGTCGCGGCGCATGATGAACATGCTCATGCCGACGAGGTAATCCTCCGGCGCGCAGTAGTCCACAGCCAGATCGACGATCTTGCCGTCGTCTCCCAGCTTGACGGCCAGCGGCTGACGGCGCTTGCCGTCGGCATAGCCGGCCTTGGCGATGACGGTGATGTCACAGCCGGAGGCGACATGCTCTTCCAGAACGGCCGAGAAATTGATGGCACACAGCACCGTCGTATCCGACAGAACGACATACTCCGCATCCGAGCGGCTCAGAACCGGCATGGCCGTCTGCATGGCCTCGAGCTTGCCGCGGTATGCGCCCGTGTGGCCGGTCGCGTAGGGCGGCAGGAAGCGCACGCCCTCGCCGAGCTTCAGGTCCCATTCCTCGCAGGTGCCAAGGTGATCCATCAGGGACTGATAGTTATACTTGGTAACGATGCCGATGTTGCTGATCTTGGAGTTTGCCATGTTGGACAGGGCAAAGTCGATCTGGCGGTAGCGGCTGCCGAACGGGATGGAGGCAGACGTCCGCTCGCGCGTCAACTCGCCCATGTTGTTGTCATAAATATTGGAGAAAATAATGCCCATTGCTTCCATGCTGCAGTTCCCCCTCTCTTATACGATCGCACCGGCATCGATCACGGTGCCCTCTGCGATGGTCTTGTCCTTGCCGATGACGCTGATCTTCCGCTCTTCGCCCTCGGTATAGCCGCCGATGCGCGCGCCTGCCTTGATGTGGCAGCCCTCGGCGATGATCGCGCTGCGGATCACCGCGCCGTTTTCAATGACGACGTCCGGCATGATGACGCTGTCGGTGACCTCCGCGCCCTTGCCGACCGCGCAGCCGGTGGAGATGATGGAGTGGCTGATGGAGCCCTCGATGTTGCAGCCCTCAGCGACGAAGCTCTCGTGGATCTCGGCGGATTTGGAGATGTAGCTCGACGGCATGGCCTGGTTTCTGGCGTAGATCTTGTGACCAGCGGTGCCGTAGATGTCGAAGGCCGGATGCTTGCCGAGCAGATCCATGTTGGCCTCCCACAGGCTCGAGATGGTGCCGACGTCCTTCCAGTAGCCCTCGAACCGGTAGGCGAAGAGCCGGTGACCAGCGTTCAGGATGGCGGGAATGATGTTCTTGCCGAAGTCGTTTTCGCTGGTGTGGTCGGCCTCGTCCGCCTCAAGGAAGGCCTTGAGGACGCTCCACTTGAACACGTAGATGCCCATGGAGGCGTTGGTGCTCTTGGGCTTTTTCGGCTTCTCTTCAAATTCGTAGATCGAGCCGTCCTCGCGGGTGTTCATGATGCCGAAGCGGCTGGCCTCCTTGAGCGGCACCTCGCGCACGGCGATGGTGCAGTCGGAGTCGCACTGCTCGTGGAAGCGGAGCATGGCGGCGTAGTCCATTTTATAGATATGGTCGCCGGAGAGGATCAGCACATTGTCGGGGTTATAGCGCTCGATAAACGGGATGTTCTGATAGATGGCGTTGGCCGTACCCTTGTACCACTCGGAGTTCTTGCTCTTGGCATAGGGCGGCAGCACCTGCACGCCGCCATGGGATGAGTTGAGGCCCCACGGCTGGCCGTTGCCGATGTACTCGTTGAGTTCAAGCGGCTGGTACTGGGTCAGAATACCGACGGTGTCGATCTTGGAGTTTACGCAGTTGGAAAGCGGGAAATCGATGATGCGGTATTTTCCGCCGAACGGTACGGCGGGCTTGGCGGTGTTTTCCGTCAGGACCATCAGCCGGCTGCCCTGACCGCCTGCCAGAAGCATGGCGACGCAGCGTTTTTTCTGGAATTGCATACCTGAATCTCCTCCTGTTTTTCTTCCTTCTTTTATTTCTCCGGATTGTTTCTTGTGTGTTTATAGAAGCAGACGCTCATCGGCGGGATGCGGAAGCGTCCGCTGTAGGCGTATTCTCCCTGCGGCTGCTTTTCCTTTTCGGCGTGGACGATCGCGGGCTGGAAGTCGTAGCCGCCGAACTTCGCGTCGTCCGTATTGAGGACCGGGCGGTACCAGCCGGCCTTCGGCAGCGGCAGGCGGTAATCCTCGCGCAGGACAGGGCAGAAATTGCACACGGCGATCAGCTCCTGCCCCTTGCGGCTGCGGCGGCGGAAGGCGATGACGGAATTGTCCCGGTCGTCGCAGGAGAGCCAGCGGAAGCCGTCCCAGTCGGAATCGTTCTCCCACAGGCAGCGGTTTTCAAGGTAAAAATGATTGAGCGTGCGGACGAAGGATTGCATCTGGCGGTGCCTGTCATAGTCCAGCAGCAGCCAGTCCAGCCCCTGCTTGTAGTTCCACTCGATGAACTGGGCAAATTCGTTGCCCATGAAGTTGAGCTTCTTGCCGGGGTGCGCCATCTGATAGGCGAAAAAGACGCGGAGATTGTTGAATTTATCGTCGTAATTACCCGGCATCTTATTGATGAGCGAGCATTTGCCGTGCACGACCTCGTCGTGGCTGAGGGGCAGGATGAAGTTCTCGGAATACGCGTAGGTCATGGAGAACGTCAGCGCGTTGTGGTCGCCCTTGCGCCACAGAGGGTCAAGGGACATGTATTGGAGCATGTCGTTCATCCAGCCCATGTTCCACTTGAACAGGAACCCGAGTCCGCCGTCATAATCCGGCTTTGTGATCATCGGGAAGGCTGTGGATTCCTCGGCGATCATCATGGCCGCGGGGTCGGCCTTGAACGCCGCCGCGTTGAGATTGCGCAGGAAATCGATCGCTTCGAGATTCTCCCGGCCGCCGTAGCGGTTGGGCTTGAACTGCTTCCGATTATAGTCCAGATACAGCATGGATGCAACTGCATCCACTCGAATCCCGTCGACATGGAACTCGCTGAGCCAGTAGCAGGCGTTGGAGATGAGGAACGACTGCACCTCCGGCTTGCCGTAGTCGTAGATGCGGGTCGTCCAGTCGGGGTGCTCGTTCATGGACGGGTCGGACAGCTCATAGCAGCAGCTGCCGTCAAACTCAAAAAGGCCGTTCTCATCCTTTGGGAAATGCGCGGGCACCCAGTCGAGGATCACGCCGAGACCCGCCCTGTGGCAGGCGTCCACGAATTTCATCAGCTGCTCCGGCGTACCGTAGCGGTGGGTCGGGGCAAAGTAGCAGGTGACCTGATAGCCCCACGACGGGTCGTAGGGATATTCCATGATGGGCAGCAGTTCAATGTGCGTGTAGCCCATGTCCTTGACATAGGGCACCAGCTCCGCCGCAAGCTCCTCGTAGCTGAGATAGCTGCCGTCTTCATGGCGTTTCCATGAGCCGGCGTGCACCTCGTAGATGTTGACCGGCCGGGAAATGGCGGTCTGCTTCGCCGTGCGCGCACGGTAAGCCGCGTCGTGCCACGGAAACTGCGTTGGCGGGCAGATGATGCTCGACGTCTCCGGCAGTGCGCAGCAGCGGCGGCCGTAGGGGTCGGTCTTATAGACCGTGCGGCCGGGGCGGCCGGTCACGCAGTATTTATAGGCCTGTCCGGCCTTCGCATAGACGGAGACCGCCTCCCACACGCCCGCGCCGATCGGCTGCATCGGCAGATCCTCGGGGTTCCAGAAGTTGAACTCGCCCACGACGTGCACAGCCTCTGCATTGGGCGCCCAGACGCGGAAGACATAGCCTTCCCCGTCTGCCGGGTGGCAGCCGAGATACCGGAAGGCGTCCGGTGCCGGTTCCGACTGGAACCGTTTCAAAAACGAAGTAAGCCGTTCATCCATAGGCGATCCTCTCTTTCAGGCCGCGCCGGTAAACCGGCAGAGAGCCTGTTCTTATGTACATTTATTATACCCTCCGGCGCGCTGCATTGCAAGCGGAACGGAAGCACGCAGGGCGCGCCGCAGCATGGTGCGGCGCGCCCTGATCCTCAGCTTTTTTCCGTGCAGGCTCCTTCCGGTGCTCCGTGCGCACGCAGTCTGCCGCGGACTGTCTGTGCGTGTCGGAAAAGCATCGGTATCCCTCCTGTCCGGGTGTGTAAATAGTGTACCACATCCGGCGTGCAATCGCAAGCCGCCCGTCTTTTTTCTACGTTTTCCATGATGGCCGCGGCCTGATTTTGTTGCACCTGCGAAAATTGTCGCGCCGCCGCTTGACTTCACCAGCAAAACGTGTTAAAGTGCAGGAAGATAATGCAATGACGAAGACAAGTACGTCCGTATTCTCCTGCCCAGAGAGCTGCCGCCTGGTGCAAGGCAGCGCAGGAACCCGGACCGAATACCCTTCCGAGCAGCTCCCCGAACATGGAACCATCAGTAGGCGGAGCCGGGTGCGCCCGATAGCGCGCAGTGGGCATGTCAGTGCCCGGTGAGGCCGCGCAAGCGGTAAATAGAGGTGGTACCACGGGAGCTTCTCGTCCTCTGCACTTTTACGATGTGCAGCGGGCGTTTTTCTTTTGCCCGCAGCAAAAAGGAGTATGAAAACATGGTCATTACCGATTTTCTCGAGCGCAACGCGCGGCTGTACGGCGCGGATACAGCGCTGGTGGAGGTCAATCCATCCGAAGAGCGCGACAGCGCCGTCACCTGGCGCGAGGCGAGCCTCATCGCCGAGGCGCAGCCCGACGCGCCGTACCGGCGAGAGCTGTCGTGGCGCGACTTTGACCGGCGCGCCAACCGGTTCGCGAATTTTCTTCTGAGCCGCGGCATTGCCCGCGGGACAAAGGTCGGCATTCTTCTCATGAACTGTCTGGAGTGGCTGCCCATTTACTTCGGCATCCTCAAGGCCGGGTGCATCGCGGTGCCGCTGAACTTCCGGTATGCTTCGGATGAGATCTCATACTGTCTCGATCTGGCCGACGTGGAGGTGCTGGTCTTCGGGCCGGAGTTCGTCAGCCGTCTGGACCCCATTCAGGAGAGCCTGACCCGCGTGAAGATCCGGCTGTTCGTCGGCCGGAACGTGCCAAGCTACGCCGAGGACTGCCTGCGGCTGATGGGCTTCTGTTCCTCCAGTGCACCTCCCGTTGCGCTGGACGAGGAGGACGACGCGGCGATCTACTTCTCCTCCGGCACGACAGGCTTCCCGAAGGCCATTCTCCACCGGCACCGGGCGCTCGTCTGTTCCTGCATGACGGAGCAGCACCACCACGGGCAGACGAAAAACGATGTCTTCCTCTGCATTCCCCCGCTCTACCACACGGGCGCGAAGATGCACTGGTTCGGCAGTCTCATTTCCGGCAGCAAGGCCGTGCTGCTGCGCGGCGTGAAGCCGGAATGGATTTTGCGGACAGTCACGGAGGAAAAATGCACGATCGTCTGGCTGCTCGTGCCGTGGGCGCAGGACATTCTCGACGCGATCGAATCCGGCCGCGTCAATCTCGACCATTACCTGCTGGAGCAGTGGCGGCTCATGCATATCGGCGCGCAGCCGGTGCCGCCCAGCCTCATCAAGCGCTGGCTCAAATATTTCCCGCACCACAAATACGACACGAACTACGGCCTGAGCGAATCCATCGGCCCCGGCTGCGTACACCTCGGTCTCGACCATCTGGACAAAATCGGCGCGATCGGCAAGGCGGGCTATCTCTGGAAGACGCGCATTCTGGACGAGAACGGCCATGACGTCGCGCCCGGCGCAATCGGCGAGCTGGCCGTCAGCGGCCCCGGCGTCATGAAGTGCTACTATAAAAATCCGGAGGCCACGGCGGAAATCCTGCACGGCGACTGGCTCTGGACGGGCGACATGGCCCGCGAGGACGAAGACGGGTTCATCTATCTGGTCGACCGGAAGAAGGATGTCATCATCTCCGGCGGCGAGAACCTCTATCCGGTGCAGATCGAAGATTTCCTGCGGCGCTTCGACAAGATCAAGGACGTGGCCGTCATCGGCCTTCCCGACGCGCGTCTGGGCGAGATCGCTGCCGCCATCATTGAGCTGAAGGACGGCGTCCAATGCACGGAGGACGAGGTCAATGCCTTCTGCCGCGAGCTGCCGCGCTACAAGCGCCCGCGGCGCGTCATCTTCGCCAAGGTCCCGCGCAACCCGACCGGAAAGATTGAAAAGCCCGTCCTGCGGCAGATCTACTGCGGCGGCAGGCTGGTCGAAGAACAGACCCGTGCCTGAATCTTGACGAATCGTGTCAAAAAGAATACAATAAAAATAATTTTTTCACGCGGCCCTGCCGCGGACAGGAGGGATCCCCCATGAAAACTCTGATGCTCGGCAACGAAGCCGCCGCCCGCGGCCTGTTTGAGGCGGGCTGCAGCTTTGTTTCCAGCTACCCCGGCACGCCCAGCACGGAAATCACGGAATGTGCGGCCAAATATCCCGAAATTTACGCGGAATGGGCGCCCAACGAAAAGGTCGCCATGGAAGCGGCCTTCGGCGCAAGCCTCGCCGGATACCGCAGCTTCTGCGGCATGAAGCACGTCGGTCTGAACGTCGCGGCCGACCCGCTGTTTACGCTGTCCTACACCGGCGTGCGCGGCGGACTTCTCATCGGCGTGGCGGACGACGCGGGGATGCACTCGTCCCAGAACGAGCAGGATTCCCGCCACTATGCCATCGCGGCGAAGCTGCCGATGCTCGAGCCGTCGGATGCGGCGGAGTCGCTGGCGTTCGCGAAGCTCGGCTACGAGCTTTCCGAGAAGTTCGATACCCCCGTGCTTCTCAAGATGTGTACCCGCGTGGCGCATGCGCAGAGCGTCGTTGAGACCTCCGACCGGCAGGAACACGCGCCCATCCCCTATGAGAAGAACATCGCCAAATTCGTTATGATGCCCGCCTGCGCCAGGGCGCGGCACCCCATCGTCGAGCAGCGCACGCTCGCGCTGCAGGCGTGGGCGGAGACGGCGGACGTGAACCGCGTGGAGGACGGCTTCGATCACTCCATCGGCCTTGTCGCGTCCTCGACGAGCTACCAGTACGTCAAGGAGGTCTGCGGCGGCAGATACCCGGTTCTGAAGCTCGGCATGATCCATCCGCTGCCGGTCGAAAAGCTCCGCGCGTTTGCAAAGAGCGTGGAGAAGGTCGTCGTCGTGGAGGAGCTGGACGGGATCATTGAGGCGCACTGCCGCTCCATCGGCATCCAGAATGTCACGGGCAAGGAGCTGTTCGGCTGCATCGGCGAGTTCAGCCAGAATTATATTGCCAAAAAGCTCGGCATGGCTGTCCATACCGGTCACACCCTCGATGAGCCGATCCCGGCGCGGCCGCCCGTCATGTGCGCGGGCTGTCCGCACAGAGGTCTGTTCTACACGCTCAAAAAGAACAAGCTGACCGTCCTCGGCGACATCGGCTGCTACACGCTGGGCGCGGCCGCGCCGCTGCAGTCGATCGACTCGACCATCTGTATGGGCGCGTCCGTCTCCGGCCTGCACGGCTTCAACAAGGCCTCCGGCGAGCAGAACGCCGACCACACCGTCGCCGTCATCGGCGATTCGACGTTCATGCATTCCGGCGTCACGGGTCTCATCAACATCGCCTACAACGAGTCGACTTCAACCGTCATCATTCTCGATAACTCCATCACCGGTATGACCGGCCACCAGCAGAACCCGACGACCGGCTTCAACCTCAAGGGCGACCCCTGTACGAAGATCGATTTGGAAGCGCTGTGTCACGCGGTCGGCATCCGCCGCGTGCGCGTCGTCGACCCGTATGATCTTGCCGCGTGCGACACGGCCGTCAAGGAGGAGCTGGCCGCGCGCGAGCCGTCGGTCATCATCTCCCGCCGCCCGTGCGCGCTGCTCAAATATGTCAAGCACCCCGGCCCCATTGAGGCAAAGCCCGAAAAGTGCGTGGGCTGCAAGGCATGCATGAAGCTCGGCTGTCCCGCCATCAGCGTGATGGGCGGGAAGGTCCAGATCGACAACACCCTCTGCACGGGCTGCGGCCTGTGCCGCCAGCTGTGCAAAAAAGGCGCGCTGGGCGAAGCGTAAGGAGGTATGGTCATGGAATCGAAAAACATCATGATCGTCGGCGTCGGCGGTCAGGGTACGCTGCTGGCCAGCAAGCTGCTGGGCCGCATTCTGCTGGAAAACGGCTATGACGTCAAGGTCAGCGAGGTACACGGCATGAGCCAGCGCGGCGGCAGCGTCGTCACCTATGTGCGCTGCGGCGACAAGGTCTATTCTCCCATCATCGACAAGGGCGAAGCGGACATCATCGTAAGCTTTGAGCTGCTGGAGGCTGTCCGCTGGGCGGAATACCTCAAAGAAGGCGGCATTCTGCTGACAAATACGCAGAAGATCAACCCCATGCCGGTCATCACCGGCACGGCGGAGTACCCCAGGGCGCTGGAGCAGAAGCTCGCGGCGCTCCCCATCCGGCTGGACGCTATGGACGCGCTGGGGTTGGCATTGCAGGCAGGCTCGGCCAAGGCGGTCAACCTCGTCCTCCTCGGACGGCTCAGCCGGTATTTCCACTTTACGGACGAGCAGTGGCAGGACGCGATTGAAAAGAGCGTCCCGGCCAGATTCCTCGAACTCAACAAAAAGGCCTTCGCCCTCGGCAAGGAAGCATAAGGAGCGTCCATGGAACACTATTATCAGGAAGAAATCGAATGCGCCAGCCCCGAGCAAATCAAAAGCTGGCAGGATGAGCGGCTCGTCCGGCAGGTGCGCCACGTCTGGGACAATGTCCCCTATTACCGCGCGAAAATGGAAGCGGCGGGCCTCACGCCCGACGATATCAAAAGCCGGGATGATCTTTACAAGCTCCCGTTCCTCAGCAAAGCCGACCTGCGCGACGCATATCCCTACGGCCTGCTTGCAGTGCCTCTGAAGGACTGTGTCCGCATCCACTCCACCTCCGGCACGACCGGCAAGCGCGTTGTCGCGTTCTACACCAAAGAGGACATTGACCTCTGGGAGGACTGCTGCGCAAGAGCCATCGCCGCCGCCGGCGGCACGGAAGAGGACGTGTGCCAGGTGGCTTATGGCTACGGCCTGTTCACCGGCGGCTTCGGCCTCAACGGCGGCAGCCAGAAGCTCGGCTGCCTGACGCTCCCGATGTCCTCCGGCAATACCGACCGGCAGCTGCAGTTCATGGAGGATCTCGGCTCGACGATCCTCTGCTGCACACCGTCCTACGCCGCCTATCTGGCAGAATCCATCCACGAGCGCGGTCTGCAGGACAGGATCCATCTGAAGGCCGGTATTTTCGGCGCGGAAGCATGGAGCGAGCAGATGCGGCAGGATATCCAGAAGAGCCTCGGCATCAAGGCCTATGATATCTACGGCCTCACGGAGCTGTCCGGCCCGGGTGTGGCCTATGAATGCAGCGCGCAGACCGGCATGCACATCAACGAAGACCATTTTATCGCCGAGATCATCGATCCCGACACCGGCGAGGTCCTGCCGGAGGGCACGCAGGGCGAGCTGGTCTTCACGTCCATCACGAAGCAGGCCTTCCCGCTGCTGCGCTACCGCACGCGCGACATCTGTGTGCTGCGCCGCGAAGCATGCCCCTGCGGGCGCACGCACATCAAGATGTGCAAGCCGAGAGGCCGCAGCGACGACATGCTGATCGTCAAGGGCGTCAACGTCTTCCCGTCGCAGATCGAGACCGTCCTGCTGGAGCAGGGCTACACGTCCAACTATCAGATTGTGGTCGACCGCGTCAACAACTCCGACACGCTCGACGTGCTCGTCGAGATGACGCCCGACCACTTCTCCGATTCTCTGGCCGAGATCACGAAGCGCGAAAAGAGCCTCGTCGCCGCGCTCAAGGCCATGCTCGGCATCTATGCGCAGGTCCATCTGGTCTCCCCGAAGTCCATTGCCCGCAGCGAGGGCAAAGCCATCCGCGTGATCGACAAGCGTAAGATCTAAAGGAGGACGATTCTATGGCTATTCATCAGATTTCCGTATTTCTGGAAAACCGTGCCGGTCAGCTGGCGGAGATCACCGCCCTGCTTGCCGGAAACGGCGTAGACCTGCGCGCCATCAACATCGCCGAGACGAGCGACTACGGCGTGCTGCGTCTGATTGCCAGCCACGAGCCGGAGGCCTGCCGCGTGCTGCGGGAGAACGGGTTCATCTACTCCACCAGCGAGGTCATCGCCGCGGGCGTGCCCGACGCGCCGGGCGGACTGAGTGGCCTTCTGCAGCTTCTGGCAAAAAACAGCGTCGACGTCAATTATATGTACTCCATTTTCGGCCAGCCGAACGGCATGGCCTATATGATCCTCCGCGTCTCCGACACGGCGGCAGTCGCCGCGCTTCTGCAGAAGAGCGGCATCGCGCTGGCCGATGAGAACACGCTCGGGATCGTTGCAGCGCACTGAGAAAGGCAGGAACACACCATGCAGGAAATGAGCAGAAAAAACAAATTATTCACCGATTCCGTCATCCGCCGGATGACGCGCGTCAGTCTGGCCTGCGGCGCGATCAATCTGGCGCAGGGCTTCCCGGACTTTGACCCTCCCAAGGCTCTCACCGACCGTCTGGCGGAGGTCAGCGCGCTCGGCCCGCACCAGTATCCCATCACGATGGGCGCGCCGAACTTCCGGCAGGCGCTCGCACGCAAGGCCGGACGCTTCATGGGCCGCACGCTCGACCCGGAGACCGACATGGTCGTCACCATCGGCTCGACCGAGGCCATGGTCGACACGATCTTCGCCCTGACGAACCCCGGCGACAAGATCATCATGTTCTCCCCGTATTTTGAAAACTACCGCGCGCAGGCCATCATGGCCGACTGTGAGCCGGTCTTCGTGCCGCTCGTTCCGCCGGAGTTCAATTTCGACGCCAACGTTCTCGAGGACGCGTTCAAGGCCGGTGCAAAGGCCATTCTCATCTGCAACCCGTCGAACCCCAGCGGCAAGGTCTTTACGTATGACGAGCTGAAGCTCATCTCGGAGCTCTGCATCAAGTATGACGCCTACGCCATCATGGACGAGGTCTATGAGCATATCATCTACGACGGCCACAAGCATATCTACATGAACAGCCTGCCCGGCATGTGGGAGCGCACGGTCAGCTGCTCGAGCCTGTCCAAGACATATTCCATCACCGGCTGGCGTCTGGGCTATGCCATCGCGCCGCAGCCGATCATGGACCGCATCAAGCAGTACCACGACTTCAACACCGTCGGCGCGCCGTCGCCCCTGATGGAGGCCGCCGTCGTCGGCCTTGACATGCCGGACAGCTATTACAAGGAATTTGGCGATCATTACGCGCACATGAAGAAGCTCTTCACGGATGGCCTGCGTCAGATCGGCATCCCGTTCACCGACCCGCAGGGCGCATACTTCGTGCTGGCCGATATCGGCCCGTACATGCGCAAGGGCGAGTCCGACGTGGACTTCTGCCTGGAAATGGCCGAGAAGGTCGGCGTCGCCTGCGTCCCCGGCACGTCGTTCTTCAACGAGGACGTCAACCACATCGTCCGCGTCCACTTCGCCAAGAAGGACGAAACGCTCCTCGAAGCCCTCGACCGTCTGTCGCATATCACGGAAAAAATGGCAAGATAACAGGCATGGCGGCTTCCATAGGGAAGCCGCCGGATTTTACCTCGCTGCGTCCAGCATGTTTTCGATGAAGATGCCGTAGCCGCAGGTCGGATCGTTGACCAGAACGTGCGTCACCGCGCCGACGAGGCGACCGTTCTGCAAAATCGGGCTGCCGCTCATGCCCTGCACGATGCCGCCGGTCTTGGCCAGCAGCGCTTCATCCGTCACGGTTATGAGCAGGTTCCGGCCGTTTTTCGCGTCCGGGTCGATCCGATCGATGCGGATGGAAAAGCGCTGCACCTGCTCGCCCTCGACATTGGATAAGATCTCGGCCGGACCGACGGTGATCTGCCCGCGGGACGCCGTCTCGACGGCAGCGCCGGGCGCAGGCTGCGTGAGCGTACCGAAGATGCCGCAGGACGTGTTTTTTTCCACCGTCCCGACTGCGTCCGTCACGTCAAAGATCCCGTGCAGCTCGCCCGGCGCGCCGCGCGTGCCGGTTCTCACCTCCGCGACGCTCGACCGGACGAGATAGCCCGACTGCATCATCAGAAGCTGCGTCCCGTCCAGCCCGCTGACGCCGTGGCCCAGTGCGCCGTAGCTGCCGTCGGCAGGGTCATAATACGTGACCGTGCCGATCCCGGCGATATGATCCCGCACGAGGATTCCCAACCGGTAGCCGTCCGCCGTCCGTTCCGGCGTGACGAGGAACTCCGCCTCGCGCCCGCCGCGCTCGATGCGAAGCACCACTGGCTCCGGCGTCTGGACCGTATCCAGAAGCGTCTGCGCGCTGTCGGTCTTCGTTTCGCCCGCGCTGACGATCACGTCGCCCTTTTTGAGGCCCGCGCGCTGGGCCGGCGCACCGTCCTCCACCTCAGTCACCATAAGCCCTTCCATATACAGCTTGATTCCCACGGTATATCCGCCCGGCACGAGTGTCCGCCCCGCCGCAAGCGTCTGCACGCTGAACGCCAGCGCCAGCGCGAACGCCGCAAGCAGCGCCGGTATTCTTTTATGAAACAACTGCTTCATACTCTCATCCTCTCCCCAATATTCTCAGCGCCTTTAGCATGACCGGGCAGGACAGAAAGCAACCGCGCGCAGCACATGTAAAAGAAAGTCTGTTTTCCTTGGAAAAAAGCAGGAACGCCGCCCTTCCGCCGCAAATACGCCGCATAGGCCGCAGTCGTTTCCTGTTCCTCCTGAATTAACCGGCTTTTTTAACGTCCATTTTAATTT
>ERZ1673752.3105-NODE-3105-length-16572-cov-11.346189_pt1 | contig 16572 bp, 12 predicted proteins | sample MGYA00580195_ERZ1673752 | MGnify/ENA primary metagenome ERZ1673752 (study PRJEB41218, sample SAMN15661744) | gut metagenome | host: Homo sapiens | place: Canada: London | collected 2015-08-20/2019-03-30 | study: EMG produced TPA metagenomics assembly of...
CTTTCGCGTCACCAAAGAGCATATCGGTGTTGTCGTTAAAGAACAGCGGATTTTGTACCCCGGCATAACCGGGGTTCATCGAACGCTTAAACACCACTACCTGGCGGGCTTTCCACACTTCCAGTACCGGCATTCCCGCAATTGGGCTACCCGGTTTAGTGGCATCGGGATTAACGGTATCGTTTGCCCCAATCACCAGAACTACATCAGTATCGGGGAAGTCGTCGTTAATCTCATCCATTTCTAGCACCACATCATAGGGTACTTTAGCTTCTGCCAGCAGCACGTTCATATGTCCGGGCATCCGTCCGGCTACCGGGTGGATCCCGAAACGCACATTTACTCCCGCAGCGCGCAGCTTGGCAGTCAGATCCGCTACCGGGAACTGGGCTTGTGCCTGCGCCATCCCGTAACCGGGGGTAATAATCACGCTGGAGGCATCCTTTAACGCCTGCGCGACCTCGGCCGCACTGGTTTCGGTGTAGTCACCATAGTCGGTGTCTGCCCCTTTAGCCGGTCCGCCGTCAGAGCCGAAACCTCCCAAAATCACGGAAACGAACGAGCGGTTCATCGCTTTGCACATGATGTAGGACAGGTAGGCACCAGAAGAGCCCACCAGGGCACCCGCGATAATCAGCATATTGTTACCCAACATGAAGCCCGCGGCAGCCGCTGCCCAACCAGAATAAGAGTTAAGCATCGAAACCACGACTGGCATATCGCCACCGCCGATCGCGGCCACCAGGTGCAGCCCCAGTACCAGGGCAATCACGGTCATCACGATGATGGCTACCCACTGCATCCAAGTCAAGGTCATAGTGGTAGCGCTCAGGTGTGAACCCCGTACCATTACCCCGATGAGCACGATTGACACGATAATGGCGATCGCGTTCAGCCAGTTACGTCCCGGCAAGGTAAGGGGCGCACCCTTAATCTTCCCCGACAGTTTCAGGTAGGCAACGATAGAGCCGGTGAAGGTAACGGCACCAATAAAGATGCCCACTCCTACTTCACCTAGGTGGAACCCTAGGGTGGCCGGATTAATCGCAGTCGCCGCATCGGCTCCTGCCTTATTGAACTCCCAAGGCATATGGATGAAGGTATTAAAGCCCACCAGCACTGCCGCTAAACCTACAAAGGAGTGTAGCATGGCTACCAGTTCCGGCATGCCGGTCATGGGAATAGTTTTGGCGCGCCACAGTCCGATAATTGCGCCGGCAATCATCGCTACTGCAATCAGCAGCGCAGTTACCAAGGTTGATTGATAGCCGGGAGCCCCCGCGTTATATAGCGCCACCGCGATAGTAGCGACTACCGCCACCAGCATTCCGATTGCCCCGAAACGGTTACCCCGCAGGGCGGTCTCATTTTTTGATAAACCCGCGAGCGCCAAAATGAACAACAGCGCCGCAATCAGATAGGCAATGTTTTGTCCTCGGCTAATCCAAAATTCGCTAGTTGTCGCACTGGCAACCAGGGTGGGGACTGCCGCAGATAGAAGGTTACTCATTTCTTACTTCTCCTCCCCCCGGAACATGGTCAGCATTCGGTGGGTTACCGAGAAGCCGCCAAAGATGTTGATTGAAGCCACCAAGATTGCTAAGAAACTCAGCACGGACACGATTGGTTTTGCGCTTCCTACCTGCAATATTGCGCCTACTAGAATAATTCCGGAAATGGCGTTGGTTTCACTCATTAACGGAGTGTGGAGCGAGTGGGTAACGGCAGTAATCACATAGAAGCCCACCACAATCGCCAGCATCAAAATGAAGTAGTAAGGGATCAACGGCTTGGGGGTGGCGGCAATCAAGGCCAGCCCTAAAACTATCCCTACCGTTGCCCACAACAATCGTTTACGTTTCTTCCTAGCCGCCTCTTCAGCTTTCTGGCGGGCATTAACCGCTGCTTCCTCTACCGATTCCGTCTTGGCGGGGGCGGCAGGCGCCGCGTGCACTTGAATAGGGGGTGGGGGGAACATATTTTCCCCATCTTTAGCAACCGTGATCCCGCGGACTACTTCGTCTTCCATATTGAGGACGTAGTTGCCGTCTTTTTCCGGAGTAATCAGCTTAAAGAGATTAACAATATTTTGTCCATAAAGCTGTGAGGACTGTCCCGGCAGCCTGCCAGCCAGGTCGGTGTACCCAATAATGGTCACCCCGTTTTCGGTAACCACTTTTTCGCCGGGCTGGGTCAGTTCGCAGTTACCGCCACCAGCTGCGGCCATATCCACGATGACTGAACCGGGCGCCATGGCCGCTACTGCCTCTTTGGTGATTAGCAGCGGCGAGCGGCGACCCGGAATATTCGCGGTGGTGATCACGATGTCATTGGCAGCCGCCTGCTCGGTGTAGAGCTTGGTGGCAGCATCCGCTTGATCCGCACTCATTTCTTTGGCGTAACCATCATCGGATTTTTCTTGCGCAATCGGAATGGGCACAAAGGTTGCCCCTACCGATTCTGCTTGTTCGGCAGTTTCACTGCGCACGTCAGTGGCGCTAACCTGGGCTCCCATCGAGTTGGCGGTGCCAATAGCAGCGAGGCCGGCTACCCCTACGCCAATCACATAGACCTTGGCGGGAGGGATTTTTCCAGCGGCAGTCACCTGACCGGTAAATAGGCGACCGAAACTTTCTGCGGCCTCGATAACGGCGCGATAGCCGGACACATTCGACATCGAGGAGAGCACATCCATGGACTGCGCCCGAGAGATTCTAGGAACCGTATCCATTGCAAATCCGGTAATGCCGCGCTCTACCAGGGCATCTACAGTCTCGGGATGGCGACCTGGCGCCATCCGGGCAATTAGGAGCGCTCCGGGTTTAACCAGATTTAGGTAGTCGGTGGGGGGCGTATCTAAGACGGTGACAATATCGGCCTGCCAGGCGGCCTGAGTGTCCACGATTTGCGCTCCGGCTTGCGAATACTGCTCATCCAGGTAGGCGGCCTTTTCGCCCGCCCCCTGCTCGACCAGGACTTCATATCCCAGTTTGATGAGTTTTTTTACCGTATCCGGAGTGGCGGCGACCAAAGTTTGGTCTGGCGTGGGCTCTTTAGGAACTCCAATTCGCACAGTTACTCCTTATAGTTTTGGCTTTTTACATACCAATATTTATCCACCTATTTTACTGGTGGATAGCTTATTTTTAGCTTACGCGGCACCTATCAGGCGCGCACTCTAAGTCCAGCTAATAGGAATGTTACCTGCCAGCCGGGCAGATAAAAACTATTTTTCCGGCGCGGCCTGCTTAGATCCAGGTCCTGGCCCTTCCAATCCCAGGCGTTCTCTGTCGGGTTGCTCTAACAGTTCGCCCCGACGGATAGTCAAGTCTTTAGGGGCGCTAATGCCCAGTCTCACCGAGTCTTTATGCGAGTCCACCACGGTGATTACTACCTGGTCTCCGACCACGATCTCTTCTCCGCGTCTGCGGGTTAGTACTAGCATCCTTGCTTGCCTCCTAGATAGTGATTAAAAATTTTGTTCCGAATCTGGAGGAATCTCATCAACGGATTCCAGGATATCTTCTGGGTTATCTAAATCTTCGCTTTCCCTTTTCCGGGACTGCTTACTGATCGCTGCTTCGGAGCGGGCTAGCTGATCAGCCAGTTTGTCCGGGGCTTGTTCCTGCCCCAGGTAAGTGGGCGCAAGCGAGTCTAGGTGGGGGAGCTTTTCGCGCGCAGAGGACGTGGCAGTCTTTTCCAGATTCTCTTGCCACCTCTTCCCACGCTGACGCAGTACCTGGGAGTAAGAGACCCGCTTTGCCCCGCGTACCCGGTGTAGTAACACGTCGAGATCGCGATTTATATGGTCATTTTCCCACCGGGATTTTTCAGCAAGGAGGGCGCGAGTATCAGCGAGTAGAGTTTCCAACTCTTGATCGCTGGGCACCTGTCGCTCCCGATAGGTCATGGCGCTTCCTCCTGATATTTATTCTTGGTTGTCATTGTAGATTAAGCCCGCTGACTGTGGAGAAGAACTGGATTTAAAGCTAGCCATCCAGGTTTACCGGGCACCCAGCATTCTGGTTTCCAAGGGGCATTTTCCGCGCCAGCCACTTACTATTATTGCCTGAAGTAAGACGCGACTCTAAACTTGAAGTCACCGGTAGCTTTATCTAAGAAGTTTACTTTACGATTTGCCAAGAGAGTCGGGAGAATAATGTCGTCCCCAAATTATCCCTATCCGCCCAGTAATCTACCGCAGACAAATCCGCAACCGGGATTATCCCCCGTACCCTACCCGCAGTTCCCGGCGGCCCCAACGCAGTCATTTATGCCCCCTAACTCGTCCTCAGATCCGCGACCACCACTTAATCACTAAGGTATTGAAAGGGGTCTATGTTCCCATACTTCACAGTCAACTTACCTATTCAGCCCCTAATGGAGCATTCCTTTATGGCGCTGGTAGGTGCGGTCGCCCTGATTGTGGTGGCCGCGCTGCTGGTGGTATGGACCCTGGTTTTTTATCAAAGTGCTTCCCGCTCCCCGATCCTGACTTTTAGCGGACGCCGGCAAGAGAGTTTATGCCACCTACTTATTGCTTACCGTCAGCGACTGGATTCTCTGGGGGCTGATCCCCGTTACCTAGCTTTAGATACTAGCGCTCGCCAACTCGTCCTCGGAAAAATCCTAGGAAATCTCAGCAAGCAGTATTACCGCACCGCCGGTTGGGGTAACTATCACCCGCAACAACTACTGGCTACTGACTGGCCAGAGCTGGCTGCCCTGGTTTCGATGCTGTCTCATCCCGAACAAGTCCACGGACAAACTCCCAGGGGAGGACGCGCCCAGGTTTCTCCCAGCGACACCGCTGCCTTAAGTACCGCCATTTCCCAGATTAGCTATCGCAGCCAACTCCACGCCCACGCTCTAAATACCCGCCAAGATCTGGTGATCAAACCTCCTCGCAGATCCCGGTTTTGGATAGTGCCCGTAACGTTAACCGTACTCTGCCTGCTGGTGGTTTCGGGGCTACAAACCCACAGTTGGGCACTAGAACAACAGGCGGTACGCGCAGACCGGCAGGGGGATCCTTCCTTGGCGCAAGATCTGCGTCTACGCCAAGCCGACTCCCGCCTACTAGCCGATCGGTGGCTGGTGAACTACAACCTGGGAACCACCTATCTAAACGCCGGCGACCTACAAAATGCTAATAAATATTTATCTGGCGCTAGTAAGAAAATGCCCTTCATCCTGGAAACCAAGATGACTGAACCCCAGGCAGTATTGGCGGGCTGCCAGGTGAACTACAACCTAGCTTTAGTGACGATTAAAACCAGTGAGGAAGTCGAAACCACCGATGTTTTAACCCAAGCTTCTCGCCTACTGGTTTACTGTAATCAGGAAGCTTTAAAAACTCGCCAAAAATACTGGAAACTGGAGAGAGATACTCCCGCTACTAGTAAGGTATCTGCCAGTTTGCAGCGGGTAGCAAAAGATAGTGATTCCCTAATAGAGCAGATCAAAAAACAAGGTGGCAGCGATTTTGGAATACCGCAAGCTTCCTGGTTGGAAGATTTTGCTTCCTAAAACCGAGATTTGTCCGTATTTTACGAAGCTAGAGGGGGTTTTCCAGCCGCGGGCAGTTCTTTCCCTAACTATCAAAACAATAGTTACCCAAAAACCGTATACAACTACCAGTGCCGGAGATAGTTAGCTCCCGATTTAAAATCTTCAGCTGATTTGGCTGAACTTTAGAGCCAGAACCCTCACAATTGAAACTATGAAACGGATGAAGCACTTTTGGTGGGGAAAACACCCCGGCTTCATCGTGATTATCTGGTTGCTAACCGTAACTCTCGCGATCGTCGCAGTATTTTCGGGTTTTGGGGGAAAACCACTATTTGAAAGGCTAATTACCCCCCAGCCTTCCAGTCCCGCTTCGGAATCAGCCATGGGTAAGAGGCTGTATGAGCAAGCCCAAGGCGATACCTATCCGGTAACGGCAGTAGTAGAAATACCGGATTTAGAAAAACATGCTGATCAGATTGCAAAAATGCTGCGCCCGCTACACGCCGATCTGTTAAAAGTGCCTAAGGTAAAACAGATCGCAGATCCTTTTATCGCCTTTGATCCTCAGCTGCCCGCCGGGAAAAAAGCCCAAGAACAAATCGATCAAGCATTAGCGCAGGCTTTAGCGCAAGGTAGAACCCAGGCAGAGGAGGTCGCAAGAGCTAAGGGCGCCAGCGGCCAGCAACTAGAAAAAGCCAGACAGCGTGCCGAAAGGGAAGTTAAAAAAGCTTTCATCAGTCAGCTACCCCCGGCTTGGGAGACTATCCAGTCCAGTGAACTGGGGCAGATGATTGCTGAGGACGGGAAAACTTTCCTGATCAACGTGCAGCTAGCTGCCAGCGGCTATGACCAAGTTGACCCGGATGCACGCGACCAGGTAGCCCGGATTTTAGAGGAACTACCTGATTATTTTTCCGGTTCTAACGTTACTGCCAGCGTTAATGTAGTCGATAATATCGGTTTGCAAAATGCTGCTAACGGGCAAGTCAAAGCCGATATGCTCCGCGGGGAAGGAATCTCGATTCCGATTTCTCTGCTGATCATGGCCATCGTTTTCGGGGGAATGCTAGCTGCTTCACTGCCGCTACTGGGAGCCGGGGCTGCCATTGGAATCACCTTAATGCTAATCCTGGCACTAACCTATCTGATTACCGTGGAATCATTCGTAGTCAATATTGTTTCTTTCCTCGGGCTGGGATTATCGATTGACTACGGGTTACTAATCGTTTCTCGCTACCGCCATGAACTGCATAAACGCGCTCTTCATGGCCAGGAAGATACCTTCATTTTTTACCCTCGCGTGCTTCAATTATTAGTTGCTCCGCGCCGGGCAGGCAATCAGAAAACCTCTATCGCTACTCGCAAAGATTACCGCACCCAACTCCTTAATGCCCGCAAACCCTATCTGGAAGCTCTAGATAAAACTATGGACACTGCCGGTGCCACGGTTTTCTTTTCGGCTCTAATTGTTTCCCTCGCGATCTTGGGGCTGTGTATCTTCCCGTTACCATTACTGCGACTAATGGGTATAGGCGGAGTAGCAGTAACCATGCTGGCAATGATTTCTAATATGACGTTTTTGCCTGCCCTGATGATGCTGTTTGGACCGAGCCTAGCTTCTCCCTCAAACTTTTCCCATTGGATGAACTGGGTGCGACGCCATCTGCTGCGCCGTTCCCGCGAGCGCAGCGAAGACGATCCTTCCCCGGTTTTTCGCTCCATATCAACTTTCGTGACCCGCCGTCCCTGGCCAGTGCTGGTAGTGGTGACCCTGGTGTTAGTGGTGATGTCACTTCCCCTCTACCAGATGCAAATGCGTTCCTCCGCGGTGGAATCTATGCCCCGATCAATCCCGCAAATCGGGGCCTTATGGGATATGTGGGAGCGTTTCCCTGACTCGGCTAATCCGCAAATCCGTCTGGTAGCTAAAACCACCCCGCAAAAGTTGCAAACTTGGGCAGAAGAAAAAGTGCAACCGCTATCCCACGTGAAACGAATTCGTCCCGCCGAAGACCTAATAATTGACGGCGAACAGTACGCTTCCCTGGATGTTTACACTAAAGAAAAAGATGCTTTCGCCGCGCAGGTGAAGCAAGAAATGCAAGAGGTACGCCAGTTACCTGCGCCCTTTAAAATTTGGGTGACTGGGGAAGCTGCCCTCCAAACTGATTTCCAAGACACTCTCTACAAATATGCTCCCTACGTTTTTCTGGCAGTCGCCCTAACTACCTATTTAATGTTGTTCCTGATGACCGGGGCGCTGCTGTTACCGCTACAAGCCTTGGTGTTAAACATGGTTTCCTTAATGTCTTCCTTAGGGGTGGCCGTATGGGTGTTCCAATATGGTCACGGAGAGAAACTGCTAGGTTTCACTTCTCTAGGCGCGGTGGAATCTTATGTAGTAGCAATCGTGTTCTGCTTCGGTTTTGGCTTATCAATGGATTACGAAATGTTTCTAGTATCCAGGGTAAAAGAAATCTGGGATGAAACCGCAGATAACAAACGTGCAGTGCGGGAAGGACTCACCCATTCGGCCTCCACGATTACTTCCGCAGCATTAATCTTGTTAGTGGTATTCCTCGGCTTTACCACCGGAGGTATCCAAGCCATAAAACAGATCGGATTTACGTTAGCGGTGGCGGTGGCTCTTGACGCTACTTTAGTGCGCATGGGACTGGTACCCGCCATTATGGCGATCTGCGGGAAAGCTAACTGGTGGGCTCCCAAATGGCTACGCTCTTTCCACTCCCGTCTGCCTCTTCCTGGACACTAGGGCGGGTCGAGGACGAACAGACGAACCCCCAGAAACCTTTACTCGCGGGCAGGATTGCCGAACTTTGACAAACGCCCGAGGAAGGTTAGGGGAATGGTTGCGGTCGGACCGTTACGGTGTTTAGCAACAATCACATCTGCCTCCCCGGGACGATCTTCCTGATTATAGACCTCGGGGCGATTTAGCAGCATCACCACATCCGCATCCTGTTCCAAAGAACCAGATTCTCGCAGGTCAGCAAGCATTGGCTTATGTTCGATTCGCTGTTCGGGGCCACGGTTTAGCTGGGCTACCGCCACCACCGGGATTTCAAGTTCTTTAGCTAGCAGTTTTAAAGAGCGAGAAAACTCGGCTACCTCTTGTTGCCGCGACTCTACCCGCTTGCCGGAACTCATCAACTGTAGATAGTCCACCACTACTAGTTTTAAATCATTTTGCTGCTTGAGGCGGCGACATTTTGAACGTATCTCCGGCATGGTCATATTCGGAGAATCATCGATATATAGCGGAGCCTGGGAACAGCGAGACAGTACCTGCGCTATTTTTGTCCAATCCGCGTCCTCTAAATCCCCCGAGCTGAGCCGAGACATTGACACCCCTGATTCGGCGGAAATCATGCGCCGGGAAATCTCGGTCCCGTCCATTTCAAGACTAAAAATAACGGAAGTCTGTTCGTGATGAATGGCGGCGTTTCTACAAAAATCCAGAGCCAAGGTAGATTTACCCATTGCCGGGCGAGCGGCCACGATTATCAACTGCCCGGGGTGCAAGCCATGGGTAAGGTTGTCTAATTGATAAAAACCGGTGGGAACCCCGGAAGACATGCCCCCATTTTTTTGTAGTTCTTGCAGTTCAGTTACAGTTTCATCTAAAAATTCGGTGATCGGGCGGTAGTCCTCGCTATCGCCGCGTTCACTAACCGCATAGATTTCACTTTGTGCCTGGTTTATCAGCTCATCTACGTCGCCGCCATCGTCAGCGTAACCTAATTGCACCACCCGGGTGCCCGCCTGCACCAGGGAACGCAGCTGCGCCCTCTCCCGCACGATCCGGGCATAATATCCCGCGTTTGCGGCAGTCGGAACCCCGGAGATGAGCTGATGTAAATAGGGGGCGCCCCCGATTCTCTCCAAGTCACCGCGACGCTTTAATTGCCCAGCTACGGTCACCGCATCTACCGGTTCCCCGCGACCGAATAGATCCAAGATTACTTCGTGGATAGTCTGATGCACCGGGCGATAGTAGTCTTCTCCCCTGATCGTCATGGTGACATCCGCAATCGCATCTTTGGAGAGCATCATCGCTCCCAATACGGATTGTTCAGCGGCAATATCTTGCGGAGGTGTTCGATCAAAATCTGCCATCGCTACCTCCTGAAAAGAATTTCAAACTCTTTGATTGTCCCACATCCCGCAGCTATAACCAGAAAAGCCCCTGTTGAAAACTCTTAAAATTTAGTGCAGACAGTGTTAATAACCTGTGGAAATAGCGGGCGAATATGTGGGTAGTGAGTAACCCCAAGTTTATAAACCAGTTACAAACTGGGAAACTACTAACAGAGTTATTCACAGATTGTGTATAGAAAATAGAGGAAGATTCGTGGAAAAGCCTAAGAAAACTAGTCTTAACCGCCAGGTTTTGGCTCTGGCTTTACCTGCCCTCGGATCCTTAATCGCCGAGCCTGTGCTCAGGATGGCTGACTCCATCCTGGTCGGGCATGTAGGAACCCCAGATTTAGCCGGACTCGCTATCGGTTCGACGGTACTTACCCTGGTAGTGGGAATCTGTGTATTCCTCGCCTACACCACTACTGCAGTGACAGGCAGAGCCATGGGGGCAGGTAAACGCGCTGAAGGTCTGCGTTTAGGTATTCAGGGAATGTGGTTGGGGGCACTTTTGGGTGCCGCCTTGGCAATAGTCTTGATAGTTTTTGCCCCGCAAATCATTGGCCTTTTCGAAGCTGAACCGCAAGTGGCGAGTTTGGCACGCCGCTACTTGACGGTATCGGCTCCCGGACTCGTCGCCATGCTGTCTGTATTAGCTGCTAACGGGGTTTTGAGGGGCTTATTAGATACCCGTACTCCCCTACTGGTTACCACCAGCGCAGCCATTCTTAACGTACCGGTTTCCGCATTCCTAATTTTCGGCTGCTCTCTCGGGGTGGCAGGTGCCGGCGCTGGCACCGCGATTTGCCAGTTTTTCATGGCTATATGGCTGTGGATAGTGGTAGTTAAAAAACTGCGCGCGGAGGGAGTATCTGCTCGTCCTGATTTACAACTAATTTTCCGTTCTGGGATGCACGGATTGCCTTTAGTTCTCCGCTCTCTTTTTCTGCAGGCGGCTATCGTAGTCACCACTTGGCAGGCGACTCGTTTAGGGGCAGTAACTTTGGCGGGTTATCAGATTTTAAAAACGCTATGGACCCTAGCGGCATTCGGTCTAGATGCATTAGCGATCGCTGCTCAGGCGCTCCTCGCCAACGCTCTCGGTGAGGGCGAGGAGCGAAAAACCCGGGTGCTAATCGTCCAGTTAAACCGCTGGGCACTGGGTTTTGGCACCCTGATTGGTCTAGTATTTGCCGCCACCTCTGGCTTTTTACCACACCTTTTTACGGGCGATCCTGAGCTATTAGCCGTTTGTGTCCCCGGGATTATCGTGGTGGGTTTTATGCAACCACTGGCAGCCTTAACCTACCTTTACGATGGTTACTTGATCGGTGCTGATGATACTAAATACCTGGCAAAAGCGATGGCCATAGTATTTGCTATCTATCTACCGGCGGTTTTACTTGTTGGTCTCCTACCTGAAGGAGCCTGGGGTTTAGCTGGTTTATGGGCTATCTACGGACTGGTTTTTATTGGCGGGAGGGCGGCCTCGCTATGGCTACGTATCCGCACCGACGCTTGGCTCTAGATGCGATGAAATGGAGCCGGTTACTGCTGGGTAGACCCTTAGTTCATCTACAGATAAAAGTAGGGTGAACAAGATTAACCTCTTGCTCACCCTACTTTTATTAGCTAAGTGCTGGCAGGTAAAAACTTACCTATTTGCCGCCCTCAACGTTTACAAACAGTTTGGCGCTAATATCTTCATGCAAATTGATTTGAATCTGATATTTTCCAACCGCTTTGATCGGCTTTTCAATAATAACTTTGCGTCGATCTACAGTCTGCCCGATCTGTTCTTTAACCGCTGCCACCACATCTTGGGTGGAAACTGCTCCAAAGAGGCGACCGGAATGGCCAGCTCGCTTGGAAACTACCACGGTATTGTGGGCTTCGATAGCATCGCGTACTGCCCGGGCGTCCTCTACGTTAGAGATTTCCCGGCGCCGGCGTGCCCGAATCATTTCATCGATCTGCTTTTGGGCGCCCTTAGTCCAAGGGTGCGCCATTTTCCGCGGTACCAGGTAGTTGCGGGCATAACCACGAGCTACGGTTACTACGTCCCCGGAGGAACCTAGCCCCGGTACATCCATATTCAAAATAATTTTGGCTGTTGCCATGACTAGACCCTCCTATCAGCGACCAGAACTTGTGTAGGGAAGCAACGCCATTTCGCGGGCATTCTTAACTGCTTTAGCGATGGCGCGCTGTTGCTGAACGCTAACTCCGGTAACCCGGCGCGAACGAATCTTTCCGCGATCGGAAATAAACTTCCGCAAGAACGGGGTATCTTTATAGTCGATTTTTTCAACCGGCAAATTACGTAGCGGGTTAGCCTTTTTCTTAATCGGCTTCGCGCGAAGAACTTTCTTCGCCATATTAACTCCTTAATGGTGTGACCCTAAGGTCTTATCCTGAAACTTTAGAACGGCGGTTCGTTGTCCTCGCCGTTATCGCTGGTGGCAGGAGCAGCCCAGGGATTGTCATCCCCAGCCGGCTGCGCGGCCGCCATGGAACCTGTTCCCAAGTTCGCGGCAGCGCCCCCGTTAAATCCCCCACCTTGATTGAAATTGCCGGCTGAAGCACCTGCACCAAATCCGCCCTGTCCTCCCTGATTGAATCCGCCTCCACCTGAGCGCGGAATCCGGGTAACTTGGGCTTGCGCGTAACGCAAGGACGGACCGATTTCGTCGACTTGAATCTCTATTGAGGAACGATTCTGTCCATCCCGTTCCCAATTACGTTGCTGCAAGCGACCGTGAACAATCACTCGCATACCTTTAGTTAAAGATTCAGCGATATTTTCGGCCATTTCCCGCCACGCTGAACAACGCAGAAACATGGCAGTACCATCTTCCCACTGTCCGGATGCGCGATTATAGGTTCTGGGAGTGGAGGCCACGGTAAACGAAGCCACTGGCACCGATTGCGCGGTATAGCGCAGCTCGGGATCTGCAGTCAGATTCCCAATAACCGTTATCTGGGTTTCTCCAGCCATTTTTATTCCTCTCCGCGATCTTAATCGCGCCGCAACAACTTAGTGCGCAAAACGGATTCGTTTAGCGACAGTTGCCGGGTTAGCTCCTCAGCAATCTGCGGGTCAGTGGTCATCTCGATGACCGCATAGATCCCTTCAGAGTATTTTTCAATCGGATATGCCAGGCGACGTTTGCCCCAAATATCGGTCGCGTCTACGCTTCCCCCATTAGCCGAAACCACGTTTAGCAGTTTCTCTAATGCCGGGGCTACGGTGCGTTCGTCGATTTCGGGATTCAGGATCACCATCATCTCATATTTACGCATCTCAACCCACCTCCTTTGGTCTAACGGCCACGGTCCTTCCGCGGCAGGAGGGCTTATGCATACGACCCGAAGGTCGCACTACAGAATAACTTAGTTCCCAGCGTTATTTCTAGCCGTTATCAAACATTGTTAGGAAACGCTCTTTTTAACCGTCGCAGAGAAAACCCATCTTCACCTAGCGGGTAGCAGGGCGACTTAAAGCAGTCCTGGATACTTTGCCCTATCTAGGGACTAGGCGGAGCAGCTGGAGAAGAGGATTCTTGAGGCTCCGGGGATTGCTCAGGCGGTGAACTGACAGGAGAAGAGCTGCTAGGAACGGTGAGCGGATTACCTACCGTTTCTGGGGGAGGAGCTGAAGGCACCTCCGCAGTCTGATACGGTGTATTCTTTTCTTTCGGCCTCACCCGATATTTGCTGGTTTCAGAAGAAAACAAGGGCTGCGGCTCCAGACCTTTAACCGCCGGTCTCATATATGCCAACCACAATTTAGCAGGCCAAGTACTACCGGTTACTTCCCTTACCCCGCCAAAGGGGGTAATGGATTCTTCTGCTCCATCTTTTCCTACCTGATACATGGAAATTGCGGTCACCATTTGCGGTACATACCCAACAAACTGTGCAGAGCGGTTATCGTTTGAAGATCCCGTTTTCGCCGCTACCGGTCGACCGAGTTTTCCGGCAGTATCACCAGTGCCTCCCGTCTCAGTTACCGCCGCTAATGCTTTGGTCAACTCCGAAATATTTTCTTCTTCAAACTGGCGGATACCAGCAGTATCAGCTTCGTAGAGAATATTGCCAGACGAATCCGTAACCTTATCAATGATGTGGGCTGTTCGCCGGATACCACCGGTAGCGAAAGTGGTATAAGCTTCCGCGATCTCTAAGTTATGGGGAGAACTAGTCCCTAATACCCCCACGATTGAATTTTTATCCAACCCCACCGTGTTCTTAGAGTATCCAGCCGCAATCGCCACCTGCCGGGTGGCATCCATCCCGATTTCGCTATTAAGCCGGACATAGGCAGTGTTAATCGAATATTTTGTAGCTCTGATCAGATCTACTTGACCGTAGGAGGCACCTCCATAGTTACCTACCCAATCGTCCCCTATTTTCATCGGTCCGGAACCATTAATTTGCTCCGATAGTTTATGACCATGCTCGAGGGCTGCTAGGAGCGCAAAGGGTTTAAAGGTTGACCCGGCTTGGGCTACGTCTTGAGTCACCGCGTTGCGTTGAACTTTTTGATAATCCGCTCCCCCATATTCAGCGATTACCGCTCCGGTAGCTGTATCGATCGAGGTGGCTGCCACCCTTAATCCTTCAGGTTTATTCTCCGGGAGGGTAGCGACTGCCTCTTCCAACAGCTTCTGTTTTTCCGGATCAATAGTCGTATAAATCCGAATCCCCGCTCGATCGATCTCATCTTCGGTATAGCCGATTTGCGTTACCAATTCTTGGCGTACATGCTGTAGGAGATATCCTGTGGTGCCCTTAAAATAGGTTCCTTCCTGCTTTTTCTTTTGCACTTGAGGAAATTTTGCGGCATTCTTTTCATTCTTTTTGATCATATTGTCGGAAGCCATGAGGTTTAATACCCGCTGCCAACGTTGCTGGGCTTTTTCGGGGCTAACTAGCGGGTCCCAAGCATTAGGGGCGGGAATAATTCCGGCAAGTAACGCTGATTCTGACAAATTCAAATCTTTAGCACTCTTACCAAAGTAGGCGTTAGCTGCTGCTTCAATCCCATAGGCACCCCTACCAAAATAGATGGTATTCAAGTAGTCATTAAGAATTTTCTCTTTAGGTACCTGTCGATTTATCTTTAACGCCAAAATGGTTTCTTTAAATTTTCCGGTATATCCAGTGTTTTTCCCGGTGTAATAGTTTTCTACATATTGTTGGGTGAGCGTAGAAGCGCCCTGGGTGGGACGCCCCCGCACATTATTCCACAAGGCGCGGGCAATACCTTTAATATCAATCCCGCTGTTTTCATAAAAAGTGCGGTCTTCGCTGGCTACTACCGCATCACGAATGTAGGAATTTTCAAAAGACTTAGTGTCTACGATGGTACGGTTACGTTCGGCAAATTTTCCCATCATCTTGTTAGTATCGCCCCAGTAAACGGTAGTTACCTGGGCATTCGCGAATTTTTGCGCCTCAGGTACTTCCAGGCGATAGTAGGCAATTAAAAAAGTGAGACATCCGGCAATAATTGCCACCAAAACTAGGCCAGTTAGCAATCCCAAGATTCTTTTTACCCAAAGTCCGACTCTACTGCGGCCCGATGTATTCTTAACCTTCGGGTGCTTTTGTTTTAAAGTTTTGCTACCGACAGCTGCCTTAGGCTTTTTATTGTTGGTACCTTTACCAGCTGCTTGCGTTTTAACTCTGTTTTTAGTTTGGGAAGAGGGCGCGGTGGATTTTTTATTTGGCTCCTTCCGGGACTTACTAGCACTGGAGGGAGTATGTTGTGTTTTGCGGGGAGTACTAGCACCCGGCTTAGAAGAACTACGGTATTGATTCGGGTTAATCGGGGCAAAAATACGTTGATCCCCCGCTTGTGCCCGTGCCTGAAATTGCTCTTTTTCATGTTTGCGGCGTTCAGCCCGAGAGGAAAACTTATGTTCTCCAGCGTTATTGCCACGCGATGAGTGCTGTTCGGTCATAAATACAGGTTAGCTTAGGAAAAGGATTGAACTGTTGAGATTTCAAAGGTAATGGCAATTCTCATTTGGTGTTCTGCCGCTGTGATGGTGCTTTGTTTAAAATTTATTCTATCTCTCTAGTAGTCATCACTGCCTAGAATTATCGGGATTATCATTTAAACATGCAGTTTATAAGGGTTTTAAGCCTGTGAATTGCTGGCTATTTTTCTGGGGATGCTTTTGGGGACAGAAAAATATCGAGCAAATGATGACCGGTTTATAAACAGTATTTTAGCCACCATCCCCAGATATACACAGGTTTATGCACAGGTGTGGAGAAACCAGCTTTAACCTGTAGTCATGAGAACTACATTTTTGTAGTTTTGCTGGTAGGCGTATTCAAAAATAAAAGTAAAAAATAGGTCAAAAATTTCCTTAGACAAGCGGGTGTTGCAGTGGTTTTATTGATTAGGTCACTTTGCGTGGCGAGCGGCCTGTCGAATTTGGTTGGTTAATTCATTGACATGATCAAAAATTTGCGGCTTTGACTTCATAAGTTGGGTGATTTTCTTATTCGCGTGCATTACCGTAGTGTGGTCACGCCCTCCGAATTCCTTGCCAATCTGCGGTAATGATAGCTCGGTAAGTTCCCGGCATAAGTACATGGCTATCTGGCGTGCCTCGGTTAGAGAACGTGAACGCGAAGGCGAGCATAAGTCATTAACGGTGGTTTCAAAATATCCAGCTGTTTGCGCCTTAATCAGAGCGGGGGTGATTTCCTGATCATTAGGGTCAGAAACAATATCTTTAAGCACCATCTCTGCTAGCTGTAGCGTCAAGGGTTGCTTAGTTAGGGAAGCGAAAGCAGTAACCCTAAGCAGGGCACCTTCCAGTTCGCGAATATTGATAGTAAAACGCGAAGCGATATAGGCCAAGACTTCCGAGGGCGCCTCTA
>ERZ1673752.3106-NODE-3106-length-16564-cov-16.395663_pt1 | contig 16564 bp, 15 predicted proteins | sample MGYA00580195_ERZ1673752 | MGnify/ENA primary metagenome ERZ1673752 (study PRJEB41218, sample SAMN15661744) | gut metagenome | host: Homo sapiens | place: Canada: London | collected 2015-08-20/2019-03-30 | study: EMG produced TPA metagenomics assembly of...
CGAATAAGTTTATGGCTGCAAAGGTAAAAAATAAAATTGATAATCGGAGGAAGATGTGAGAAAAACTTTTGTTTAACGCATTTTTTTACGAAAACATCATCTAGACGCAGCATGGCAGGAACTACTGAAAAAGACGGCACGGAGGCTAACCTGCCAGTTTGATTCCAATCAACACCATGATCATGCCGAGACAAACACTCCCTCCCACATACAGAACGGCATACGAAAGGTGACCTTGTTGCACGAGAGACAAACTTTCATGAGAGAAAGTAGAAAAGGTGGTAAAGCCTCCACAAAAGCCTGTTATCAAGAGTAGTTTGAGATTGTTGTTACCAAGTATGTTCTGATCAACCAGGCCATAAAGAATTCCAATGACCAGACAGCCCAAAAGATTGACTGCAAACGTACCATAAGGAAAGGAATTGGGAAGCCAATCTTGCATGACTTTAGATGTAAGATACCTCATGGCCGAACCCACAGCTCCACCCATGGCTACCATCAACATACTGCGTAGAAAATTCATGTTGCAAAGATATGAAATCATTTTGAATGTCCCTTCACGGACAAAGACAAATATGCAGATTCAATTTCAAATGGTTTTTAGGTTGATAATTTGTCTGGTTTAGTCAAAAATACTAACTTTGCAAAGTAAGACAGGCATCTCCAACCGATGTCAGGAATGCCTGGAAATCATCAAAGAAGCAAAAAATACACTGAAGCCATAAATCACGAGATATGAACCTGAAGATTTTTAGAATGTTCCTCATCGGATGCGTGGTGACATGCCTTGCCGCTTGCAGCGACACTTTTGAGGAAGGCGACCCTACACCACCAGAGATTTCTGTAGCCGAGGAGGTAACAACAGACCAGCTCACATTTTCGTTTGACGTAATCAAATGCAAGGGCAAGTTCACAGTAGAAAGTGCGGATACCCAATCACCTACTGCACCCAAAATCACCATCAAAGACCACCATGTGACAGTAGAACTCATCGCTGACTATACCTTTCTGAAGGTTACGGACGAGAGTGGATTGTCACAACACATCAAAATACAATCCACACACCCTGACTTAACTCCCACTATCTACGACCTGCACCAATCGTATGGGGTGAGACAGAGATATCCAAGCCTCAAGTTCGGAACAGGAAAGATAAAGATACTGCGTGACACCCAGGAAAATGGTGTGGCCAAAGTCGGCATCGACCCAGATGGCGTGCTGGTCATCGAAAGCATCAAGCCGGGAAGACATTCATTCCAGCTCGCCGATACCCGAGGTGTCGTCCGCTACGTCAACGTGAGCGTCAACAAAGGCTGGGACGTTACTGGTAGTACACTTGATGTAGAATGTCAACAAGGTGAACTGCTGAATTTCTTAATCAAATATGGTAACGGTGGATGGAAACTGGTGTCGGCAGCTGTTGAAACACCTTTCAACGTCCTGATACCAAAAGGAACAAATGACGACAGCACTTATCTATACGATTGGCTACAACTAGGAATTCCAAAGGATGCCTCAGGACAATTAATCTACAAACTTGAAAATAGGGATGGCCTGCGTGTTACCATCACCGTGAGCGTGAAAGAAAGGTAGACGGGTACTGATTAATCGTGATTCATCACATTCCACCTTCCCCGAATAGGGATGGCGCATGAGCGCGTTATTGATACACCAAGTTTCATACTTCGATTTTGAATCTGCGGCATACTGGATGAGTTGCAGTAGGAAGAAGAGTAAGTTCAAAGTCGCCAGCCCATATCCATTATATGGACTGATGGCTTGCTTATGTTACGAATTTGGTCGTTTGGGTGCAGATGGTTGTCTGTAAAGTTTTTCTTCCGGCTCTGTCGGAAGAGCCAATGGAAGTGAGAATCTGATGCGACTGGTCGATGAACTTGTATTCTCGCAACTTCCTTTGCCTCCAACATTGAGAACAGTCAGAATTTCGACTTTCCCACGGCCTTCTTTCGTTTCTGTGTTTTGTACGTTTATAGCTACATCAAATTCCACATCCGTGACATAGTGTTGTCTGCCATCCTTATCAACTGTGCTTTGAAATGTCTTGTTGGTTTGTAAATTAGCAGAAGCCACAAAAGCCGTTTTCTCCAATAAAGCCACATTAGCTTCATCTATCCCCTCTACTACCTGCACAATAGTTTCCTTCACAAATTCTTTTAGTTCCATTATATGCGCGTCTATTTGTTTGTTAAGTGTCTTGGTCCCATGAATTTATCGCCATTCAGGTGTATCATATGATCTGGCATATCTGCAATCCATACCTCTGTTTCCCATGCTAGCTGTTCGGAAAATCGTTTATATTTTGCAAAATCAAGAAATGCTGTAACAAAGATTTTTCCCGACTTCACTCCCTCAGTCATTTGGATTATATCTCTTACTCTTTCTGAACTCATAGGGCCAACAGAATCCACTGCCTCAATAAAGTACAGCCAATCTTTATCTTCCCGATACAGAACAACATCTGGCATTTTATCATGAAGCGTTATTGCAAATCCTAACTTCTCAAGTTTTTCCTCATTTTTTACCATGTCTTTATGTGTGGTATCGCCCACATAAAGACATTCTGAATTAGGGGCAAACCGAGGAGCGAACTCTTCCAAAATAGCCTTTTGCAATCGGTTATGGGAACCTGGGCTAAATGTGTAGTCCATTTCGTTTATCCTCACAGGCATTTTGCGCATGATCTTCTTAGACGCATAAATATCTATCAGCCTTGCGTGATGCTCCAAAAATTTTCTTAATGCTTGATTTTCTGAATTATCCTCCTTCGTTTTTTTAGTTTCCTGAATAACTTTCAGAAACTCATCTGTCAACCTATACTTATAGTTAGGACTATTGGTGGCCTTGCCATTATCTTCTATCAATGCCGCAGCCCTAAAGTGGTGCATGGCTTGCTTACGGAAAGTTTCTCTTGAGTTTTCTGCATACTTGGCTCTATAATAGGTGTTGATGAATGCAATTACATCATGTATTCTAACCCAGTTATTCGTTGCACCAGCAAAACTACCAATCTCTTTCAAATTGGCCATGGCCAATATTGTCAGGGCGCATAAGTCAGATTGCTGGGCTGACGGCATACCAATGTCAGCCAGCAGACTCTTTATCTTTGTCAGTTTATCCATTTTCTTAGGATGCTGTCACATACAGCTTGGCTTAAATCTGTTCCTTGCAACTCTTTCCCCATCTTGCAAATAGTTTCTTTGGAAGGAACAGGCATATTGTTTATTTCTGTAGAGTTGACCTGTGTTGAGCCATTCAGTATTCTGTAGTACTTGTCATAGATAGTAGAGTTGAGCAGCACATACAGTCCATAGGCTTCCTCCTGCGAATCACATTTGATATAGTTCAGCTTGTTCTGTGTGCTTATATACTTGTACTCTGGATAATCGGAGGATAAATATATACCACATTGTAATCGTCTTTTTTCCTCCTTTGCCGTAAAGCGTTTTACAAACAGGTAGTTTGTGTTCTCTTGCAAATAGCCCATACGGTCAGTATCGATGAATTCATGCTCTTTCCCAACAGGCCACACAACCCGTCCACCCTTGATGTGCTGTGAATAGAAAAGTGGGTATGTATCATCCGAAGGTTCGTTTCTCAAAACTTCTCTGGTACGAAAGTCCACAATAATCCCAGTTTTCATGCGTAAGTTGTCAGAAACAAGAGTGAATGGTAGTTTTCCAAGTGTGGAAAGAACTTTCGCTTCTTGTTCATTGGTAACTAAATAGACATAGCCATTATTGCTTACAACGGTATCATAATCAACATCAATATACCTCAACTCAGTGAACTCCGATGTTTCAGATGAAGAAATCCTTATCTTCGACGGTCTTATGTTGTCTTTCCTCACCTTAATAATCATGGTTTCCTGTAAGACGGTTTCACCATCAAAGACTTTATCTCTGCTTCCGAAAATATGAATGTCGGTTATCACGCAATGTGACAACATGTATTTTCTAAAACGGTCAAAGTATGCTCCCGAAGTCCATGATCGAGGGATGACATAGACAAGCTCTCCACCCTCTTTGAGGTTATGGATTCCCATAGCCCAAAACAAGAAATACAAATTAGGAGCACCATAGCATACTTCTTCCATGTGTGTAGCTTCCAATGCGTCCTTTGGTATTTTCTTATAGGGTGGATTGCCTATAATCAAATCATAGGTTTCACGCTCGCTTTGCTCGAAAAAGGAAGCACTATGCCCAAAATCTTGAGAAGTAATGTAATTCTCGCCACGAATTTCAAATGTGAAGTCATGGTCTTTTATAGAAGCAAGATTCTGGGCAAGAACTCCGAGGACTTTCTCGTCATTTTCATAGCATACAAGCTCGACGGAACCAGTATAGCCAACTTTGCGGATTCTACCCAATAAAGCCACAGACAATATACCACTACCTGCACCGGCATCAAGAACTCTCAAAGATTTCTTTTCCATGTCTATATGAAACATGGAAGCCATGAATACAGCAATTGATTCCGAAGTGAAGAACTGGCCATATTTCTTTCTGTCAGCTTTGGTGTTGGAGCTGATAAAAGATGATGTTCTGTATATAGTTTCTCTTAAAGGTGACATAAGCATAATTTTCGATTCAATTTAATACTTTTCAGGGCTATGCCTCGATTACCTAAGTCTTTGAATATCTCCAGCTACTTTATGAGTAATCGCCCTAAACGGTCGAATTTATACACCACCAACATATCGCCGCCACGCAGATAAAACAAGGATTTTTCAGCTCTGGGTGATGACGAATGCCAGACATCCTTTCTTGGAAAATAGTTTTACGACCTTTCTACCTTAAAGCTGCGAGTTGCATGTCAAGATGTGTTCCCTGTCTGGTACTCTTGCATTGCCTATAGTTCCCATCTGCTAATTTTTCGGTTATTATTCCTTTGCAAATATACATAAAAACAAACGTAAAAACAAGCAGTATAGGCATTTTTAGCTCTTTATTTTGAAGTTCGATTTTGAATCTGTACGTGGTGATACAAAGAAAGATACATTCACTCAGATGGAGCGTTACGACACCCATTGCGAACAGAGCTACAGAACGAATTTCAATCGCTGCCATGCTATGTGCATCAACTGGGTTAGGCTACGGGCTTTTGGGTTGCCAGCCTGTGGAAAAGTGCCGTGCTTGCTGTGCTTGTTGCTACTCAAAAGGTTTACACCGGCACGCCAATTTGTTGAATATTTTATCAAAAAAATAGCCCCAAAAACGGCTCTTCAAAACTTTCAATATAGAAAAAAACAATAGGCAAACGTACTGCAAATAAGCGATTGTTTGGTGCGTCATGTCGATTATTTACACAAAAAAGCGGTCTTCAAGTGATAAAAGGCATCATTTTGCCGGCTTACCAACATGCCTTTGACATGCAAAAGCATACAAATTGGACACTTCAAGCAATGCTTTTGGCAGAAAAGCGCATGACTTTCAGGAGCCAATTATTGGTGAAAATTCGTAACGCTTTGCGTATTAATAAGATACAAAAGTAGATCGTGCTTGGCGTATTTGCAACCAAGGTCAAGGTTGTTCGCAAATACACCAAGGAGAGAAGGGTATGTTGTCAAGAAAATTCGTTATGGCTGATTGGCAACCACTCCATATCATCTACATAACAGATAGGACAAATTTTAGCGCATCCAGTTTGTTAATAAAGCGTAAAAAAAGAACCTACTTCATGATTGATAGATAAAAGTATAAAAAGTATTTTATAAATTTGTCAAACACCTTAAATTCTATTATATTGTTATATGTTAGGAGCCATCATCGGCGACATTGTAGGTTCGCCATACGAATTTGACCAATCTGCACCAAAAGCAGGCTTTACCCTCTTCGCAGAAGAATGCAGTTACACCGACGACACCATCTGTACGGTGGCCATAGCAGACGCCATACTCCGGATGCGCCCTTATCAAGAGTCGCTTCTCGACTGGTGTCATCGCTATCCAAACCCCATGAACGGGTATGGCAACATGTATCAAACTTGGCTACAAGAGAAGCCCCCACTCCCACAAAGTTCGTTTGGCAATGGCGCAGCCATGCGCGTTAGTCCCATAGGATGGCTCTTTGACGACTTTCACAACGTGCTTCGCGAAAGCAAACGCTGCACCGAGGTAAGCCATTGTCACAGCGAAGGCATCAGGGGAGCGCAGTGCATCGCCACGCTGGTGTATTGGTTGCGTACCTGTCGCATCACGAAAGACGAAATTGAGCATGCCGTGAAGAGCAGATTCGGGTACGACATTCCACCCTTGAAAGACATCTATAGAATAGGTAGTCAGGGCCACTTTGACAGCACATGTCAAGAAACGGTTCCATGGGCCATCCGCTGTTTCCTGGAAAGTGAGAGCTTTGAAGACGCCATTCGCATAGCCGTTGGCGCGGGTGGCGATACCGACACCAAAGCTGCCATCTGCGGAAGCATTGCCGAAGCTTATTATGAAGTGCCGGAAGAACTGATTGAACAGGCTTACGAATACCTGCCCAGCGACATGCTACGCGTCATTGATCGTTTCTACGATCACGTGGGAAGGAGAATCGATTCGTAGCATCACGCAGCATAACCCACAAACAACAACGACACGGCCACCCATCGATCTTCATACGATAGGTGGCCGTTTCGATTGATGTTGAATTTCCAATCATGCTCCATGACCATGACTGACGGGCATCAGGCCTACGGATGTCATGATGGGACGCTTGCTATTTGTTGTTCTTCAAGAAGATGCGCGACGAATTGAGCACCGCCAACAGTGCCACACCCGAATCGGCAAACACGGCCATCCACAGGTTAGCCAAGCCCAACAGACCCAACAGCATCACCAGAGCCTTGATGATGAGGGCCAGCCAGATGTTCTGATTGACGATTCGGCGCGTGTATTTACCGATACGGATAGCATCGGCCACCTTCGAAGGTTGATCGGTCTGAATGATGATATCGGCGGTTTCAATGGCCATGTCAGAACCCAATCCTCCCATGGCAATGCCCACATCGCTCAGTGCCAGCACCGGTGCGTCGTTGATACCATCGCCCACAAAGGCCACTCGCTGACCCATGTGTTTGGCCTGCTCTATGTGTTTCACCTTGCCTTCGGGCAGCAAGTCACCGTAAGCCTTGCGTATGCCGAGGCTCGAAGCCACCTTTGAAACCAGCTCTTGACGATCGCCCGACAGCATCTCCACACGCACGGGCAGCGATTCAACAGCCTGTTTGGCATCATCTTTCACCTTGTCAGCCAGGATAATATGCCCCACATAGCGACCGAGATGGGCCACACAAACCACAGTTTCGGGAATATTGCGCAACGCATCTGGGAAGAATACATTTTCACGCTCCAGCAGTTTCAGATTGCCCACCAGCCACTCATCGGTCTGCAAGCCATGCCCGGCAATGTCTTTGGCATCTATCTTCTCGTCCGTCGGACAATAACGAACGATGGCTTTAGCGATGGGGTGATTGCTCGACTTCTCGATAGCCGACACCGTCTTGAGCGCCTCCTCGTCCAGTCCCTCCACACTTTGCACGGCAAATTCGCCCGTGGTGAGCGTTCCAGTCTTGTCGAACATCACCAAATCAACCTCGGTAATGGCATCCAGGTAGTTGCTTCCCTTGAACAGAATGCCCCGCTTGGAGGCCGAACCGATGCCCGCAAAATAGCCTAGCGGCACGCTGATGACCAGCGCGCAGGGGCAAGAGATAACCAAGAAGACCAACGCACGGCGGAACCACTCGCTGAAAACGTAGGTAAAGTTGGCGTCGAACAAACTATATAGATAAGGTAGCAGAATGGCCAAGGCCGCCAGCATAACAACGATGGGGGTGTAAATGCGGGCGAAGCGACGAATGAACAGTTCGGTGGGAGCCTTGCGCTCAGCGGCATCTTCCACCATTTTCAAGATGCGCGAGATGGCCGACTGGCTTTCAGGACGGGTCACCTTGAGGCGTAAAACTTGGTCAACGGCAATCATGCCCGCCATCACTTCTTCGCCTTTCTCCATGGTTCGGGGCATCGATTCGCCCGTCAGAGCTGCGGTATTCAGCGAGGCCGAATCTGACAACAGCGTTCCATCAAGTGGCACTCGCTCGCCAGCCTTCACCTCAATCACATCGCCCACGGCCACGTCAGCGGGCTGTTTCTCCACGGTTGTGTCATCAACGACCACGCGAGCCAGGGTTGGTCTGAAAGCCACCAGCGCGCGAATGTTATCTCTGGCACGGTCTACAGCACGGCCTTGCAACGCCTCACCAATGCAGTACAACAGCATCACGGCAACCGCTTCGGGGTACTCACCGATGGCGAAAGCACCGATACAGGCAATCGTCATGAGCATGAACTCACTGAACACGTCGCCTTTCGCGGCACATTCCCACGCTTCTTTCATCACCGGCAGGCCCACAAAGGCAAACGCCACGACGTACCATGCCAAGGATATCCATTGGTCATCGAGAATCGTTAACCCAATATATGGGGCTGCGATGCCCACAACAAGCATCACGCCCGATAGGATAATCTTCCACCAAGCCATCTGCTCTTCTTCATGAATGTCTTCCATATCTTTGTATATATTAAAATTTTACTGCTGCAAAAGTACGAAAAAGAAGATGCAACCGGGTTGCAAAGTACACCTTGCACCAAGGAAAAGAGCCACTTGTCACACGCTATTCTTTGCCTCGGCATGCGTTAAATAACATCTGTTGCAAGCATTATCAATTAAAAATGATTATCTTTGCATAAGATAGGCGGCACCTCAACAAAACAAACAAGTTTGCTTTGTATTCGGTTTGCACTATCTTTGCAACAGATAAAAACGACTGTCCCGACAAGTATGGAAGAAGATTTCGACATCAGAGATGAACGCATTTCATCGGCAGAAAAAGAGTTTGAGAATGCGTTGAGGCCCCTGAAATTCAACGATTTCAGCGGGCAACCTAAGGTTGTGGAGAATCTTCAAATCTTCGTAGAGGCTGCCAAATACCGTGGCGAACCGCTCGATCACACCCTCTTGCACGGGCCTCCCGGACTGGGAAAGACCACCTTGAGCAACATCATTGCCAACGAACTGGGCGTAGGGTTCAAACTAACCAGCGGACCAGTGCTCGACAAACCAGGCGACTTGGCCGGCATATTGACCTCACTCGAGCCAAACGACGTGCTGTTCATCGACGAGATTCACCGTCTGTCGCCGGTAGTCGAAGAGTATCTGTACTCGGCCATGGAAGACTATCGCATCGACATCATGATCGACAAGGGCCCGTCGGCTCGCTCTATCCAAATAGACTTGAACCCGTTTACCTTGGTGGGAGCCACCACAAGAAGCGGACTGCTCACGGCACCGCTGCGTGCTCGTTTCGGCATCAACATGCACTTAGAGTATTATGCGCCCGAAACATTGCAGAAAATCATCAGGCGCAGCGCAAACATCCTAAACGTACCCATCGACGAGGATGCCGCTTACGAGATTGCACGCCGCTCCAGAGGCACGCCTCGTATCGCCAACGCACTGCTGAGAAGGGTGCGCGATTTCGCACAAGTCAAGGGAAATGGCAGCATCAACACCCGCATCGCACAGTTTGCCTTGCAGGCATTGAACATCGACCAATATGGGTTGGACGAGATAGACAATAAAATCTTGCTCACCATCATCGACAAATTCCGGGGCGGTCCCGTAGGATTAAGCACCATTGCGACCGCCATTGGCGAAGATACGGGTACGGTGGAAGAGGTGTACGAGCCTTTCCTCATCATGGAAGGATTCATCAAGCGAACGCCAAGAGGGCGTATGGCCACCCATTTGGCCTACGAACATCTGGGCAGAGATCTTTACAAAGGCAACTTGATGGAACCCGGACTGTTTACTTAACGACAAGGAAGAAAACATGAATTGCAATCCCAAAATCGGCATTTTCGTGGGCAGTTTCGATCCCTACACCATCGGACACGACTCCATCGTGCGTCGCATCTTGCCCCTGTTTGACCGCTTGGTCATCGGTGTGGGTGTAAACATGCAAAAAAAATATAGATACAGCGAGGAAGAACGCATTAAGGCCATTGGCGATTTGTATGCCGATGAGCCGCGCATCAGCGTGAAGTCGTATCACGACTTGGCCGTAGATTTCGCCAAACGAGAGGGTGCCAAATATCTCATCAAAGGCGTACGGTCGGTGAAAGATTTTGAGTACGAGCGCGAACAAGCCGACATCAATCGGCAAATTGGCGGCATCGACACCATTCTGCTCTTTGCCGACCCAGGGATGGCCAGCGTGAGTTCGTCCCTTGTGCGTGAGCTTTTACACTATGGTGCTGATGCATCCATGTTTCTTCCCCAACGAAAAACAGATCATTCAAAATAGATCTAACAGACACACTCATGCGAGTGGAAACCGAAAAATGGTTTTTATATGATTACCTTTAACACAGACGGCGTGAAGATGCCGAAGATTAAAAAGCGCGAAACTTCCGCTTGGATCAAGGCCGTAGCAGCCACCTACGGACGCAAGATAGGAGAGGTGGGCTATATGTTCGTTGACGACGAGAAGATTCTGGAAGTGAACAACGAGTACTTGGGACACGACTACTACACCGATATCATCACCTTTGATTACGACGAGGGCGACATCATCAACGGTGATATCGTCATCAGTCTGGACACGGTGCGCACCAACGCAGAACGTTTCGGCAAGCCTTACGAGGAAGAACTCTACCGCGTCATCATCCATGGCATCCTGCATCTTTGCGGTATCAACGACAAAGGTCCGGGCGAACGCGAGATTATGGAGGCGGCAGAAGATAAGGCTTTGGCCATGAGAAAGCAGAAAACGACATAAAATGAGCAATCGGGAGGCGGGCTACGGTCACTCTCCTTGGCTTTTTGTAACGCAGGTTACAAATATAAAAGTTTTTCAGTACTTTTGCATAAGATAGGCGGCACCTCAACAAAACAAACAAGTTTGCTTTGTATTCGGTTTGCACTATCTTTGCATAAATAGGTAAATGAACATCATATAGCACATCATGATACGCAAATTTGATTTCCTCATTATAGGCGGTGGAGTAGCAGGCATGAGTTTTGCACTTAAAGTTGCCAACAGTGGGAAAGGTAAAGTGGCCTTGGTATGCAAGACTACGCTGGACGAAACCAACACGTCCAAAGCACAAGGAGGCATCGCTTCGGTGACCAATTTGAAGGTAGACAACTTCGAAAAGCACATCGAGGACACGATGATTGCAGGCGATTTCATATCCGACCGCAAGGCGGTTGAACATGTTGTGCGCAATGCTCCCAAGGCCATTGACGACTTGGTGAAGTGGGGAGTCAACTTCGACAAGACCCCAGAAGGCCAATTCGACTTGCATCGGGAGGGCGGACACAGCGAATTCAGAATATTACACCACAAGGATGACACGGGCTTTGAGATTCAAAGAGGACTGATGGATGCCGTGAGATCCAACAAGAACATCACCGTGTTGGAAAACCATTTTGCTGTTGAAATCATCACCCAGCACCATTTGGGCATTGAGGTGACGCGCAAAACGCCCGACATCGAGTGCTACGGCGCTTACGTCTTGGATCCCGACACCCATAAGATAGACACCTTCTTGAGCCGCGTCACCCTGATGGCAACGGGCGGAACGGGCGCCGTGTATGCCACCACGTCCAATCCAAACATCGCCACAGGCGACGGCATTGCCATGGTTTATCGGGCCAAGGGAACGGTCAAGGACATGGAGTTTGTGCAGTTTCACCCCACGGTGCTTTACAATCCGGCCGAAACTCACCCCGCCTTTCTCATCACCGAGGCCATGAGAGGTTACGGTGGCGTGCTGCGTTTGCCCAATGGTGAGGAGTTTATGCAGAAGTACGACAAACGATTGTCACTGGCTCCGCGTGACATTGTGGCCCGCGCCATTGACAGAGAGATGAAGCTCCACGGCCTTAACCACGTTTGTTTGGATGTCACTCACAAAGATGCGGAGGAGACCAAAAAGCACTTTCCGCACATCTACGCCAAGTGTCTCACCATAGGTGTCGACATCACCAAGGAGTACATCCCCGTCTGTCCCAGCGCACACTACATGTGCGGAGGCATCAAGGTTGACCTTAACGGCGAGAGTTCCATCCACCGGCTCTATGCAGTAGGCGAATGCTCATGCACCGGTTTGCATGGTGGAAACCGCTTGGCCAGCAACTCACTCATCGAGGCTGTGGTTTATGCCAAGTCGGCTGCCGAACATGCCGTGCGCGTCATCGACGACTATCAGTTCAACGATAAGGTGCCAGAATGGAATGATGAAGGCACAATGAGCAACGAAGAGAAGGTGCTCATCGCCCAAGACGAGCGCGAAGTGGGACAAGTCATGTCCAACTATGTGGGCATCGTGCGGAGCGACCTGCGTCTACATCGTGCTTGGAAACGCCTCGACTTACTCTATGAGGAGACCGAAGAGCTGTTCAAACGCGTCAAAGCCACCAGAGATATCTGCGAGCTGCGCAACATCATCAACGTGGGTTACCTCATTACACGGCAGGCCATCGAGCGCAAAGAGAGCCGAGGACTTCACTATACAGTAGACTATCCCAAACATGCCTACGACCTTTAGCAGGCACTTATACAATACATTATGATTAAACAAGAATGGAAGGAAAAAGGCTTTGTCAACGAGCCTATCCCAGAAGGAACAGACATCAAGGCTGAGATACGCCGGATGTGCAAAGAGAAGAATGCCATCATCATGGCCCACTATTACACCGAGAGCGACGTTCAAGACATCGCCGACTTCGTGGGAGACAGCTTGGCACTGGCGCAAAAGGCTGCCACCACTGATGCTGAGATTATCGTCATGTGCGGCGTTCACTTCATGGGCGAAACCAACAAGATACTCTGTCCCGACAAGAAGGTACTGGTTCCCGACCTCAACGCCTCGTGTTCGTTGGCCGAGAGCTGTCCGGCTGACGAGTTCAAGCAGTTTGTTGAGGCGCATCCCGACCACACCGTGATTAGTTATGTCAACACAACCGCTGCCACGAAGGCCGTCACCGACGTGGTGGTAACCAGCAGCAACGCACGCCAAATCGTTGAATCATTCCCCAAAGACACCCCGATTATCTTCGGTCCCGACGAGAATTTGGGCGGATACATCAACAGTCTGACTGGCCGTAACATGCTGCTTTGGAAGGGTGCCTGCCATGTTCACGAGAAGTTTTCGGTAGAAAAGATTCTCCAACTCAAGGCCGAACATCCCGGTGCCAAAATCTTAGCACACCCCGAATGCAAAGGACCTGTGGTTAAATTGGCCGACAAGGTGGGCAGCACGGCGGCCTTGTTGAAATACAGCATCACCGATGATGCGAAAGAATTTATCGTGGCTACCGAGAGCGGCATCCTGCATGAGATGCAGAAATCGGCTCCGCAGAAAACATTTATCCCTGCTCCTCCCAACGATAGCACCTGCGCCTGCAACGAGTGCAACTACATGAAGCTCATCAACATGCGCAAGCTATACAACTGTTTGAAGTATGAATGGCCCACCATAGAGGTTCCTGCTGACGTGGCTCAAAAGGCCATTCGCCCCATCAACCGCATGCTGGAAATATCCAAGAAGTTGGGACTCTGACCGTTTTTCACACGACTATATGCCAGTCAACTCATCATTTTTCATCATCACAAAATCAAGAAATCATGCTCTCCGTACAAGAATTGAATGACAAATTGTTTGACCTCGCCTTCAGTGAAGATATTGGTGACGGCGATCACACCACGCTGTGCTGCATCCCTGCCGATGCCATGGGCGAATGTAAGCTACTCATCAAAGAGGAAGGAATATTGGCTGGCGCAGACATTGCCCAAGAGGTGTTCCATCGTTTTGATCCCAACTTGGAGGTCGAGATACACATACCCGATGGTACGCACGTCCACCCGGGCGACATCGTGCTGACGGTAAAAGGACGCGAGCAAAGCCTTTTGCAGACCGAGCGATTGGTGTTGAACATCCTGCAACGCATGAGCGGCATTGCCACCATGACGCACCGCTACCAACAAGCCTTGATTGAGGCTGGCACAAAGACGCGCGTGCTGGACACCAGAAAGACCACGCCGGGCATGCGCATGCTCGAGAAAGAGGCGGTGAAGATAGGCGGGGGCATGAATCATCGCATCGGATTGTTTGACATGATTCTGCTCAAAGACAACCACATCGACTTTTGTGGGGGCGTTCGCAATGCCATCTCGCGCGCCAAGAAGTATTGCAAAGAGCATGGAAAGAACCTGAAAATTGAATGTGAGGTACGCAATTTCCAAGAGTTGGACGAAGCATTGGCCGAGGGATGCGACCGCATCATGTTCGACAACTTCACGCCCGAGCAGACCCGCCAGGCCGTAGAAAAGGTCAACGGACGCTGCGAAACCGAATCGAGTGGCGGCATCACGTTCGATACCATGATTCCATACGCCAAAGCGGGGGTAGATTTCATCTCCTTTGGTGCGCTCACCCACAGCGTGAAAGGCCTGGACATGAGCCTGAAAGCCGCGGGTAGTGACAAACTCAAAATCTAACAAGACTCACTTGAAGCGCAAGCCTATGCAGATTTTAAGCTAAATTTTTGAATCTAAAAACACAGGCGAAAGCCGAGTGTTTTCGTTACTATTGAATACACACTCATTCAAGACCCGGTTGACGTGCGGCTGTGCTGGTTCATTTCTTTCGGACTCACATAACAGTCATTCACTTTCAAAGGCTCCAGATGCAGGGCGATGTGGGTATGCTCACCAAACTGCTCGCGCAACCGTTTTTCGATGCGGGTGGCCTTCTCATGCGCCTCATAGAGCGACATCTCGCCCGGCATTCGCACGTGCATCTCAATGGCTATCTTGTTACCAAGCCGGCGCGTGCGCAGGTTGTGGATGTCCGCCACACCCTCCTCCTCGGCCGCCAGTGCCACCATTTGCGCCTCAACGTCTTTGGGCAAACTACTCTCCAACAGTTCATTGGTGGCCTGAACAATCAGTCCGTAGGCCGCTTTCAAGATGAAGAAACTCACGATGATGGCCGCGAGCGGGTCCAGCACCGCCCACTGCGCACCCAACAGAATGGCACCACCAATACCGAAGGCCGTTCCGATGGACGACAGGGCATCCGACCGATGGTGCCAGGCATTGGCCCGCACGGCCTGGGAGCCTACCTCGCGCCCCACCTTTTCGGTGAACCGATAGACCCACTCTTTCAGCGCGATGCTCACAATGGCCGCAATGAAGGCTATCATCCCCGGCGACTTCAGTTGCTCACCGTTAACGACAGCCCACGTCTTGGTCAAACCGTTGTAGCAAATCATGGCACCCACGCCCATCAAGGCAATGCCGATGAGGGCGGTGGCCAGCGTCTCATATTTGCCATGCCCATAGTCGTGATTCTCGTCTTGCGGCTTGTTGCCGAGCTTGACGAACAGCAACACCACAATGTCGGTCATGAAGTCGGACAGCGAATGCACGGCATCAGCAATCATGGCAGCCGACCCACCCAAGATTCCAGCCGTGAACTTCAATGCCAGCAACAGCGCATTGATGATGCTGCCAGCAATGGTGACACGGTAAATGGACTGCTCTCGATGACGGTCGGAAACGGATTTTTCCATCAATGTTTTGAGATTAAAGGGTTGCACCTGCAAATATAGTGATTTTTAACTACACGCTGTGTACGCCTTTAGAATATCTGCAAAATAACATTACGCTCAATCTCATGTTCTGATGTAGGTGGCGGCTCACTCACTTGAAACTCACTTTAAACGATTGATCGTTTAAAATTTTTTAGGGTAAACCGTTGTTTTTCTGGTTTTTATATTTAATTTTGTGTTCGTATTCACCTTCTGCGACACGCAACCGATATGGCTAAGGTGAGATTTCCGATACAGGGACATCATCTGTTCACGAAAAGATAAATGCGTACTGCTATTCGCAATTGATAGTTATTTGCGGTCACGAGTTTGCCCAAGCCCCTCCCTTTGGGAAACAAGACCTTCTTATTCATTCAAAACCATCATCATGAGAAATTATCTACTTTCACTCCTCGTCGCCCTTTTGGCGGTCACAGGTAGTCTTCCATTGGCAGCACAAAAGGCTTATGCCGTATTAACACCTGACGACGGAACGCTCACTTTCTATTATGACAATCAGTACGCCCACTTCGTTCAGAATCACGGACACGTCTACGATATGCCCAAACCTGGGGAGAGCCCCACTTGGGCAGGTGATTATCATGCACACCTATACCAGAAAAATATCAAGCATGTTGTGTTCGACGACTCCTTTTCCAAGTACCGTCCCATCAGCACTCGCTCTTGGTTCGAAAGTTGCATCAATTTGAAAGACGTCAAAGGCATACGGAACCTTAATACCGAAAACGTCACCTACATGGACTACATGTTCTCTGGCTGCGAGGCATTGACATCTCTCGATGTGAGTAAATTCAACACCCAAAACGTCACTAACATGGCGTGGATGTTCTCTGGCTGCGAGGCATTGACATCTCTCGATGTGAGTAAATTCAACACCC
>ERZ1673752.3112-NODE-3112-length-16544-cov-5.328340_pt1 | contig 16544 bp, 17 predicted proteins | sample MGYA00580195_ERZ1673752 | MGnify/ENA primary metagenome ERZ1673752 (study PRJEB41218, sample SAMN15661744) | gut metagenome | host: Homo sapiens | place: Canada: London | collected 2015-08-20/2019-03-30 | study: EMG produced TPA metagenomics assembly of...
ACTCCCCGGCACGACAAAAGGGCCTTGCTCCTCGCCGCAAGGCCCTTATTTTTCTGGGAGCTTCGCTGCCATTACCGCAGCTGCACCGTGAACACGATCTCCCCCGGCTGAGGGCATTGGGCCCGGATGAAGCCGTGGTGTCCCTCGGCAATGCTCCGGGCGATGGAGAGCCCCACACCGAAGCTGCCGTCGGCGGAGCGGGCCTGATCCGACCGATAGAACCGGTCAAAGAGCTTCTCTGTCTCCCCCTCGGCCAGCGGTGTACAGGCATTGCTGCACCGCAGGACGACGCCCCGTTTTCCCTTCTCCAGCACAAACCGGATGGCCGTCTCCGGCAGGGCATACTTCACGGCGTTATCCAGCAGGATAGACACCAGCTGCCGCACGGCGTACTCATCGCCGCAGTAGGTAAGCCCCGGCACGATAGCAAGCTCCAGCGGATGGCCCTGAGACCGGGCAAAATCCCGGAAAGACTCCGCCGTCTCCTCCACCGCCTCGCTGACGGCGAAGTCCGACAGCTTCAGCGGCGATTCCTCCTCGTCCATGCGGGAGAGCGTCACCAGCGAATTTACCAGTTCCTTCAGCCGTTCCGTCTGGTTCTGTGCCTTCTCCAGCCACTTCTGCTGCCCCACCTCCATCTCCAGCAGCCGCAGGCTGGTGGCAATGACGGTGATGGGGGTCTTGAGCTCATGCCCGGCATCGGTGATGAACTGCTTCTGCCGCTGGACGGACTGCACCACCGGCTCCATGGCCCGTCGGCTCAGCCGCACCACGATCAGATACACCAGCGCCACGCACACCGCCATGGCCGCCACGCTGACCCCCGCCAACCGGTACAGGGAGCGCACCTCCTTCCGGCAGTCCAGAAACACCGCCATCCAGCGATTCTCCCCGGTCCGCACCACCCGGAACCGATAGCCGCTCTGCCAGCCGCTCCCCTCCCCATGGGAGAATGCCGCCTGCAAATACGGCTCCGTATCCGCCTCGGTGACGGAGGCGATGTGGGTCAGGTCTGACTGCGTCAGATCCCCGCTGTCGGTATAGCGGAGGACGAAAAACCGGGTGTCATAGGGAGTCTCCGGGCTGAAGTGGCCGTTCGGCCGTGGGCCGCTCTTGGCCTCCTTGGGCATAGCCGGGATGGTCCCCTGATGGGAGACGATCATCTCCAGCGTTCTGTCCTGCTGTCTGCTGACGGAGATATAGTTCACCGCATTGACGCTTACCGTCAGCAGCAGAAGCACCAGCGACACCGCCAGCATGGCGATGCGGATGAATTCGCCCCGCAGCCGCCGGATCATACCTCTACCTCCAGCAGATACCCCAGCCCCCGGCTGGCCCGGATGGTCACATGGGAGCCGATGGAGCGCAGCTTCTTCCGCAGGTTGGAGATGTGGACCCACACCACGTTGATCTCTGCCTCACTGTCCCAGCCCCAGACCCGCTCCATGATGCGGTCCGCCGACAGCACCACCTGCGGCGAGCGCAGGAACAGCTCCATCACCTGAAACTCCCGTCCGCTGAGCCGCACGGACTGGCCGCAGCAGGACAGCACCCCCGAACCGGGATCCAGCGTCACATCCCCGAAGGCCAGCACTGTGGGCTGGTACGTCCCGCCCCGCCGGAGCATGGCCCGTACCCGGCAGATGAGCTCATCCGGTTCAAAGGGCTTGGGCAGATAATCGTCCGCCCCGGCGTTGAAGCCGGTGATGCGGTCGTCCTTGCCGCTCTTGGCCGTCAGCATCATCACCGGCGTCCGCACGCCCTCCTCCCGCAGCCGCTGCAAAACCTGCACGCCGTCCATCTTGGGCATCATCACGTCCAGCACAATAGCGTCGTATTCCCCGGTGGAGGCGTAGTCATAGGCGGCAAAGCCGTCGTGAACGGTGTCCACGGAAAACTGATTCTTTTCAAAAAATACCGTGAGGGCCTCCGCCAGATCCAGCTCGTCCTCTGCGATCAATAAGCGCATATATATCACCCAGCCTGATTATACAATATCTGCGCCCCGCCGTCAAAGTGTCTCCTTCTGCATTTCACGGGAGCAAAGAATGTTCAGATTCCCGTTGCGGCACCGCAGGGCATCCAGAAACGCCTTGGGTACCTGCGCCTCCTTCAGGGTGATGTGGTACTGCAGCTCATAGAGGGTCCCCATATTGGTGGTTTTCACCCGCTCCAGTGTGTGGCTGGAGGTGTACTGCCGGAAGATGTCGTCAAACAATCCGGCGTAGTCCAGATTCTCCGGAATGGTGATCTTCAGCAGCCGCTCACGGGGACTGCGATCCCCGAAGCTCATGGCCGTCAGCGCCAGCAGCGCCGCCGCCACGATGACGAAAAAGATGGCCGCCAGCGCCACATAGCCCATACCTGTGGCAAGGCCGATGGCCATGGCCAGGAAGATGGCCCCGATCTCACGGGCCGTGCCGGGAACGGAGCGGAACCGCACCAGACTGAAGGCTCCCGCCACCGCCACACCGGCGCCGATGTTGCCGTTGACCAGCAGGATCACCATCTGCACCATCGCCGGCAGGATGGCCAGCGTCACCGCAAAGCCCCGGCTGCACCGCTGGCGGTACATACACACCAGCGCCGTCAGCAGGCCCAAAATCAGCGAAGCCGCCGTACAAATGAGGAAGGTCGGAAGGGTCAAGCCCGAAGTGAGGATAGAATCAAGCACTGAAAAGCGCCTCCTTTTTCAAAATATGTTCTTTGTAACAGGTCCCGTATTTGGAGAAGGACGTGGGGAAAGCCCCCACCTCCGTCAGTGCGTGGGTCAGCCACAGGGGGCACGCCTCCGGCAGCTTCAGCTCCATGAGGATATCCTCCCCCTGCAGGATGGGTGCGCCCCAGTCCCCCATGCACAGATCCAGCTGCGTGTCCCGCCAGCGGAGATTCGTGTCGAAGGTCAGCCGCAGCTGCGGATCCTCCTGTCCGGCAAAGGCCAGCCGGTCATAGCCGATGAACACACGGGGCCGGGTGCGGTTCTGCCGCTGGAACCACTGGATCTCCCGGCCGATCTGGCACTTGGCCTCCGTCGATCCGCACAGCAGCGGCTCCACCTGCGGCACCTCCGTGGTGATGCGGCGCTTATAACACCACGCCATCGAACTTCCTCTTCAGTTCCACGAACACCCGATCCGTCTCCGTGGGAACGCCGTAGCTGCGGACCCGGAGTTTCTCTTTATAGGCGGGCTTTTCCAGCGAGGCCCGGATCAGCCGCCAGTCCGGCGTGTCATAATAGATGTTGCATATGGTATAGCTGCCGAAGGCGTCCTCTTTTATATAAGGGGCGATGCGCTGCAGCAGCTGCTCCTGCTGGCGGGGCGACAGGACGTACTTCTTCTCATACCGCCGGAAGCTATATTGGATCCCCATACCGGCACCTCCTTTTTGTTGGATGGCCCTATGATAGCGTGGGACGCTAAAGCCTACCTAAAGGAAATTTCCTCTTTCCCTTTAGCCGGGCTTTAGCCACGGCGGCTATACTCTGCTCATCCGCCGGAGGAACCGGCGGGAACGCTTTTGAAGAAAGGATGATCTGTATGACCAAAGCAAATCCTCTCTCCCGTTGGTTGGCGGCCGCCATGGCGGCGCTGATGCTGCTGGCCCTGCTGCCCGCCCGTGTGTGGGCGGCGGAGAGTACCGCATATGATACCGACGGGGCCACCGCCTTCGCCTTCACCGACATCGCTATCACCGCCAAGGACGGCGACTACACCGGCTACGACATCGACGGCACGGCCCTGACCATTGAAGCCGCCGGTACCTATATCGTATCCGGCAGCTGCCAAAGCGGCTCCATCACCGTGAAGAAGGGCGTCACCGGCGTCACGCTGGTGCTCAGCGGCCTGACCCTCACCGCCGACGGCACCGCCGCCATCGCCTGCAATAAGTCCTCCGGCGTCACCATCGTGGCTCAGGACGGCACCGCCAACATCCTCAGCGACACCGAGACCAACAACGGCGACAGCTATCCCGATAACACCAACGCCGAAAACGCCGTCATCAAGTGCAAGGACGGCTCTCAGGTGACCCTGTGCGGCAGCGGCAGCCTGACGGTGAACGCCAACGGCAAAAACGGCATCAAGTCCGGCGCCACCACCGATGAGGAGGGGGAGGCGTGGCTGGTGATCCGTGACCTGACCCTCACCATCAGCGCCCCCGTCAACGACGCCATCAACGCCGAGGCGTCCCTGACCATTCTCAGCGGTGACCTGACCATTGACGCCGGGGATGACGCCGTCCACAGCGACTACTACCTCACCATAGGCGCCGCCGGCACCGACGGCCCCACCATCACCGTCAACAGCTGCAGCGAGGGACTGGAGGCGGCAGACCTCAGCATCGCCGGCGGCCATATCACCATCCACGCCGGTGACGACTGCCTCAATGCCGCCAACTCCGACCTCACCGGCTACGCCTTCACCCTCTCCATCTCCGGCGGTACGCTGGTGATGGACACCACCTCCGGCGACGGCATCGACTCCAACGGCACCCTCTCCATCTCCGGCGGCACTGTGGTGGTCTGGGCCAACAGCACCGCCGATAACCAGCCGCTGGACGCCGACGGCACCCTCTCCATCACAGGCGGCACCGTGCTGGCCGCCGGCGGCAGCGCCGGCATGGGCATCACCCTCTCCGGCGACTCCCAGCCCTACGTCATGTTCGGCTCCACCGGCATGGGCGGCGGTCGGCCCGTCAGCATAAGCGGTCAGCCCGGCGGCTCCTCCGACGGCACCACGCCTCCCCAGCTGCCCAGCGGCTCCGACAGCAGCAGTGGCTCCCGCCCCACGCCCCCCGGCGGCAGTAACGGCAGCCAGCCTACGCCCCCAGACGGCAGTGACGGCACCACACCTCCGGAGCTCCCTGACGGCCAGACACCCAGCCAAGACTCCAGCCAGCCCGGCGGCCAGATACCCGGTCAGATGGATGGCCAGTCCGGCAGCAGCATCAGCATTTCCAAGGGCAGCACCTTCACCATCCAGTCCTCCGACGGTACCGCCGTCTACACCGGCGAAGCCGTGTACGACGCCCGGTTCGTGTTCTTCTCCTCGGCGGCCATGACCTCCTGCGAGACCTACGCCCTCACCTCCGGCGGCACGGAGCTGGCCACCGCCACCGCAGGCGGCACCGGTACTGCCGCCGTCACCACCCCTGACACCTCCGCCGACACAGCGGACACCCACCAGACCTCCGACAGCCACACCGCCCTGTATATCGCACTGGGCGCCGTGGCGGTGCTGGGTGCAGCCGCCGCCATGGTCACCGTAGTCCTGCGGAAGCAGAAATAAGCCTGACCTCTTCCCTCTTTTATAAACAGGACAGGGTCCGGTTCCCTTGGGAACCGGACCCTGTCCTGTTTTTTGACGCCTCACCTACTCGCCAAGGCTGCGGGAGAACCCCCCATCCTCACAGGATGGAGAGCTGTCCCGGATCCTCGTCAGCCCCTGGGCCAGTCCAGATCTCTGGGCAGCCCCAGAATGTAGTCGGCGCTGACGTGATAATACCGGCACAGCTTCTCCAGCTTCTCAATACCCATTTCGCTGGTGCCGTCCCGCCAGCGCCGGATCTGCTTGGTGCTGACGCCGATGACCTTCGCCAGATCCTGCACCTTGGTGTCGCTGTCCTCGATAATGGCATCAATGTTTGGATATTGCTTCATGCGCGACCTCCCTATGGTTCCTTACTATGCTCCATCGGCGATTTTTGTCGAATCATGTCGGGAATTTTACACGCATAATGGCACGTTCGTCTTGACTTTGGACATATATGTCGTTTATAATGTGTATAGACATATATGTCTCCACCTGTCCACTTATCCTCTCTGCCCCATCACCGTCATTGTTTGACATTCCCCACGCAATATGACTGGAAATTTCAGGACAGTTGCTCTGTTTCGACGCTCTTCACGAGCAAAAGATGCTTTAATAGTCCTGCACCCACCAAGTACTCCAAGCTATCTTCGGGAGGAACCCCCTATGACCGCAAAAAAGCTCTTACAGATCATCAGCACCATTCTGGTGGCGCTGGTAGTACTTCTGGCCGTGGCGCTGGTCGGCGTCCGACTGGCCGGCATCCGCACCTTCACCGTCCTGTCCGGGTCCATGGAGCCCACTTACCATGTGGGTTCCCTCATCTACGTAAAAAAGGTGGACTCCGCCGCCATCCGGCCGGGGCAGGTCATCACCTTCATGCTGGATGAGAACACCGTGGCCACCCACCGGGTGGTGGAGGTGGTCCCCGACGAGGACGATCCCTCCACTCTGCGCTTCCGCACCAAGGGCGACGCCAACGACGCCGAGGACGGCAGCCTCGTCCATTATAAAAACGTCATCGGCACCCCGGTGTTTACCATTCCCAAACTGGGCTACGCAGCCAATTACATCCAGCACCCCCCCGGCCTGTACGTGGCCATCTCCGCCGGGGCCGTCCTGCTGCTGCTGACCTTCCTGCCGGACCTGCTCTCCGGCGGCTCCGACAAGGAGCAGGGCAAGCGCATCCGTCAGGACAGTCAAAAGGCATAGATCCGTCGGTCCTGCCGCAAGGCTCACCATATCATTTGTTATCATTTTATGCAGGAGGAAAAACCATGAAAGCAAGGAACCGCATCAAACCCCTGTTGACCCTGTGCTGCGCCCTGCTGCTGGTAGCCGCCGGTGTGTTCGGCACGCTGGCCTACCTCACCGGCACAGACACAGTCAACAACACCTTCACCGTCGGCAACGTGAAGATCACACTGGACGAGGCCAAGGTGACCACCGACGGCACGCCTGTGGAGGGCGCTGACCGTGTGAAGGCCAACGAGTACCATCTGCTCCCCGGCCACACCTACACCAAGGACCCCACCGTCACCGTTGAGGAGGGCAGCGACCTGAGCTACGTCCGCATGAAGGTCACCTTCAACAACGCCAAGGCCATCATCGCCCTGTGTACTGACCCCGAGTTTGCCGAGGACGGCCCCACCGGTGTGGAGAACGCCTATCCCCTGATCCGCATGGTAAACTTCGTGGAAGCCAACGCCGCCAAGTGGGACGGCATCATCCCCGATAACATGGTGGACACCGAGGAAATGCTGGCCAATGCCAAGTACTTCGTCTACGACAAGGCCACTGACACTCTGACCTACTATTTCTATTACAACGAGACCGTTGCCGCCCCCGACGGTGATGTGGTCCTGCCTGTCCTGTTTGACAAAGTGACCCTGCCCGAGTGGGTCACCAGCGACCAGCTGGCCACCCTGGAGAATTTCCAGATCACCGTGGTGGCCGAGGCCATTCAGGCCGACGGCTTCGCCAATGCCGGCGCCGCTTGGGCCGCCTTCCATGGCTGATTTCCCCCCGGTTTCGACGGCACATGGGCTGCGCCCCACGCCGTGGAAATAACTTATAGTTTGTAAGAAAGGAAGAAGCAAGTATGAAAAAGAAAACTCTGGCGCTGGTTCTGGCTCTGACCCTGTTGGTGGCCGGTGTCGTCGGCGGCACGCTGGCTTGGCTGACCGATCAGACCGCCGAGGTGAAGAACACCTTCACCGTGGGCGATATCAACATCGGCCTCACCGAGACCACCGCAGACTACAAGATGGTTCCCGGCAACACCATCGCCAAGGACCCCACCGTCACCGTCAAGGCCAATTCCGAAGCCTGCTGGCTCTTCGTGAAGGTCACGGAGTCCGCCAATCTCGATGATTTCATCACCTATGCCATCGCCACCGGCTGGACGGAGTTGGAAGCTGGCGTTTACTACCGTGAGGTTCCCGCCTCCGCCGCCGACCAGACCTTCTCCGTGCTGGCAGGCGATGCCGTCACCGTGAAGAGCGATGTTACCAGGACTATGCTCGAAACCGCCAAGACGGATGCCCCCACCCTGACCTTTAAGGCCTACGCCATCCAGAGGGATCACTTCGCCACGGCTGATGCCGCTTGGGCCGAGGTCAGCAAGTAACCAAGTGATCCCTTGCACATTCTGATACCCAAAAATCAAACAAAAAGGAGCGCAATTACATGAAAAAGAAGATCACTGCTCTGTTCCTGTGCGTGGCGCTGGCCGCCATCGCCATCGTCGGTGCCTCTCTGGCCTACTTCACCGACACCGACAACGAAACCAACACCTTTGCCGTGGGCAACGTCAAGATCGACCTGATCGAGCAGGAGCGTGGCGAGAATGGCCTTCAGCCCTTCACGCAAAACAAGAAGCTGTCCCCCATCGTCGGCTCTGCACAGGGCGAGAAGGATGAGCTGGGTATGCCCACCGCCAAGAACTACGTGGACAAGATGGTCACCGTCCGGAACACCGGCTCCGAGAAGGCCTATATCCGTGCCTACTTCGCCATCCCCGCCGCTCTGGACGACGGCTATGAGACCTTCAACGCCGGCATGAACGTCCTGCACTTCAACTTCGGCAACAAGGTCGTTGACGGCAATATCACCTCCACTGAGGGCGTTGAGTGGATCTGGACGCATGGCAACAAGTGGAACTACTTCGAGACCACCATGGACGGCATCAAGTACAATGTCTACTTCGCCGACTACTATCAGGCCGTTGAGGCCGGTGCCACCACCGAGCAGCTCGTTCAGGGCGTGTATCTCGACAAGTCCGTCGATTTCGGCAAGGATGGCAAGTGCTACGCCTTTGGCGAGGAAGTCACTCTGGACGAGGGCTGGGATTGGAACAGCGTCTCCTGCCCCGTGTTCGCCGTAGCCTGTCAGGCCGAGGGCTTTGACAGCGCTGCCGAGGCTATGAACGCCGCCTTCGGCGCCAACTACGATCCTTGGGGCGGCGATGCCACCAACTGGCAGTAATTTCCCCAACAGGAAGCAAATCGGCTTCCCTGACTTCGCTGTCTCCTCCCTATTTTTTTGCGGCACGGGTCCTGTGACCCGGCTGATCCCGACACGCCTGTTACCAGCGGGTCGTGTCGGGGGCGGGGAGTCCCCTGTGGGCCCCCTGCCACCCCGGTGAACCTGTTACCAGCGGGAACACCGGCGGCCGTGGCCTCTCCGGAGGCCCGGCCAAACCAGGGCAGCTGTTACCGGCAGCTGCACCGGTTTGACCGCTGCGGTCAACCACCTTCTCTGTCCTCCCTATGGAGGCTGACCATAGACAGGAAAGGAGCAACCACATGAAACGAAAGCTGTTATTACTGTCGGTGCTGGCCATCTGCGTGGCCACGCTGGCAGCCGGAACGCTGGCGTATTTCAGCGCCGACGGAACGGCACGCAATGTCATCACCACCGGTAATGTCTCCATTGCTGTGGAGGAGTGGGCGGATGCGGATAAGACCCAGCCCTTCGAGGACCTTACCGGCATCATGCCCGGCACCACCGTCACCAAAATTGCCGAGGTCCGCAACACCGGCGAGGCCGACGCATGGATCCGTGTCCGCCTCACCGGCGACATCCGCCTCACCGGCGACGGCACGCCGGATCCCTCGCTGGTAAAGCCTGACCTCAACACCACCGACTGGACGCTGGGTCTCGACGGCTACCTCTACTGCAACAAGGCCATCCGCCCCGGCGAGACCACCGCCCCTCTGTTCACCTGCGTCACCTTTGACGCCGGTATGGGCAACGAGTATCAGAACGCCACCGCCACAGTCCATGTGGCCGCCGAGGCTGTCCAGACTGCCAACAACGGCGTCACCGCCCTGGAGGCGCTGGGCTGGCCAACACAGGGTTAAGGAGGTGCGGCACATGAAAAAAATGCGGCATATGAAGAGAAAAGCCCTTGTGGCGCTGGTGCTGTCTGTCACCATGCTGCTGACCCTGATGCCCGGTCTGGTCTTTGGTGTCTCCGATGCCCAGAGTTCCCCGGACACCATCAGCTCCTCCATCGACTACCCCACCGTGAATTTCACCGACGTGGCCCCCTTCCTGCCCCCGGTCAGCGGCACTGCCCCCCGGCGCTCCCCGGTCCGTGCCGCCGGTAATGCCAATACCGGCAGCGATAACGGCAATAACGGCATGGCAGTCAACAAGACCTCCGTTTATAACGAGGAGACCGGTGCCTATGACATCACGCTGGAGGCCTACGCCACCGGCAGCAAGATCATCCATACCGTCACCAGCGACGTTCCCACGGACGTCATTCTGGTCTTGGATCAGTCCGGCTCTATGGGGGATGATATGGGGCAACTGGTCTACACGGCCTACTCCGGCAATACCCGTCAGAACAGCGATCTCTATGAGAAGCAGGATAACCTCTGGTATAAGCTCTCCGATGGCAGCTATGCCGCCGTTACCGTCACCTCCCGGAACGACAGCATCCAATACACCCCCATCACCAACGGAAGAAATAACGAGGATCATGATTGGTGGTCCGGCTCAACGTACACAAATCTCTGGGATAACAAAGACGACCTTTACGCCAAGATCAATGGCGAATACCAGAAGGTCACCGTGAGTCGTTCCGGTTACGGAAACAACCGCACCTACACCTATACCCTCCCGGATGGCACGCAGATCGCATCCAGTCGAGGCGATGACGCAGCACCTACCATCAGCAGCACAGACGATGGCTATCTCTATCTCGCATCCATCGATACCACTCAGACCGTCTATACCTACACCTATACCGATGCCAACGGCACGGTGCAGACCATCGGCACCTCCACAGGCGACAGCACCGACTTCACGGCTGCCACGCTTTACAGCCGCAGCACCACAGATAGCGGCATCACCCGTCTGGAAGCCCTGAAAAATGCCGCCGCCACCTTTGCAAATGCCGTGGAGGAGAAGGCCAAGGGCGCTGACGGTGCCCTCGGCACCGAGGACGACATCTCCCACCGCATCGCCGTGGTGGGCTTCGCCAGCAAGTCCGGCTACGGTGACAACACGGAGCTGCTGTCCATCGCCGGAAGCAACAGCGGCAGCGTGGGCGTGGCCTATCACAGCATCACCGACCAGAACCTCAAGGACGTTCTTCAGGACGTGGACACCTCCGCCGGTCAGACTATGGTCTCCACCGCCATTGATGCTCTGGCCGCCAGCGGCGCCACCCGGACGGATCTGGGTCTGGACATGGCCCAGCGCATCCTCTCCGCCAACCCCGTGCAGGCTAACGAAAAGCGCAACCGTGTGGTCATCGTCTTTACGGATGGTGCCCCCACCAGCTTCAACGGCTTTGAGAAGGATGTCGCCGACAACGCCATCACCTATGCCGGCACCATCAAGACCACCGGAGCCACCGTCTACACCATCGGCATCTTCGCCGGAGCCAACGCCGTCAGCGCCGGCACCGAGCCAAGCGGCGACCTCGATCAGAACAGCAAGTCCATGAACAGCGCCTGCAACTGGTTCATGCAGCAGGTGTCCTCCAACAACGGCACGCCCCGCACCCCCAGCTACTACTTGTCTGCGGCGGACGCCGGTTCCCTCAGCAGCATCTTCCAGCAGATTTCCGACAACATCGAGACCGGCGGCTCCTCCTCCACCCTGACGGAGGGATCCGTAGTCCGGGATATCATCTCCCCCCAGTTCACCCTTCCGGCCGGAAGCACCGCCTCTGATATCACGCTGGAGACCTACGCCTGCACCGGTAAGGACGGCGACACCTACACATGGCGCCAAAACGACACCGCCATGGGCGCCACTGCCGCGATAGACGGCAATAGCGTCAGCGTCACAGGCTTTGACTTCTCCGAGAACTACGTGGGTACCGTCACCAATCACGGCAGCGTCAGCTACCGGGGTCATAAGCTGGTCATCCGCTTCAGCGTCAAGCCTCAGCCCGGCTTTCTGGGCGGCAACAATGTCCCCACCAACGCCGGGGCCGGCGTCTATGAAAACAAAGACTCCGAGACCCCTGTCCGGGAGTTCCCCCAGCCCACGGTAAACGTCCCCATCCAGCCCGTCACCGTTGCAGCGCAGGACTATAACGTCTATCTGCTGGGCAGTCTCACCGCCAGCCAGCTGCAAAACTGCTCCACCGTGCAGGTGGGCAGCATCTCTCTGAATCTGGCCAAGGCCACCGACTCCGATCACCCCTACGGCTTGGAGCCGTGGCAGACCGCCTACGTGGATATCACCGTCTCCCTCACAGGCCCGGACGGCAGCCCCGTCACCGACCTGGCCCAGCTGCGGGCGGACACCTCCTGCGCCGTCTCCGTCACGGTATCCCCCAAAACGGAGCCGCAGGCGGATTCCAGCGGCACACCGGCCGCCAAACAGAGCGGCAGCGCCACCGGCAAGGTCAACGTCTTTAAGCCGACGCTCACCTACGAGGACGGCACCGTCTACTACGGCGACACCTTCGATAGGGCCACGCTGCCCGGTTACCGCACCTCCACCAGCTGGTTCCACAATGGCACCGACGCTGCCACCGTATCCATGACCGGCGCCGAACCCAAGCTGAACTCCGCTTACAGCTACGACACCACCCTTCTGACGGACATCGTGAACACCAAGCAGGACATCCCCGTGAAGGCCACCATCTCCATCGGTGACACCAACATCACCGCCGATACCGCCTTCCTGCACACGGACTGCGCCGGAGAGACCTGGAGCCACACCAGCGGCGACCCCGCCTTCCTGCTCCACGTCAGGACCTGCACCCTGACCGTCACCAAGACCGGCGGCGCTGACGGCGAACCCTATGTGTTCAACGTCTGCCGCAACGGCGATCTCTACACCCAAGTCACGGTGGTGGGCAGCAGCAGTGTCTCCCTCTATGAGCTTCCGGTGGGCAAATACACCCTTGCGGAGGACACCGGCTGGAGCTGGCGCTGCGACGCCGCCTACGACCCCGATAAGCCGGACGGCTGCACCTTCACCGCCGGCCACAATAGCGGCAGCATCACCTGCACCAACACCCTGAAGAATGACCGCTGGCTCAACGGCTTCAGTGATGTTATCGCCAATATCTTCGGGATCCGACACTGAGAAAGGAGGAACTGTTTGTGGCACGCAGAAAATATCCTTCGCCCCGGAAGCCGGGTGCGCTGCTTCTGACGCTGGTTCTGCTGGCGCTGGCCCTCACCGGCGCCACGCTGGCGTATCTCATCACCCATACGGACCCCATCCCCAACCGGTTCACTCCCGCCCATGTGTCCTGCACCGTCACGGAGGACTTTGACGGCACGACCAAGAAGAACGTCAACGTCACCAACACCGGTGACATTGACGCCTACCTCCGGGTGAAGCTGGTGACCTACCGGGTCAATGACGACGGCCAACACATCGGCGGCACGGCAGCCATCCCCGCCTTCACCCCCGGCGACGGCTGGGTAGCGTATGGCGACTATTACTACTACACCTACCCCGTGGCCCCCGGTCAGCAGCCCGAAACCCCGCTCATTGACAGCCTGACCCTCACCGGCAGCTACAACGATGCCGACGGCGGCAAGCAGGCGCTGGAGATCATGGCGGAGGCGATCCAGAGCGCCCCGGAGGAGGCTGCGGGGCAGGCTTGGGGCGTCACCATCACGCCGGGCCGAGTGGCCCGGTATCAGTAAGGAGGGGACGGCATGAAACGAAAAAACATCTGTTCTCTGGCGTTGACGCTGCTGATGCTCCTGTCCTGTCTCTGCGCCGCCTACGCCGATACCGGCTCCGTCACCTATGACGGCGACGCTCAGAGCTTCGTGTTCCTTCCCGGCAGCGACTACTCCCCCTCCGACCTGTTCCCGGACTTTAAGGGCGTCATGCCCGGTGACCGGCTTACCCAGACCCTGCGTCTGCGAAACGACAGCGGCCATCGGGTGCGGCTGTACCTGCGCTCTCTGGGGTCCGAGTCCGGTTCCGAGGGATTTCTCTCTCAGATGACCCTGACGGTGCAGGCTCCCACCTCCACCCTTTTCGATGCCCCTGCCCATGAGACGGCTCAGCTGACGGATTGGACGGAGCTGGGGACCATCGCCCCCGGCGGCGATCTGGAGCTCACCGTGACCCTGAACGTCCCCCTGACCATGGGCAACGATTTCCGATCCGCTATTGGCTATCTGGACTGGCAGTTCAAGGCCCAGGAGCTGGAGGACCCCACGCCCCCCACCGGCGACGTCTGCGCTCCCCTCCTGTGGCCGCTGATGGCCATTCTCTCCGTGGGCGGCATTGCCTTCCTCCTGAGCCGCAGAAAGCACCGGGAGGAGCCGTAATTTTCCGCATGAAAAGAGACTGCCGAACCCCTTCGGCAGTCTCAGCGTGTCAAAAAAGCCTCGCAGAGTTTGCCGCCCGCAGGCGGCAAAGAAGTAAAATCATTTTCTCTCACGACATGTGCGTGAGAGAAAATACTTCTCAGGCTGCAAGTGTGGAATTTGTGTGCCATAGGCGCACAAATTATGCACGCAGCAGACTGCAAGCTTTCTGTCGGAAAACCCGGAGGGTTTTTCCGACAGTCTCAGACTGCCGAACCCTTTCGGCAGTCTCTTTTTCTGTCTATCTCCCTGTCAGGGGCATGGGAAAGCCCAGCCACGGGGTCTCCTTGGGCGGCAGCTTGGAAAACCGCATGGCCGCCCCGGTCTGCGGATGGGTAAACTCCAGCCGCCACGACCACAGGGCGATGCTTTCTCCTTCCTCTCCCCCGCCGTATTTCCGGTCCCCCACCAGTGGAAACCCACGGGAGGCAAACTGCACCCGAATTTGATGGGTCCGCCCGGTGTGCAGCCGGATACGCACCAGTGACAGCCCCTCCCGGCTCCCCAGCACCTCATAGGACAGCTCCGCCGGGCGCACGTTCTTCCCCGGCTCCGCCGCCACATAGGTACGCCGCCGGACGGGATCCCGCCCCAGCAGGTCCGTCATCACGCCCCCCTCCGGCACGCCGTGGACCACCGCCAGATACTCCTTGCCGAAGGTGCGGCTGCGGAGCTGCTCCGACAACAGGGAGGCCGCCTTGGCCGACCGGGCGTAGACCATCAGCCCGCTGACGGCGGCATCCAGCCGGTGTACCGTGCGGATGCAGGGGGTCCCCAGCTCCTGCCGCAGCAGCTGGGGCATCCCGCCGGGCTCGTCGGTGCTCAGCACCCCGGCAGGCTTCACCGCCACCACGATGCGTGGGTCTGCGTAAACGATCTCCATGGGGCATCTCTCCCTTACCATTCATCTTCTATCCCCTATCCTACCACATCCCGTCTCCGCTTGCAAGAAAGCCCTTTCCATCTGCCGCCAGACGTGCTATAATGGCACCAAACCATCAGAATACAGGAGGGGATCGCCGTGAAAAAGACCGTTTTGAGGAAATATGCCCAGCTGATCGCCGCCTCCGGCGTCAATGTGCAGCCGGGTCAGGAGGTATTCATCGCCGCCGATCTGGATCAGCCGGAGTTTGTGAAGCTGCTGGTGGAGGAATGCTATAAACGCAAGGCCAAGAAGGTGGTGGTGGACTGGAGCTATCAGCCCCTGCAAAAGCTCCACTACCGCTATCGGACCCTGACCACCCTCTCCAAGCTTGATAACTACGAGGAAGCCCGCTGGCAGCATTATGTGGATACCATACCCTGCCGCATCTACCTGCTCAGCGAGGACCCCGACGGTCTGAAGGGCGTCAATCAGGAGAAGATGGCCAAGAGCCAGCAGCGGCTGTACCCTGTCATCAAGAAATACCGGGATCAGATCGAGAATAAGTACCAGTGGTGCATCGCCGCCGTCCCCGGCGCCGCATGGGCTAAAAAGCTGTTCCCGGAGCTGCGGACCAGTCAGGCCATCGAGAAGCTGTGGGAGGCCATTCTGTCCACCAGCCGGGTGGACGAGGACCCCGTGGCGGCATGGGAGGCCCACAACAAGGACCTCCATGACCGGTGCCGGTACCTCAGCGGTCTGGGCATCCGGGAGCTGCGCTACAAGAGCGCCAACGGCACGGACTTCACCGTGGGCATGATCCCGGAGGCGCAGTTCTGCGGCGGCGGCGAGACCAGCCTGCAGGGCGTCTTCTTCAATCCCAACATCCCCACGGAGGAGTGCTTCATCTCCCCCATGAAGGGCGTGGCCGAGGGGATCGTCTACGCCACCAAGCCCCTGAGCTATCAGGGCCAGCTCATCGACGGTTTCTGGATCCGCTTCCACGAGGGTAAGGCGGTGGAGTGGCACGCCGAGGTCAACAACGACCTGCTGACCAAGCTCATCACCATGGACGAGGGCAGCTGCTATCTGGGCGAGTGCGCTCTGGTTCCCTTTGACTCCCCCATCAACCGGACGGGCCTGCTGTTTTATAACACCCTCTTTGATGAAAACGCCTGCTGCCATCTGGCGCTGGGCATGGGCTTTGCCGATACCATCCGGGACTTCCAGAACAAGACGCTGGAGGAGTGCCGGGCGCTGGGTGTCAACGACTCCATGATCCACGAGGACTTCATGATCGGCTCGGCGGACCTCTCCATCGACGCCGTGTGCGACGGCGGCAAGGTGGTCCCCATCTTCCGCAATGGCACATGGGCTTTTTGACCGCCGCCTTTTTCAGAGACTGTACCCTGTTTTGCAAAGAAGGATCAGGAGAAAGAAAATGGATGATACGTTCATCCAATCATTGCAGCAAACCCAAGGGAGGGAGGAGCGCTGCTCCTCCCTCCCTTGGGTTTGCTTTTCGTTTTTTATGCTGCTTTTTCTCTTCCACGAAATTTT
>ERZ1673752.3116-NODE-3116-length-16526-cov-9.308603_pt1 | contig 16526 bp, 17 predicted proteins | sample MGYA00580195_ERZ1673752 | MGnify/ENA primary metagenome ERZ1673752 (study PRJEB41218, sample SAMN15661744) | gut metagenome | host: Homo sapiens | place: Canada: London | collected 2015-08-20/2019-03-30 | study: EMG produced TPA metagenomics assembly of...
AATCTTAATGCCCAAAATGAGATAATACAAACGTAAATAATGTATGGAATAGAAATTAAAAGAGAAATGAGGCAATGGCTAAATGAAGTGCCTCAAAATGTCAAACGGCTAATGGGTATATGAAAGCATATATTGTCTTAATAAAATACGATGAACATCGTGTGGTTGAGGATGTTGTTGTTATAGAGAATAAATTGAATACAACAACATCTTACACAAAAAGACAAAGGGAAGGATTTGGAGCGATAATAAATAGCAAAAAGCAGACTATAAAAGTGAAATATACTGTAGTAGGTTTTAACCACAAGAAAAATCCTGAAGTAGAAATCTCAAAAGATAATATCTATAGGATTCATGATCATGGGAAAGACATTCTTTCGAATGTTATTATAGAACATATTGATATTAAATAATATAAGTGATGAAAAAGAAAGAAAAGAAAGACTATATATTTTCAAGGCTTGATGCAGTATTGAAACCAGAAGGATATAAAAGTTTTAAAACTGGTGGTGATCCAACATATGTTTTGAATTCTGACGATATGGCAGTCTATTTCTTTATGAACTTTAAAGATATGGGGTATGTAACATTCTCATCGTTGTATATTTCAATTCATATTGTTGAGAATATTTTACATAGTTTTTGTCCATATGATGATAGTGTAATTGATAAGAAAAAATATTTTCCTGATACAATTTATGATCGAAATATTAAGCTAATCGAAGGATATCGTAGGGGTATAGGTTATGATATTGAAGAAAAAAGCCAGTTAGAGGAATTCACCGATTGGGTAATAGACTATTTAGAAAACGATGGTAAGCAATTTATTGAGACATATTCCTATCTGCCAAATGTGCTAAAAAGAATGGATGAACTTGTTGCATTTGGAGAATATTGGACTGGAATACTTTGTGGTGGAGTTCCACATCTTTTTGAAGGGCTTATTATTTCAAAATTATGTAATGATCCAAAGATGGATGAGAAAATCGAATATGTGAATAAAATTTTTTCCACAAAAGATATCTCAGAATACCTACCAAATTATATTAAACTGAAGGAACAATTACCATCCATTCAACCCCTCTACAATGTATGATAATAGGAGAAATCTATACTTTATAGTTCTATCTTTGTTGTTTATGGGAAGCAAAGCGAAATAAGTACATTCGCAATTCAAAGGAGCATTCTGCCTTACACACTTTTTGGGTTATTACCCATCAGGTGCATACTTAGGATAAATAAGAGCAGGGCTAGAATCAAGGTACTTATACTGATGATGGACCAAATCCGATTTCTTAATGATGATGTCTTACGAAATTCTATGAAGTATTCTAGATACCTATCTTTCCTCCATAGGGTAAAGTAGTTAATCGGTATAGTCACGATGGCGGTAATGACTATGAAGGTCGCTCTACTTAGCTTTGCTGGTGATGCACTCGGTATTAGTAAAGCGATGAAATTTGCAATCGCCCATAGGATAAGTGTCGTGAATGCCAGCATGCTTGTATCAGAAAGGAGCACTATGGTACTGATCTTTTCATTTGTCAGACTTCTTACTACCTCCTTATTTACTCTCATGTATTTCTCTTTATTGATCATGCCCAATCTGTACGGAATGCGAATGAGGATCATCCCAAATATTCTATAGTATAAAATCTGGGTCCAACGATTGTAATAGTAATGACCGTAATACAATCTATTCCATATATACATTATCTTCTTCATGTCCTTTAGTGTGTGTATGTAACCACAAATGTACCTATTTTCCGCTTCCCATAAGCTATAGATAAGGACCTCCGGGGGAGGCACGGGGGGACCTAATCGGACAAGTCGGACGAGTCGGACAGGTCGGACGCCTTCCACCAGAGGCTGTTGCACGGAGTGCATAATGAATAGCCTCTTCACTAATCACCAACAAATAAAAGGCTTTGAAGGACCTCTGCGAGGTTCTTACTCATAGACACCTTGCTAAAGACCTTTCTAACCCCTGTCGTACGAAACGTTGGGGCAAGCGGTTCCGTGCTTTTTTGGTAGATTTGTATGAATATAAATCAAACATCCAAAATAGATATCATGAGACGTAGCGTAACGATCCAATGGATGCTCGCGCTTATACCACTACTAGCGAGCTTAAGTATCAGTGCCGTAGCACAAACCACCAAGAGCCCGTGGAGCATCGAAGAGGCCACTCCTGGCTCCATTCAATATGCCCAGCTGATGCCTGAGACTACCCAGTCCCTCAATATGGTCAATGAAGGGCTACTTGTGCTTCAGGAAGATGGTTTGTATGCCGAGGGCATCCAAGGGCGACAACTGATTGCCAGCCGAGAGAGCCTTGGCCTTACTCCCTACTACATGCACTTCAAAGGCGACCTTCTCTGTGCCAATGTAGGAGGCGATTGGGTGCTTTGGGATTATAAAAAGCAACAAGAAGTCTATCGCTATAGCTTTGATCGGAAGCGTTGGACCCACTTTACACCTACCGAGCAAGGCCATTATGCCCTTCTTTCCGATGGGCAGAACATTGCCGTTGTCAGCCCGGGGCAAGAGCCAAAGCTACTCACCACCGATGGCTCCTTTGATATCGCTTATGGTGTCTCCGTGCACCGCAATGAGTTTGGTATTGATGGCGGACTATTCCCCTCACCCGATGGCCGTTACTTCGCCTTTTATCGCAATGATCAGAGCGATGTAGAGTCCTACCCCATTGTCCAGATCAATCCACAGATTGCCCAGTACCAACCCATTAAATATCCAATGGCTGGTCGCAAGAGCGAAAAAGTGACCATTGGCATTTACGATAGCCAGAAGGGAACCATCCAGTACCTACAGACGGGTGCTCCCACCGACCGCTTCTTCACCAATCTCGCTTGGACTCCCGATAGCAAGAGCCTTGTTATTGACGAAGTAGAGCGAAGCCAAGCAGAGACCAACCTCCGGGAGTACAACGTTGCTACAGGTCGATTGGTCCGTACCCTCATCAAGGAGACCCATCCCAAGTACATTGAGCCTTCTACTCCTATTCGCTTCTTGCAAGATGGACGTTTTGTGCGACTCAGTCGCGTCCGTGGCTACAATCATCTCTACCTATATAGCAGAGAGGGGCACTTGCTCACCCAGCTCACAGATGGAGCATGGGAGGTGAAGGAACTGATGGGCATTGACGAGGCCAGCGGTTACATCTACTTCACCTCCAATAAAGATTACCCCATTGGCCAAGACCTCTACAGAGTCTCCCTCAAGCGTCCTCGCGTAGAGCGTATCACCGAGGGCAATGGCACCCATTACGTTTGGCTCTCTCCCGACTTCAGCCTCGCCTACGATCGCTTTTCCAATCTGGATACCCCATCAGTGGAGCAGCTGATCTCACTAAAGGGCAAGCGACAAGTGCGTGAGCTACTGCGTGCCGAGGATCCTCTAGCCAATAAATACCGTCCTACTGTAGAGCTCGGTAGCCTCAAAACAGCTGAGGGAGACGACCTCTACTACAAGCTGACCCGCCCCGCCGAACTGGAGCCTGGTCGTAAATACCCAGTGGTCCTCTACGTCTATGGCGGGCCTCACTCTCAGCTCGTGACGGATAGTTGGCGGTCACTGCGTATGGGGTGGGACACCTATATGGCACAAGAGGGCTACATTGTCTTCACCCTAGATAATCGTGGTACCTCCAATCGTGGTATGGACTTTGAGAGCATCACCCACCGACAGCTAGGAAAGGTAGAGATGGCCGATCAGATGCTCGGCATCGACTACCTCCGCAGCCTTCCCTATGTGGATGCCGATCGCATCGGTGTCTATGGTTGGAGCTTTGGCGGATTTATGGCGACCAACCTGATGCTCACCCACCCAGAGACCTTCAAGGTAGGGGTCGCTGGCGGGCCAGTGATGAACTGGGCCTACTACGAGGTGATGTACGGTGAGCGCTATATGGATACTCCTGCCGAGAATCCTCAGGGCTACCAAGAGAGCAACCTCATTGAGCGTGCTGGAGATCTCAAGGGTCGCCTACTGCTCATCCACGGAGGGGTGGACCCCGTTGTCCTTTGGCAGCACTCCCAACTATTCCTTCAGGCGAGTGTCAAGGCTGGCACCCTTCCTGATTACATGGTTTATCCGATGGATGAGCACAACGTCCGAGGTCAGGACCGTGTGCACCTCCACAAGGTGATTTGTCGTTATTTTGAAGATCATTTGAAGTAAAGCCAAGAGCATAGATATATGAAAGCATTAATTATCGGTAGCGGTGGCCGAGAGCAGGCCCTTGCATGGAAAATAGGGTTGAGCGATATGATCACCCACATTTATATGGCTCCAGGCAATGGCGGTAGCCTGCCCAAGTGCCACAATGTGCCTATCGGCGTCACGCAGTTTGAGTCCATCGCTCAGTTGATCAAAGAAAAAGAGATCGAGTTGGTGATTGTCGGTCCCGAGGTGCCTTTGGTAGAGGGAATCGTTGATTTCCTACAGGCTGATCCCCAGCTGAGCCACCTCCATATTGTTGGTCCTACCAAGGCCGGAGCCGAATTGGAGGGGAGCAAAGAGTTTGCCAAAGCCTTTATGCTCCGCCACGGTATCCCTACTGCCAAGTACCGCTCCTTTACTAGTGAGACCCTTGAGGAGGGGCTTCGCTATCTGAGGGAAGAAGAGCGACCCCCTTACGTGCTGAAGGCCGATGGTTTAGCTGCGGGCAAAGGAGTAGTCATTCCTGAGACCCTCGAGGAGGCTGAGGCCGAGATGAAAGAGATGCTTGGGGGTAAGTTTGGTTCCGCTGGTGCCACCGTTGTGGTGGAGAGCCACCTCTCTGGCATCGAATGCTCCGTTTTTGTCCTCACCGATGGCCGAGATTATATGCTTCTCCCTACCGCCAAGGATTACAAACGTATTGGCGAGGGGGATACTGGGCTCAATACGGGTGGTATGGGGGCGGTATCTCCCGTTCCATTTGTGGATGATGCCTTTATCCAAAAGGTGGAAAAGCGCATTATCCGCCCCACTATCCAAGGGCTCCACTCCGAAGGAATTGACTACCGTGGCTTCATCTTCTTCGGACTGATGAACGTTGCTGGCGACCCCTACGTGATTGAGTACAATTGTCGTATGGGCGATCCCGAAACCGAGGCGGTGATGCTACGCATCAAGGGCGATCTTGTCGGCTCTATGCTGGCACTCAAAGAGCAGGTACTAGGACAGATGGAGCCCCTCCTAGAGTTTGATCAAGTGGCCACCACGATCGTCACCGTTTCCAAAGGCTATCCTGAAGCGTACGAAAAGGGCTATCCTATCACAGGGCTAGAGGGTGAGGCTACCCATGACCTGCAGATATTTCATATGGGTACAGCCTCCCAAGAAGAGGGGGTAGTCACCTCTGGTGGTCGTGTACTTGCCATCTCCTCTATGGGCGATACCATTCAGGAAGCCCTTGATAAAGCCTACCATCGTCTGCAAAGAGTGCACTACGAAGGCATCACCTACCGCCACGATATTGGGCAGGATCTACTGAAGCTGTGATTCTTCTTTCCACTCCATGTTCCCTAAGCCCTCCATCGTCAGCCAGTTACTACCACAGCTAGATGCGTGGTGGGGTCTACTCGTCTCCTCTCCTTGGTTCATTGCTGCTCTGCTGATCTTTGTTGTGCTATCGGCAAAGCGACATGGAGAGTTGGCGTATGGCTCTACCCGCTCCTCGCTGGTGGGGTGGTTGCTGATGACCCTCTACTTTGCTGCACACCTCCTTCTTCCTACAGCACAGGTTAGTTTGGGGCTACTTGGTTTGGTCCTTATCATCATGCTGAGCGACGGCATTGTCTCCTCACTTAGGCATAGCCGCTCCCCCTTTTTTGTGCATAACCTTGGAGTACTGTTGGGGTGTTTATTGATTATCCACCCCGCCAGTATCCTCCTCTATCCCTTTATCTTGGCCAAGCTGAGAGGGATTAAGAGCCTTTCAGGACGCCATATTACCGCCCTCCTTATCGGTACCATCTCCATCCTGCTACTCGCCCTCATGCTCTTTGCCCCAAGGAGCTGGGAGGGAGTAGCTAGCTTCCTACAGGCCGGTATTGCTCCGATCACCCAGATCCAGCTAGCTCCTCTTTCCGAGTGGCCATTGATCCTCTTGGACCTTCTCTACCTACTACTCATTACTATTGCCTGTTTTCAGAGCCTTCGGACCAGTGTGGTGAGAGTACGGTTGGCATTAAACTTTCACGTCCAATTGGCTTGGATCCTGATGCTTCTTCACCTGCTTTATGGGGCGCAGAGTGGGGGCCCACAATTGTTTATCCACGGTGCTATCTTCGTCAGTGGTATTATGTCCGTGCACTTTGCTACCGAGCGTGATAGCCGTTGGATTGTCCTTCCTCTCACCCTTTTCACCCTTGCCCTTTGGGCATTCAAAGTGTGGGGCTGACTTCATTAAACACTCTGCTTTTATAGGATGATAGATTTCTTAATTCAGTATGGATACATAGGCGTCTTTTTAGCCGCCTTTTTGGCTGCCACCGTCCTCCCCTTTGGCTCTGAGCCAGTAGTGGTTGGCGTCCTTGCTGCTGGGGCAGAGTATGTACCAGTGCTAGTGGCTGCTACTATTGGCAACTTCTTAGGGGGCATGAGTTGCTATTGGCTCGGCTGGTTGGGCAAGACAGAGTGGATCACCAAGTACCTCAAGATGCCGGAAGAGAAAGTCGATAAGTGGGTTCAGTGGCTCCAGGACAAAGGGTCATGGATGGCGTTTTTCGTCTTTCTCCCTGGCGTAGGCGATTTCTTCGCTGTCGCCTTAGGATTGCTCAAGGCGAGAGTTTGGCCAGTAGCCTTTTGGATGTTCCTTGGTAAATTCCTCCGCTACCTCGTCGTCTTCGGTGCTTTTGATTGGATTGCCGGCCTGCTAGCTGCTGCCTGAGGGCACCTAATCGGACAGGGGGGACAGGGGGGCTATCTCGGACAGGTCGGACAGGTCAGACAGGTCGGACGCCTCAGCGGGCACCCATCTATTGCGGCGTCCGACCTGTCTGACCCGTCCGATCTGTCCGACTTGTCCGATAAAGGCACCGCCGTCCGATTAGGCACCGCCATCCCACTAATTATCTCCACAAACCTTGGTAAGTGCTGATTATTTTCTGTAACTTTGTGAAGTGAAGGTAAGAAGATAAATAATCATATTAGTTAGATCATTTTTTGACAACATGGTAAATTACAAAGATTTAGGACTAGTAAACACTCGCGAGATGTTTGCTAAAGCTGTAGATGGTGGCTATGCTATTCCAGCTTTCAACTTCAATAATATGGAGCAGCTGCAGGCCATCATTCAGGCTGCTGTAGAGACCAAGTCTCCAGTGATTCTTCAGGTATCTAAGGGAGCTCGTGCTTATGCCAATCAGACCCTTCTTCGCTACATGGCGCAAGGAGCTGTGGAGTATGCCAAGGAGCTCGGTGCTAAGAACCCACAAATCGTTCTTCACCTCGACCACGGCGATAGCTTCGAGACTTGCAAGAGCTGTATTGAGATGGGCTTCTCCAGCGTGATGATCGATGGTAGCTCACTTCCTTACGAAGAGAATATCAAGCTCACCAAGCAGGTGGTAGACTATGCTCACCAGTTTGACGTTACGGTAGAGGGCGAGCTCGGTGTGCTAGCAGGTATTGAGGACGACGTAGAGGCCGAGGAGCACGTTTATACTCAGCCAGCGGAGGTCATCGACTTCGTTACTCGTACAGGTGTAGATTCATTGGCCATCTCTATTGGTACCAGCCACGGAGCATACAAGTTTACTCCAGAGCAGTGCCACCCAGATGAGAATGGTCACCTCGTGCCACCTCCACTTCGCTTCGATATCCTAGAGGAGATCGAGAAGAAGCTTCCTGGCTTCCCAATCGTTCTTCACGGTTCATCAAGTGTTCCACAAGATCAGGTGGAGATCATCAATACTCACGGCGGTAAGCTCAAGGATGCTGTAGGTATTCCAGAGGAGCAGCTCCGCAAGGCTGCTAGGTCTGCTGTTTGTAAGATTAATATCGACTCTGATGGTCGTCTTGCGATGACTGCTGCTGTGCGCAAGGTCTTCGTTGATCACCCAGAGGAGTTTGACCCACGTAAATACCTCGGTCCAGCACGTGAGAGCCTCAAGAAGCTTTACATGCACAAGATCGAGAAGGTACTTGGTAGCGACGGAAAGGCAGAGTAACCATCCTCTTCCTTATAAATACAAGGGTGTGCAGAAGCTTCTGCACACCCTTTTTAATTGGATGAGTCGGGAGCATATTGGGGTAGACCATTCCAATGGTAAAGTTCTAAAATAAAGGGCAATACTATTGCAAATGACTGAAAAACTAACTAACTTTGTAGAAGGTAAGAATTAAGAACCTTATAAAATTAATTGAACTATGATCAAGAAAGATGTATTAAAGAAGATAAATGAGCAGATTCAGCTCGAGTACGAGTCTGCATTCATCTACAAGCAGATGTCTATTGATATGGCCATCAAGGGCTGGAATGGTTTCGCTCATTGGTTTGACGCACAGTACAAGGAGGAGATCGCTCACGCTGAGGAGATGGTCAACTACGTGATTATGCGTGGTGAGACTCCAGTGCTACACGATATTAAGACAGCTGAGTCGAAGTTGGAGGGCGTAGTAGCCTATTTTGAGAAGGCCTACGAGCATGAGTGCTTCGTTTCTAAGTCTATCAACGAGATTGTAGCTGCAGCTCGTAAGGAGAACGACTATGCTACTGAAAACTTCTTCCGTCGCTTTGTTGATGAGCAGGTAGAGGAGGAGGATACCGTTGCTGGTATCGTTGATCGTCTCAAGCTAGCCAATGGTGATGCCGGCTACTTGATTATTGATGGCGACTTAGCAACTCGCCAGTAATCTCAAATCGAGAATAGTAAAAGCACCCCGATTGGGGTGCTTTTTTTTATGCCCTCCTGTGGCGTGCCTTTGCGGGGGTGCCTTCATCGGACAGGTCAGACAAGTCGGACAGGTCGGACAAGTCGGACGTCGCAACGGAGCACCCGAAGGGTGCCACTCAGCTAGCCCCCGGTCGAGGCTCGTAGAGCCGAAGACCGGCGGGTTGAGAGGGACCCCAAATACCACGACCCTTGTGGTCGCACCTACATAGACTTGTGCGACCGCAAGGGTCGATTACATATACCGTATCCTTTTCCCCGCCGGTCGTTCGGGGGCGTTTGCCCCCTCCGACACGGGGGCTAGCTGAATGGCACCCTGTCGGGTGCGGTGGGTGCCTTCCTCGGACAGGTCGGACGCCACGATGGCTAGGTGGCTCGCTACTTATCTTGGTGGGCCGTCCGACTCGTCCGACTTGTCTGACTTGTCTGACTTGTCTGAAAAAGGTACCCCCACCGACTTGTCCGAAAAAGGGACCCCCACCGACTTGTCCGATTAGGTACCCCTCATAGAGGTACCTCCGTCCCTTGCCACTTTGAGAAGAAGGCGATCTGCTGTCGGGCATAGGTGCGTGAATGCTTTGCAATTAGCCGAGTCGCTTCCTCCAGCGAAATATCTCCGTCGAGGTATTGAAAGATCTCTTTGTAGCCAATGGTGTTGAGCGCATTATACTCCCGATAGGGCAGGAGTGACCGTACCTCTTTCACTAGTCCTTTCGCCACCATCTGCTCCACCCGCCGATTGATGCGCTCATACAGCTCCTCACGGGGACGTGTCACCATCCGTAGCTCTACCTCAAACGGAAGTTTTCGTGGCGCTGGTGTCGTATGAAAACTACTGAATGGACGCCCTGTGGTATGGTACACCTCCAAAGCACGGATGATCCGCTTATGGTTATTAGGGTCAATACGAGCCAGATAATCAGGATCTACCTTCTGCAATTCCTCTCGCAAAGGCACCACTCCTTCCTCGTGAAACCGCTCCCAAAGAGCCTCGCGGAGCGTAGGCGAGGGTAGGGGGACCTCATCCATCTCATAGAGGAGGGCTTGCAGATACATCATACTGCCCCCCACCGCTACCACCACTGGATACTTGGTCAATAGCTTATCCAATAGTGCCAATGCCTCCTCCGCATATTGGTAGGCACTATACGGCTCTGTAATCTCTCTGCACTGCACAAAATGATGAGGCACCGCTGCCCTATCCTCCTCGGAGGGGGCATCGGTGCCTATCACCATACCACGATATATCTGTCGGCTATCTGCCGATACGATCTCTGTATTCAGTTCCTTCGCAAGCTGTAGGGCGTAGGCCGACTTGCCTACCCCCGTCGCACCAATCACAGTGATCAGCTTGCCACGGCTCATTACTCCTCCGACGACTCCTCCCCAGAGATATCAAAGCCCTCGGCATCTATCTCCGAGAGGTCAAAGCTATCATTGTCAAACTCCTCCAGCTCCTCCCGCTCAGGCGTTGGAATAGGTGCTGCCTTCGGTTTCTTTGGCTCCGCCACCAGTAGTTCTTCCACGTCCGAAGTCTGCTTTGGTGCCTCCCCCTTCCGACGGGTGCATTGAGGCTTATCTTGCTGTTCTCCAAGGATCACTTCCTTCAGCTCGAGGTAGAAGTAACGGTCCCCGAGTTGATCAAATTGATAGAGTATGCGATCCCCCTCCTCATCGAGGAAGTCATCGAGATAGGTATCATCCATCAGATAATACTCATCATCGGTGGCGTGCAGGCCCATATCCATCAGTAGGATCTCCTTTTTGGGGCGCCACTGCTTATCCGTGGTAAAGAAACTTGTGATCTGGTCATCACTGTAGCCCACCGACTCCAAGATCGCTCGGTGCAATTCCAAAAATGTAGCGGTGCCATCAATACGGATCTTCCTCAAGAAGCCCGGTACCTCATCACTCACCATCACAAAACGATATATCATACGCTATATTGATAGTCTATAAAAGTTGATTTTACCCCACCTTAATCCAGAGAGCTTCCTCGCACAATGCCACGAGCCGACTTCTCAATAAAGTCGAGGATGATTTTCTTCTCAGGCAGATCATCATACTCCTCCTTGATCACCTGGATCGCTTCCGTGTTATTCAGCCCACGATTGTAAAGTGTCCGATAGATGTCGTTGATCAGGTAGATCTGCTCCTTGGTGTACTGGCGGCGTCTTAGTCCCACAATGTTGATGCCACAATAGATAGCCGGCTCACGCCCGATCAGAGTGTAGGGCGGGATATCCTTCGTGATGCGTGTACCCCCTTGGAGCATCGTGTGGCAACCGATGTGTACAAATTGATGCACCAGAGTACCCCCACCGAGTATCGCCTGCTCATCAATCACCACCTCGCCAGCTATTTGGCAGGCATTGCCAATGATCACCTTATCGCCCACCTCACAGTCGTGAGCCACATGGGCATATGCCATGATCAATACATCGCTCCCCACCTTGGTAAAACCCTTGGAGGCGGTACCGCGGCTGATCGTAGCATACTCGCGAATCGTGGTGCGATCCCCTACAATCGCCACACTCTCCTCCCCCTTAAACTTCAGGTCCTGAGGCTCGCCACCCACCACAGCATAGGGGTGAATGGTACACTCCCTACCGATGCGTGCTCCATTACGCAAAATAGCACCACTCAGTAGTTTGGTCCCTTCGCCCACCTCTACATCATCCTCGATGACAGCAAATGGTCCTACCTCCACTCCAGCTCCCAGCTTTGCCTTGGGGCTAACAATGGCAAGCGGGTGTATCTTGGTCGTCTCTACCGACGAATTAGTCTGTTCGTTCATATTTTACTGATCCTTACTCTCTGTATTTCGGACAACTTTCGCCATAAACTCTGCTTCACAAGCGAGTTGCTCGCCAATGAATATCATCCCCCTCATATTGGCAATGCCACGGCGGACAGGCCCTATCAAAGCTACCTTCACCACCATCGTATCTCCTGGCACCACCTTTTGCCTAAACTTCGCATGGTCAATTGTTAGGAAATAGGTCGAGTAGTCCTCAGGGTTCTCCATCTGATTTAGGATCAAAAGCCCCCCAATCTGTGCCATACACTCCACCTGTAGTACCCCTGGCATCACCGCCTCATCGGGGAAATGACCCACGAAATAAGGCTCATTATTTGTCACACACTTCACCCCCACAATATGCTCAGGTCCAATCTCTATCACCTTATCCACCAGTAGCATCGGGTAGCGATGCGGAAGCAGCCCTTTAATCTCTTGGATATTCAGGAGCGGTGCCTCATTAGGGTCATAGGTAGGAGCTTGTGTTTGATTGAGGCGAATATCCTTACGGATCATCTTCGCCAAACTGGTGTTGATTGAGTGCCCTGGGCAGGTAGCGATCACCCGTCCTTGGATCCGTCGGCCAATCAGTGCCAAGTCCCCTATCAGGTCAAGGAGCTTGTGGCGTGCTGGCTCATTGGGATACTGCAGAGGCTTATGATTGATATAGCCCAGTTGGTCTGCAGGGATAGAGGTCGTCCCCACCGTTTTTGCCAGCTTATCCATCTTCTCTTGCGGAATCTCCTGGTCGTAGATCACAATCGCATTGTCGAGGTCGCCCCCCTTGATCAGGTTATTATCCAGAAGTGCCTCTATCTCTCGCACAAATACAAAGGTACGGGCAGGAGCGATCTCCTCAGGATAGGTGGTGAGGTCGTCCAAACAGGCAAATTGATTGGAGAGCACCTTCGAATCAAAAGCGATCAGCACATGGAGGCCAAAGGAATTGTCGGGGAGGAGGGTCAGCTTTGAGATGCCATTTTCACCCTTCACCTCTATCTTACGCTTCACCACATAGACCTCCCTAACTGCTGCTTGCTCTACCACCCCCACCTTTTTTATCTGGTGGATATACTCTATCGCACTTCCATCAAAGATAGGGATCTCAGGGGCATTCACCTCGATTAAGCAGTTATCCACCCCCATAGCATAGAGGGCCGACATTGCATGCTCCACCGTGCTCACCTGTAGCTTTTTATTGGAGAGCACCGTGCCACGCTCCGTCATCGTTACATACTCAGCCAATGCTGGTATGGTAGGTCGTTCCGGAAGGTCTACCCTACAGATCTTGATGCCGTGCCCCTCATTAGCAGGGTTGAAGCGCACCTTGATATTTAGTCCTGTGTGTAGCCCCTTTCCCTCTAGTTCAAAGGCGGCACCTAGGGTATGTTGCTTCTGCGTAGTGCCACCCGAGTTGTTCTTATTTGCCATGATGCTCTGCTTTCAATTGATTCAGCTCCTCCTTCAGCTGCTCTATTTCGCTTTTCAACTGATAGAGTTCGCGGTCCATCTCTGGAAGTTGGACAAACTTTGCCGAGGCTTTCATCGCCTTTATATGTGGCTGTGCGGGGTAGCCAAACCATACGGTATTAGGCTCCTTGATATCACTTAGTACCCCTGTCTTGGCAGCGAAAGTAACGTGCGGTGCCGTCTTCAGGTGCCCCGCAATACCCACCTGACCAGCCAGTACATTCCACGCACCGATAGTGGTCGAACCTGCTATCCCGCTCTGTGCTGCGATGGCGGTGTGCTCCTCTACTTCGCAGTTGTGTGCAATCTGCACCAGGTTGTCGATCTTCGCTCCCTTACGAATCACAGTGGCATCCATCACAGCTCTATCAATGCAGGCATTGGCACCGATCTCCACATCATCCTCCAGTACCACCCGACCCGTCTGTGGAATCTTGTGGTAGCCGTCGGCATCAGGGGCAAAGCCAAAGCCATCCCCACCGATCACCGCTCCCGAGTGGATTACGCAACGGCGTCCCACCTCTGTATGGTCGCAGATCACCGCCATGCTATAGAGACGGCTCTCCTCACCGATGGTTACTCTGCCCCCCACAAATACATTGGGCCAAATCCTCACCCCATCTCCAATCACCGAGTCGCGACCAATATAGGAGAAGGGACCAATATAAACCCCCTCACCAATCACCGCTGTCGGATCCACATAGGCAAGAGAGGAGATACCCGTTGGCTTCTCCTCCGCCTCGTTGCGTAGTTTTAGTAGCTCGGCAAGAGCGGTATAGGCATTGGGGACCTTGATGAGCGTGGTCGTCACCTCTTGCGAAGGCTCAAAATCGTGATTCACCAGAACAGCGCTGCTTTTAGTACTGTAGAGGTAGCTCTCATACTGCATATTAGAGAGGAAAGAGAGAGCCCCCTCTCGCCCCTTCTCAATACTACTAAAGTCGGTGAGCACCACATCAGGGTTGCCCACTACCTCACCACCTAAGTGGTCTGCGATCTCTTTTGCTGTAAACTTCATTTTAATCTCTTATATACCTGCGTAGGTACGTAGGTAGTCACTCATCTCAGACTGTAGCTCGGCCGCTTTCGCTCCTGCCACCTCTGCAAAGTCCGCTTCAGAACTAGCGTAGATGATGCCACGCGAACTATTCACGAGTAGCCCACACTCACGGGTCATCCCATACTGAGCCACTTCACGAAGCGATCCCCCCTGTGCTCCAACCCCTGGCACCAGTAAGAAGTGATCGGGTACAATCGTGCGGATATGCTCTAGGTGTGTCGCCTGAGTGGCCCCTACCACATACATCATATTAGAGGGAGTGCCCCATTGGAGTGAAGTGCGGAGCACCTGCTCATAGAGTCGCTCCCCATTGGAGAGCTGTAGTTGCTGAAAATCAGCCGACCCCTTGTTGCTGGTCAGCGCAAGGAGTACCACCCACTTACCTGGATAGCCCATAAATGGGGCAATGCTATCCTCCCCCATATAGGGAGCCACCGTGATGGCATCTACCGCCATCTCCTCGAAGGCGGCTCGGGCATAAAGCCCCGAAGTATTGCCGATATCTCCCCGCTTGGCATCTAGGATTATTAGGCACTCAGGGTGCTCCTGCTGTAAGTAGCTAACCGTCTGCTCCAGTACCGCCACCCCTCGGCTACCCATCGCCTCATAAAAGGCCGCATTAGGTTTGTACGCCACGGCATAGGCTGCTGTGGCATCAATGATGGCTTTATTAAAGGCGAGAAGCCCCTCCTCATTTTGAGGAAGGCAGGCAGGCAACTTGCGTAGGTCACTATCTAGTCCTACGCAGAGGAAGCTCCGCTTCCTCTCTATCTCTTGTATAAGCTCCGCTCTATCCATAAGCGTTGGTTAAAAAGGTAACTGACCGAATGTTCCTGCAAATATCGTTAAATTTATCAAGATGCCCGCTATTCGGTCCAAAGCAAGCAAGCTGGCTGGTCGATAGCGATGCTGAGGTCTTTCTGCGCTCGCAATAGACCACTCTCCCTATCACAGCTGTAAAACTCTACCTTATTGGCGTTTTTGCATGCCACTGCGAGCCATCGACCAGAAGGGTTAAAGGCAAGGTCCATAGGTTGCTGACCTACACTCTGTGTCCCAGCCTTGGTAAGCTGCCCCATCAACTTATTTACCTTGAATATCGTCACCCGGCTCTCACGTCCCCACTCCGATACATAGAGGTAACGCCCATCTGGGCTGAGACATAGTTGACCTCCACGGCTTTGGGGGTCACCACTTAGCGAAAATCGCTCTACCTCAGTGAGTTTGCCCCGATGATGCTTATATAGGATCACCTCTGGGTTTTGCTCCGTGAGTAGGTATAGAAATTTACCCGACGAGTCCATAGCGATGCTCTTTGGGCGACTTCCCTTGGGTAGGTCGGTCGTCTCTACATCAATGGTGAGTGGTGGGTTCTTGCTACTGACATTGAAGTGATACACTTTGTCCTGCCCCGCATCCACCACAAAGAGCTCGTTGCCATTGGGCGAAAAGCAGAGGTCGCTAGGGTGCGACTCTCCCTCTTGACCCAGTAGAATATGCCAATCGGGCTGACCAAGTAGTCCCGTCTCATCGGCAAAAAATAGGGTGATAGAGCCCGCATCATAATTAGCAGAGACCACCTTGCCACGGCCATCTGTCGCCACCGACCGTGGAGAGCCACCCAAGGTAAAGGAGCTATTGATCGCCGTGAGACGACCACTCACCCCATCAAGTTGTAGCGAGCTCACCATCGCCTCCGACGATTGCTCATTGGCGGTATAAATAATTCCCCGTTCCCTATCGAGTGCCAGACTGGTAGGATTGGGGGTGATGAGTGTGCTGCGATGTTTCACATTGAGGGTCCGTGGGTCAAAGCTAAATGAGTAGAGCCCCTCCGACCTATTTTGGGTATAGGTGCCGACGAGAAGGGTCTGTTTTTTAGCTGGCTCATGACCATAGCTGTCTGCTTCCTTGGACTGCGGAGAGAGCAAGCCACAAGAGCTGACTCCCATAGCAAGCAGTAGTGCAATAGTCCCTAGGAATAGATGAGTTGGGCGGTATAACTTATTATCCATTATTATCTGATTCTACTCCAAATTTCTCTAACTAAGTGCAAGATAACCATTTCCGATTAACTCTCCAAGAAGTTAGAGCTTTTTAGCCTTTGGAGCCCCCCTTATCGGGGGGCGGCGGTACCTAATCGGACAAGGGGGGTACCTAATCGGACAAGTCGGACGAGTCGGACAGATCGGACGGCCCAATAGATAGGTGATAGAGCCGGAGCACCCGAAGGGTGCCACTCAGCTAGCCCCCGGTCGAGGCTCGCAGAGCCGATGACCGGCGGGTTACGGTT
>ERZ1673752.3128-NODE-3128-length-16472-cov-12.307182_pt1 | contig 16472 bp, 16 predicted proteins | sample MGYA00580195_ERZ1673752 | MGnify/ENA primary metagenome ERZ1673752 (study PRJEB41218, sample SAMN15661744) | gut metagenome | host: Homo sapiens | place: Canada: London | collected 2015-08-20/2019-03-30 | study: EMG produced TPA metagenomics assembly of...
CACCTCTCCCAGAGGGAGAGGCAAGTACAAGATGAAAATGATATAAAACAGGCACAGCGGATGATCCCGCTGTGCCTGTTCACTGCCTTGTATTACTTCTTGAGCTTGTTGTCCACAACGTCCTTGAGGACGGCGGTGAAGGCTTCGAGGGTCATTGCGCCGAGGTCGCCGTCTGCGCGGTGACGCGGAGAGACGGTGCCGGCTTCGATGTCGCGGTCGCCGACGACGAGCATGTAGGGGATCTTCTCCATCTGCGCGTCGCGGATCTTCTTGCCGATCTTCTCGCTGCGGGTGTCGACGGTCACGCGGTAGCCCTGCGCGGTGAGCTTTGCAGCCTGCTCTTTGCAGTAATCAACGGCGCGGTCCGTGACCGGCAGGAAGCGGACCTGCTCCGGGGCCATCCACGTGGGCAGTGCGCCGGCATAGGTCTCGATCAGGTAGGCGAGCGTGCGCTCGTAGCAGCCGAGGCTGGTGCGGTGGATGATGTACGGCAGTTTCTTCTCGCCGTTTTCATCGGTGTAGTACATGCCGAAGCGCTCGGCCAGCAGCATGTCGATCTGGATGGTGACGAGGGTATCTTCCTTACCGTAGACATTCTTGTACTGGATATCGAGCTTCGGACCATAGAACGCGGCTTCGTCGATGCCGATGTCGTACTTGACGTCCAGATCGTCGAGGATCCTTGCCATGACGCTCTGCGCGTGATCCCACTGTTCCTTGGTACCCTCGTACTTGTTCTTGGGGTTCGCGGGATCCCACTGGGAGAAGCGGAACGTACACTTGTCAAGCAGGCCGACTGTACCGAGGCAATACTTGGCAAGATCAAGGCAGTCGCGGAATTCGTCCTCGAGCTGATCCGGGCGCAGGACCAGATGGCCCTCGGAGATCGTGAACTGGCGCACACGGATGAGGCCGTGCATTTCACCGGAGTCCTCATTGCGGAACAGCGTCGACGTTTCGCCGAGGCGCATCGGCAGATCGCGGTAGCTGCGGCCGCGGTTCAGGTAGACCTGATACTGGAACGGGCAGGTCATCGGACGCAGGGCGAAGCATTCCTTCGTCTCGTCCTGCGGGTCGCCGAGGACGAACATGCCGTCAAGGTAATGATCCCAGTGGCCGGAGATCTTGTAGAGCTCGCGCTTGGCCATGAGCGGAGTCTTGGTGAGCAGATAGCCGTGCGCCTGCTCGACATCCTCGACCCAGCGCTGCAGCAGCTGGATGACGCGCGCGCCCTTCGGCAGGAGAATGGGCAGGCCCTGGCCGATGCAGTCGACGGTGGTGAAGTATTCCAGGTCGCGGCCGAGCTTGTTGTGGTCGCGCTTGAGGGCTTCGGCCTGCTCGGCGAGGTACTGGTCGAGCTCTTCCTTCTTCGGGAAGGCGACAGCGTAGATCCTCTGCAGCATCTTGCGCTTGGAGTCGCCGCGCCAGTAAGCGCCGCAGCACTGCGTCAGCTTGATGGCGTTGCCCTTGATGCGGCCGGTGGAGTCGAGGTGCGGACCTGCGCAGAGGTCTGTGAACTCGCCCTGCGTGTAGAACGAGATATGCGCGTCTTCGGGCAGGTCGTTGATCAGCTCGACCTTATACGGCTCGTCCTTTTCCTGCATGTACTTGATGGCTTCCTCGCGCGGCAGCTCAAAGCGCTCGAGCTTCAGCTTTTCCTTGCAGATCTTGCGCATCTCGGCCTCGATGGCGTCGAGATTTTCCTGCGTGAAGTTGAACGGTGCATCAAAGTCATAGTAGAAGCCGTTGTCGATCGACGGGCCGATGGCGAGCTTGACCTCGGGCCACAGACGCTTGACGGCCTGCGCCATGACGTGCGAACAGGTGTGCCAGTACGTTTTGCGGTACTGCGGGTTTTCAAACGTAAATTCATTGTTTTCGGACATATTTTCTGCCTCCTCAAAAGTGTTGGGGCAAAACAAAAACGCCTTACCCCTGTCATTTCAGGGGTGAGGCGCTGTACGCTCCACGGTTCCACCCTGCTTACGGACCTGTGTCCGTCGCTCGTGATCTCTGTAACGGGAGAACCCGGCGGCACATACTGAAAATTCCGTGCCGCAGCTCGGAAGCGGTATCCCGGCGGGCGTCGCAAAGGCTCTTGCACCAGATGAGCCTCTCTCTGCCTGCGAAGCGGATCGCGGGGACATGTCTTCTTCAAGGCTGTTCAACTGCCCTAACAATAGCACGTTTCCTGGTTTCTGTCAATGCCGGTGCGCAAATAAAAATCGGGTATTTTTCGCCCGCATCCAGTCAATTTCCGGCAGCCCGGCGGGATTCTGCCAGTTTTTCTTGACGTTTTCAAAAAACGCGCTATAATAGCGGACATAACATTTTTGTAATCAAATGTTATCATTTTGTAAACAGAGAAGCTGTGCGCGCGCAAATACCGACAAGGAGGCTATCTGATATGAAATGGAACAACCCCGTAAAAACACTTGCGCCGGTGCTCGCGGCGGCGCTGATGGTGAGCTTCGGCCTGCTGCTTTCCGGCACGGCCCGCGCAGAAACGGCTCCGCAGCAGGCGGACATGCAGCCGGTCGTGACCGCGGCAGAACCGGAACCGGCCGCAGCCGAAGCGCCGGTCGAGCATATCGAGCCGAAGCTTCTGGCCTTGGAAGGCTCTGCGCCGGAGCCGGAAAAATCGGAACCGCAGCCGGAGGACACGGCGGAGCCCGCCGTCCCGGAGGACCTGGAGCTGCTCGACACCTTCCTCGCCACGGCCTACTGCCAGACCGGCACGACGGCGACGGGCACCTATACGACCGTCAACCGGACGCTGGCCGTCAACCCCGGCGTCATCCCCTACGGCACGCATGTGTGGCTGTATCTGGACGACGGGACGCTCGTCGGGGATTATTACGCGGAGGACACCGGCAGCAACATGCTGGCGCACCCGTATGTGATCGATATTTACATGGGCACGGATTATGACACGTGCATCGAATGGGGCGTCAAGCACGTCAGCGTTTATGTAGAGAAGGACGCGCAATCCTGATTGAAAATCCGCCTTTCGTCTGGTATCATAACAGATACGACGAAAGGCGGATTTTTTATGGATCTTTGTAATATTACCGAAATCAAGGCGCTTCTGGCCCGGCACGGGTTCCACTTCTCCAAGGCCAAGGGGCAGAATTTCCTGACGCAGAGCTGGGTGCCGCAGAATATCGTGCTGGAGGCCGGGATCGACGAGGGCTGCGGCGTACTCGAGGTCGGCCCCGGCATCGGGCCGCTTACGCAGCAGCTGTGCCGGCATGCAAAGAAGGTCGTCGCGGTCGAGATCGACCGGACGCTCCAGCCTGTGCTGGCCGAGACGATGGCGGGCAATGAAAATCTGGAGATCATCTTCGGCGATATCCTGAAAACGGACATTCCCGCGCTCGTCCGCGAAGAGTTTGCGGGCCTCCGCCCGATGGCCTGCGCAAATCTGCCGTATTATATCACGACGCCCGTCCTCGCGGCTTTATTGGAGAGCCGGGCGTTCGAGGCCGTGACCGTCATGGTGCAGAAGGAGGTCGCGCAGCGCATCTGCGCGCCCGCGGGCAAGGGAGATTACGGTGCGTTCAGCGCCTTCTGTCAGTATTATGCCGAGCCGGAGCTGCTGTTCGACGTTCCGGCCAGCTGCTTCATCCCGCAGCCGAAGGTCACGAGCGCCGTTCTGAAGCTCACCATGCGCAAAGAGCCGGTCTGCGAGATCCGCGACGAGAGCATGTTCTTCAAGGTCGTGCGCGCCGCCTTTGCCCAGCGGCGCAAGACGCTTCTGAACGCCCTGTCCTCCGGCTTTTCGCAGTTTGACAAGCAGACGCTCGCGGGCGTGATCGAAGCGTGCGGCTTCGCGCCCACGGTGCGCGGCGAAACGCTGGATATCCCCGGATTTGCCGCGATCGCGAACATGCTTGCGGAGCGGTAGGCATGTATTATATCTATATCGTCCGCTGCCGCGGCGGGAGCCTCTATACCGGCATCGCCGCCGACATTGAAAAGCGCATGCGCCAACACCTTTCGCGCGGCGCGGCGTGCGCAAAATATACACGTGCGCACCCGGTCGAAGCGCTCGAGGCTCTGTGGCATGCGGAGGATCACGCAGCCGCCGCGCGGCTCGAAGCGCTCATCAAGACGCTGCCGCGCGAAAAAAAGCTCGCGCTCATCGCAGAGCCGCAGCTGCTGCCGGAGCTGTTCGGCGAGCGCCTGCGGGAGCATGTCTATACACCTGTGCCGCCGGTGTGCGATTGCATTGGGGCGGAACCTGTGATAAAATAACAGATACTTTCATCTAGGAGGAACTTTATTTGTTTTATGCTGCACTTACGCTGTTCGCCGCGGCCATCGTCGCGGTCGATCAGCTGACAAAATATCTGGCGGCGGCCAATCTGGCGGGGCGGACGGTCACGCTCATCCCCGGCTGGCTCCAGCTGCACTACATCACGAACGACGGCATGGCACTGAGTCTGCTGCGCGGCGCGCGGTGGCTGTTCGTGGTGATGACGGTGGTATATCTTGCGATCGTGATCCTCGTCGTGGCGAAAAAGTGGCTCAAAAAGAAGCCGGAGCTTTGGTGCGTCGCGGCCATTACGGGCGGTGCGATCGGCAATCTGATCGACCGGATCTCCTCCGGGTTGGTCGTCGACATGATCTGCATCCCGTGGTTCTCGACGTTCAACGTCGCGGATCTGTTCATCACGTTCGGCGCGCTGATTCTGGTGATCTATATCTTTGCCAAGGACAAGGAGCTGCTGGCCGACAAGCCGAAGGCGCAGCCGGAAGAGAACCAACATGATCCTGACGCTTGACCGCTCCGGCGAGCGGCTGGACGCCGCGCTGGCGCGGCTCGTGCCGGAGCTGAGCCGCAGCCAGGCGCAGCGGCTCATCGAGCAGGGCGCGGTGACATGCGGCGGCAGGCCGGTCAAAAAGAATGAAAAGCTGCAGTCCGGCGACACGCTCACGCTGACGCTGCCGGAGGTGCAGGAGACCGCGCTCGAGGCGCAGGACATCCCGCTGGACGTCTGCTATGAGGACGCGGACGTGATCGTGGTGAACAAGCCCAAGGGGTTGGTGGTGCATCCCGCGCCCGGCCATCCGGACGGGACGCTGGTCAATGCCCTGCTCGCGCACTGCGGCGATTCACTCTCCGGCATCGGCGGCGAGCGGCGGCCGGGCATTGTCCACCGCATTGACAAGGACACCTCGGGGCTCATCATCGCGGCCAAAAATGACTTTGCACACGCGTCTCTTGCCGCGCAGTTGAAAGATCACAGTCTGGCGCGGACGTACGTCTGCATTGTCTGCGGCAATATCCGGGAGGATTCCGGCGTTATTGACGCGCCCATCGGCCGCCATCCGGCGGATCGCAAGAAAATGGCCGTTACCGAAAAAAACAGCCGCAGCGCCGTGACGCACTGGCGCGTACTGGAGCGCTTCGGCGGCTATACGCTGGTCGAATGCCGGCTGGAGACCGGGCGGACGCACCAGATCCGCGTACACATGGCCTACCGCGGCCACCCGATCCTTGGCGATATGGTCTACGGCCATAAAAAGCCGGAGCTTGGGCAGGACAGTCAGTGCCTGCATGCGCGGGAGCTGACGTTCGTCCACCCGCGCAGCGGCGAGCGCGTGACAGTCTCGTGCGGGCTGCCCGCGTATTTTGAGCAGCTGCTTCAAAAATTGCGCGGCCGGACGGCTTGACATTTGCGCGTGATTCTGCTACCATGATGCCATCTTCAGAAGGAGATCAGTTATGAACGCTTTTCGCTCCAACGCATTCGGGTTTATTTTTACCTTTACTGGCTTGCAGTAAGGGTAATTTGTGATGCGCAGAAAAGCGGGCAACCGTCATGCAACGCGGCACAGATTACTGTGCCGCGTTTTTTGTTTTAATTCAGAAAGGGCAGGGAATCACCATGGAGTTATCCGAGTACAGAGCACGCATTGACAAAATCGACGACGAGCTGCTGCGGCTGTTTGCCGAGCGGATGCAGACGGCGGCCGGCATCGCGGCCTATAAGAAGGAAAACGCACTGCCGGTGCTTGACGCGGGACGCGAGCGGGAAAAGCTGGCCGACGTCGTGAAAAAAGCGCCGGGGGGCATGCAGGAGGAGGCCGTCAGCCTGTACCGGCTCCTGTTCTCCCTCAGCCGCAGCTATCAGCGTGAGCTGCTCGGAAGCGGCAGCACGCTCCCGGAGCTTCTGAAGACCGCCGTCGCGTCGACACCGCAGATGTTCCCGGCCTCGGCCGCCGTCGCGTGTCAGGGCGTGGAGGGCGCGTATTCCCAGCAGGCGTGTGACCGCCTGTTCCGACACCCCAGCGTGTTCTACTGCGCGACGTTCGACAAGGTCTTCTCTGCCATCGAGCAGGGCCTGTGCCAGTACGGCGTTCTGCCGCTGGAAAACAGCACGGCAGGCTCCGTCAACGCGGTGTATGATCTCATGCAGAAGCATAAATTCTCCATCGTCCGCAGCGTCCGCCTGCGTATCGACCACAGCCTGCTGGCGCTGCCCGGTGCGAAGCTCTCGGATATCCGCGAGATCGTCTCGCACGAGCAGGCGCTGGGCCAGTGCTCCGACCTGCTGCGCGCCATGCCGGGCGTGGCCGTCACGCGCTGCGCCAATACCGCCGAGGCGGCCCGCATGGTCGCGCAGTCCGGCCGGAAGGGTCTGGCCGCCATCGCCTCGAACGCCTGCGCGGAGGTCTATGGCCTGCAGGTCCTGCAGGCGCGTGTGCAGAATGACGGCGGCAACTACACCCGCTTCATCTGCATCGCGGCAAAACCGGAAATTTATCCGGGCGCGGACCGGACGAGCCTGCTGCTGTCGCTTTCCAATGAGCCGGGCAGCCTCTATCAGGTGCTCTCCCGCATTTATGGCCACGGCATCAACCTCACGAAGCTGGAAAGCCGCCCGATCGCAGGCTCCGACGATACCTTCCGGTTCTACTTCGATCTGGAAGCGTCCGTCTATTCCCCGGAGCTCCCGAAGCTTCTCGGCGAGCTGGAGGACGTCTGCGAGCACGTCTGCTACCTCGGCAGCTATTCGGAAATGGTATAAGAGCAAGGGAGGCTGCCAAAAAGCCTCAATGTTTGTTCTATGCTGAAATCTGCCCGTCTTGTTTGTAGGGGCCGATGCCCATCTTCGGCGCTAAGAGCCGCGCTGCGCGCGGTTGCGCCTCGAAACTAGCCTGCGGGCGTCGCATCGTCCCGGCAGCACAGACCGATCTTACGGAGGTTTACGGCAAATTCGCAACCTTTCCCGGGCCGATGTAGGCATCGGCCCCTACATGAGCGGTGCATTTTTCATATCATTTCATAAAAAACAAGTTCTTTGTCCACTGAAAATCCCCGGCAGTCTGCCTGACTGCCGGGGTCTTCTGATTTCTGCGCTTATTTGCCTCCCTGCGGCTTTTCACGGCAGGCGGGCATCCAGCGGAAGCATTTATAATAGATGAGGAACAGGACAGACGTCGTGATCCACGTGGCGGGATAGCAGAGGGCGACGGTCCAGTCGCTCAGGTGCGGGAACGTGACCGTGAACAGCAGTACCAGCCGCAGCACGCACACGCCGAAGAGCGTCAGGACGGTCGGGATGACGCTGTTGCCCGTGCCGCGCATGGCCGAGGACAGGATCTCGACAAAGATGAACGTCGGATAGAAGAAGGCAAGCATGGCGATGATCTGCCCGCCCTCCTGCATGACGGCGGGATCGTCGGTAAAGAACCGGACGACAAAGCCGAGAGAGAGGAACAGGAGCACGCTGAACAGGACGGAAAAGCCCGCGTCCATCCACAGGCCCGTGCGGATGCAGCTTTTGATGCGGGCGTGCTGCTGCGCGCCGTAGTTCTGGCCGACAAAGGTCATGACCGTGATGCCGATGGCGCTGGAGATGGGCCAATAGATGCCGTCCAGCTTCCAGTAGATCGACCACGCTGCCGCGGCGTTGGTGCCGAGCAGATTGATCGCGCGCTGGATGATGACGTTGGCGGCGCAGTACATGACGCTGGCCAGCCCTGCCGGCAGGCCGATGGCGACCATGCGCACAAGAAGCCCCCGGTCCATGCGCAGCTCGGAAAGACGCAGACGGCACGCGCCGGACGCGCGAGAGAGCGTGTACAGGACGAGCACCGCGCAGATGAGCTGCGACAGGCTCGTCGCGATCGCCGCACCGGCAGTGCCCATGCCGAACACAGCCACGAACAGCAGATCCAGAACCGTATTGGCCGCGGCGCAGACGATCAGGAAGTACAGCGGCCGCCGCGAATCGCCCACCGCGCGCAAAATGCCCGCGCCCATATTATAGATCATGGACGGGATCATGCCCGCAAAATACCACTGCAGATAAATGACCGAATCTTCCAGCGTGCCCTCCGGCGGGTCGAGCAGGATGAGCGTCGGCCGCGCCATGGTGATGCCGAGGACGGTCATGACGGCGCCGATGAGGATGGAGAACAGGACGGCCGTGTGGACGGACTTGCTCACCAGCGTCTCTTCCCCGGCTCCGTAGTGCTGGGAGATGACGACAGCCGCGCCGGAGGCCAGCCCGACAAAAAAGCCGACGACCAGATTGATGATCGCCAGATCCGATCCGCCGACGGCGGCCAGCGCCGTCTTGCCCACGAGCCGCCCGAGCACGACGGCGTCGACCATGGAATACAGCTGCTGCAGAAGCGAGCCGAGCATGATCGGGACAAAAAAGCGCATCATATTGGGAAACACCGGTCCATGCAGCAGGTCGATGGTCCGGGAAGCTGATTTTTTCATGCGGGAAGACCTCCATTTCAAAGGGCAGTCTTACTATATTACCTGTTTTCCGCGTTTTTTCAAGGGGCTGCGCGCGATTTTTCTTGACGGAACGCAGGGGATCCGCTATAATACGGGCAGACCACAGACAATCGAACACAGGGGCGCTGGGCGACCGGCTGAGATTGCGTTTTTCGCATGTCCCTTAAACCTGATCCGGGTAATGCCGGCGTAGGAAGCTGCTTCGTATATGAGTTCTCTATCGACGCGCTGCGTACTGCACGACAACAGATCCGGTTGTGTGCGGTACTTTTTTATTTTCGGAGGGATTTTTATGAAAAAATCCAAGCTGACGCTTCGCTGCCTGTGCGAAGGCGCCATCATGATCGCGCTTGCGCAGATCCTCGGCTATCTCAAGCTGTATGAGCTGCCGCAGGGCGGCTCCATCACGCTCTCGATGCTGCCGATCTTCCTGTTCTGCTCCCGCTGGGGCTTCGGACCGGGCATGCTCGCGTCCTTCGCGTTCAGCCTGCTGCAGCTGTTCCTTGACGGTGCATATGCATGGAGCTGGCAGTCGATGCTGGGCGACTACATCTTCGCCTTCACCGTCCTCGGCTTTGCGGGCCTGTTCAGCAAGAAGCGCTTCGGCTTCTTCTACGGCACGCTGCTCGGCTCCGCGCTGCGTTTCCTCGTCCACTATGTCGTCGGCGCGACGATCTGGGGCGAATACATGCCGGAGACCTTCTTCGGTATGACGATGACCTCGCCGTGGTTCTATTCCGCGCTCTATAACGGCTCTTATATGGTGCTCGACTGCATCCTTGTGCTGCTGGTCGGCTGGATCCTCTGGAAGCCGATGGGCAAATACATCCGCGGCGACGATATCAAGGCGCTGCGCAAGAACTGAAATTTCCGCAAAACCCGGCCATATGGCCGGGTTTTTTATTTACTTTCCGGCAAAAGGCCGCTATACTTGTCAGTAAGAAAAGAGAAAGAAAACAGGAGCAGTCACCATGACGACTTGTATCAAATGCGGAGCCCCCATCCCGGATGGGGAGCTTTTTTGTGAGGCGTGCGCGATGAACGGCGGCGTATCGCAGCCGAGAGCGGCCGGTATGCCGGTCGGAAGAATGCAGACACCGGTGCGGATCCAGCCGCGGCCGCGCAGAGCGCAGCCGGAACCGGTGGAGCCTGCCCCGCGGCAGAAGCGCTCGGCGGGACGGCGGTTCGTGGTCGCGCTGCTGGCGCTTTTGTGCCTTGCGAGCGCCTATATCGCCTTCCGCCTGTACCGGGTCGCGGAGACGGACGCGCAGCTTCTGCAGTCGCAGCAGCAGACGCTGGACGAGACCAAGCAGGAGCTGCAGTCCCTTCAGGAGGAGAACGAGACCGCGCAGACGGCGCTCGCGCAGAACGCAGAGCTTCTGCAGGAGCAGGCCGGGCAGCTGGAGCAGCTGCAGGCGCAGGCGGACTTTATGGACCGCAATGTGGTATTTGTCGAGGACGACGGCTCCGGTTTGTATCACCGGTATGGCTGCAGCCGGTTCGCGGCGAAGGACTTTACAGTCTACAGCCGGAAGCAGGCGGCCGCCGCGGGCTATACCGCGTGCCCGGACTGCGGCTGAGAGGAGGGCATATGGATCTTACCGCACTTTCTCAGAAGATGGTCATCCTGTTTTTCTGCATGGCGGCGGGCTTCATTGCGGCAAAGGCGAAGGTCATGGACGTGCAGAGCAACAAAAAGCTCTCCAGCCTCGTCGTGAACGTGTCCAACCCCATGCAGATCTTTGCCTCTGCCCTGACCGGCGAGCATGTGCTCTCCAACCGGCAGACGCTGGGGCTGACGGGGATCATTCTGGCGATCTATGCGTCGCTGATCGTCCTGAGCTTCGCCGTGCCGAAGCTTCTGCGCGTGCCGAAGGAGCAGAAGGGCGTATACCGCTTCATGTTCATTTTCGCGAATACCGGCTTCCTCGGCTATCCGATCGTGGAATCCCTGCTCGGCTATCAGGCAACATTTTATGTGACGCTGTACGTGCTGTTTTTCCAGATCCTCTGCTGGAGCTACGGCGTGAGCCTCATCCGCGGCGAGCCGCGGTTCCATTTTCACTGGAGGGTGCTGCGGCAGCCGTGCGTCGCGGCGGCGCTGACGGCGTTTGCCGTCTACCTGTCGGGCTGGCAGCCGCCGGCGCTTCTGCACCGGGCAGTCAAGTATGTCGGCGATATCACAAGCCCCATTGTCATGCTGATCGTCGGCTGCTCGCTGGCGCAGATGCGCCTTGGGCAGATCTTCGGCAACTGGCGCGTGTATGTGCTGTCGCTTCTGAAGCTGGTGGCCGTGCCGCTGCTGGCGTTCGTGATCCTGCGGCAGGTGTTGGAAAATGAGCTTGTGCTGTGCGTCCTGACGGTGCTCCTGTGCATGCCCATCGCCACCAACACGACCATCCTCAGCTACCAGTACGGCGCAGACGAGACCGTCGCCTCCTCCGGCGTTTTTGTCAGCACACTGCTGTCACTGCTGACAATCCCGCTCATGATGCATCTGTTATTTGGATAAGCTTTTTCCACGCCGCAGCGGCCGCTGCGGCGTGTTTTTTCGCCTTCATACATAAGATATGAATTGTTCACAAATAATTTAAGTCTGCGGGTATTGACATTGCCGGATTCCGGTGGTAAACTGCGTTTTGCACTCATGGAAAAGGAGTGCTAAGGCAAAAGGAGGAATGAGACATGGCACTTTCCGAACGGAAAAAGAAGATCCTGCGTGCGATCGTAGATCTTTACATCCGCACGGCGGAGCCGGTCGCGTCGAAGACGATCGCGCAGATGCCGGACATGGATTTTTCCTCCGCCACCATCCGCAACGAAATGGCCGAGCTGACCGCACTCGGGTATCTGGAGCAGCCGCATACGTCGGCCGGCCGGATCCCCTCACCTGCCGGCTACCGGCTGTATGTCGACGAGCTGATGCAGGACTACCGCCTGTCCACCGATGAAACGAAATCCATCAATCAGGCGATGGAGCTGAAGATGCAGGAGGTCGACAAGGTCGTCTCGCAGGTCGGCAAGCTCGTCTCGCAGATGACCAATCTTCCGGCCTACGCCATGGCGGCGCGCGCCGGAGGGCTGAGCGTCAAGCGCTTTGATCTCATTCTGGCGGACGCGGGCAGCTTCATTCTGGTGGTCATGCTGAGCGACAATTCCGTCCGCAACAAGCTCATCCGCCTGCCGGTCGAGCTGACCGAGACGGATCTGAAGCTTCTCGGCGCAGTCCTGAACGCGAGCGCCACAGAGCTGACGGCCGAGCAGATCACACCGGAGCTTCTTTCCCGCGTAACAAGAAGCGCGGGCGCGGCGGCAAGCCTCGTGCCCATCATCATGGACTTTGTCACCGAGCTTCTGCACGCCGAGCACAGCGAGGTCTATATGACCGGCCAGGCAAGGCTCCTTGGCCAGCCGGAGTACCACGACATTGAAAAAGCGCAGAAAATGCTGACGACCCTTGATGAGGATGTGGTCTCCAACCTTCCCGCGGCGCTCTCCTCCGACAGCCGGACGCAGATCCTGGTCGGGCCGGAGAACGTGTCGAAGGAGCTGAAGGACACCAGCGTTGTCATGACGAAGTTCGACATCGGCGACGGCATGCAGGGCCTCATCGGCGTGGTCGGCCCCACAAGAATGGATTACGCACAGATCACCGCCCGGCTCAGCTACTTTGCTGAGAATCTGAGCCGGATGTTCCAGAAGAACCAGACGCCGGCACTCGAAGGGCCGGATGACAAGCACAACGATCCGGAGGCATAGATATGAGCAAGAAAACGAACACCAACCCGGCAGCGGAGGAAAAGGCTCCGAACCCGTCCGCAGCCGATCAGTCCGAAGCGGCCAAGAAGCAGGAGCAGCCCGCCGCCGAAGAGACCGCAAAGGCAGCGGAAGAAAAAAAGCCGGAGGACGCCAAGCAGCAGGAAGCCACCGAGTTTGAAAAAGCGCAGCAGGCGCTGGCTCAGGAGCATGACAGCTACCTGCGGCTGGCCGCGGAATACGACAATTACCGCAAGCGCAGCCAGAAGGAAAAGGATAACCTCTACACCGAGATCCGGTCGGAGACGGTCGAAAAGTTCCTTCCCGTGTATGATAACCTCGAGCGCGCCCTCGCACAGGAAACGCAGGACGCCGCCTTCAAAAAGGGCGTCGAGATGACGATGAACCAGCTCGTCTCCGTCATGGAAAAGCTGGGCGTCGTGAGCTTCGGCGCAGCCGGTGAAGCCTTTGACCCGCAGCTTCACAACGCGGTCATGCATATTGAGGACGAGAGCCTTGGCGAAAACGTCATCGCAGAGGTCTTCCAGAAGGGCTTCAAGGTCGGCGAAAAGGTCGTCCGGTTCGCGATGGTTAAGGTCGCAAATTAAATCGTTCACCCCGCCGGGGATCCGGCGTCACATAAACTTATAAATACTGGCATTGATATATAGGAGGAAATTTATTATGAGTAAGATTATTGGTATTGACCTTGGTACTACCAACAGCTGTGTAGCAGTTATGGAAGGCGGCGAGCCCGTCGTTATCGCGAACGCCGAAGGCAACCGCACCACCCCGTCCGTCGTGGCCTTCTCGAAGACTGGTGAAAGAATGGTCGGCCAGGTCGCAAAGCGCCAGGCCGTCACGAACCATGACCGCACCGTCGCTTCCATCAAGCGCCACATGGGCTCCGATTATAAAGTCGACATCGACGGCAAGAAGTACACCCCGCAGGAGATCTCCGCGATGATCCTGCAGAAGCTGAAGGCGGACGCCGAAGCTTACCTCGGCGGCACCGTCACCGAAGCTGTCATCACCGTCCCGGCCTACTTCAACGACGCCCAGCGTCAGGCCACCAAGGATGCCGGCAAGATCGCCGGTCTCGACGTCAAGCGTATCATCAACGAGCCGACCGCAGCCGCGCTGGCCTACGGCGTCGACAAGGAAGCCGAGCAGAAGGTCATGGTCTATGACCTCGGCGGCGGCACGTTCGATGTCTCCATCCTCGACATTGGCGACGGCGTCATCGAAGTTCTGGCCACCAACGGCAACACCCACCTCGGCGGCGACGACTTTGACGAGTGCGTCATGAACTACCTCGTTTCCGAGTTCAAGAAGGCAGAGGGCATCGACCTGTCGAACGACAAGGTCGCCATGCAGAGACTGAAGGAAGCCGCCGAAAAGGCCAAGATCGAGCTGTCCGGCGTGACCTCCACGAACATCAACCTGCCGTATATCACCGCTGACGCGACCGGCCCGAAGCACCTCGACGTCACGCTGACGCGTGCAAAGTTCAACGAGCTGACCGCCCATCTGGTCGAAGCGACCGCAGGCCCGGTCAAGCAGGCCATGGCGGATGCAGGCCTGAGTGCAAACGATATCTCCAAGGTCCTGCTCGTCGGCGGCTCGACCCGTATCCCGGCCGTGCAGGACGAGGTCAAGAAGCTGACCGGCAAGGAAGGCTTCAAGGGCATCAACCCCGATGAGTGCGTGGCTGTCGGCGCAGCCATTCAGGGCGGCGTGCTTGGCGGCGACGTCAAGGGCCTGCTGCTGCTGGATGTCACTCCGCTGTCTCTCGGCATTGAGACGATGGGCGGCGTGTTCACGAAGCTCATCGACCGCAACACCACCATCCCGACCAAGAAGAGCCAGGTCTTCTCCACCGCCGCTGACAACCAGACCTCCGTTGAGGTCCACGTCCTGCAGGGCGAGCGTGAGATGGCTGCCGACAACAAGACCCTCGGCAAGTTCCAGCTGACCGGCATTGCTCCGGCGCCCCGCGGTGTCCCGCAGATCGAGGTCACGTTCGACATCGACGCCAACGGCATCGTGAACGTCTCCGCGAAGGATCTCGGCACCGGCGCAGAGCAGAAGATCACCATCACCGCTTCCTCGAACCTGTCGAAGGAAGACATCGACAAGGCCGTCAAGGAAGCTGAGCAGTATGCGGCAGAGGACAAGGCCCGCAAGGACGAGGTCGACACCCGCAACAACGCCGATCAGGTCATCTACCAGTCCGAGAAGACCCTGAACGAGATGGGCGACAAGGTCACGGAAGCTGAGAAGGCACCCGTCAAGGAAGCCATCGAAAAGCTGAAGGCAGCCCAGAAGGGCACCGACCTTGCAGCCATCAAGGCCGCGACCGACGAGGTCCAGAAGGCGTTCTACGCCGTGTCCGAGAAGCTCTACAAGAACGCAGCCCCGCAGGGCGATCCGAACGCTGCCCAGAACGCCGGTCAGGCCGGCCAGCAGGCAGGCGGCAATGACGACGGCGTCGTCGATGCGGACTACGAAGAGGTCAAGGACAACTAATTCGAGTATCACAGCTTGATAGGGGCGGCATGACCGCCCCTATTGGCTGTTACCCACCGAAACTGAGGTGAGAACATATGGCAGATCAGAACAAACGAGATTATTATGAGGTGCTGGGCGTCGAGAAAAACGCGTCCGACGCCGAGATCAAAAAGGCCTACCGTAAGCTGGCCATGAAATACCACCCCGACCAGAACCCCGGCGACAAGTCCGCCGAGGAAAAGTTCAAGGAGATCAACGAGGCCTACGAGGTCCTGTCCGACGCCGATAAAAAGGCACGCTATGACCAGTACGGCTTTGCAGGCGTCGATCCGAACTTCACCCCGAACGCGGGCTTCGGCGGCGGGTTTGGCGGCGGCTTCGGCGGGTTCGGCGATCTTGGCGATATCTTCGGCGATTTCTTCGGCGGCGGCGCTTCGTCCTCCAGCCGCAGAAGAGGGCCTGCAAAGGGCCAGAACGTCGTCAGCGAGATCGAGATCAGCTTTGAAGACGCGGCCTTCGGCTGTGAGCGCGAGATCACCTATTCGCGCATCGAGACCTGCAGCACGTGCCACGGCACCGGCGCAAAGGAGGGATCCAGCCCGGAGACCTGCTCCTACTGCCACGGCACCGGCACGGTGCGCACGCAGCAGAACTTCATGGGCATGACCATGCAGTCCTCGCAGCCCTGCCCGAAATGCGGCGGCTCCGGCACGATCATCTCCGACCCCTGCACGGCCTGCCGCGGCAAGGGCAAGGTGCGCCACACAAAGACCATCAAGGTCAAGGTCCCGGCCGGTATCGACGACGGCCAGTCCTTCCGCGTGCGCGACGAGGGCAACGCAGGCTCCAATGGCGGCCCGAACGGCGATCTGCTCGTGACGGTCTCGGTGCGCAAGCACCCGCTCTTCACGCGTGACGGCGCAAACGTCATGTGCCAGATGCCCATTTCCTTCACGCAGGCTGCGCTCGGCGCGTCCATCGAGGTCCCGACGCTCGACGGCAAGGTCCGCTATCAGATCCCCGAGGGCACGCAGACCGGAACGACCTTCCGCCTGCGCGGCAAGGGCATTCCGTATGTCGGCTACAAGACGCGCGGCGACCAGTTCGTCACCGTCGTGGTCGAAACGCCGACAAAGCTCACGCGCGAGCAGAAGGAACTGCTCCGTCAGCTCGAATCCTCCGTCGGCGAAGACGGCCAGCCCAAGCGCAAGAGCTTTTTTGAGAAGCTGAAGGGATAAAAAACAACAACACCCCCGCCGCGAAAGCGGCGAAGGTGTTTGTTTTTTCTGAGAATAAGAACAAATAGATAGGAAAAAGACGCGCCATTTCTCATGCCGCTTGGCTCTCCCTCCGGGAGAGCTGTCACCGCAGGTGACTGAGAGGGCACTTGGCTCTCCCTTTGATGCGAATCAATAGTAGAAGCACAAAAGAAGTGCAGCGA
>ERZ1673752.3133-NODE-3133-length-16465-cov-4.762706_pt1 | contig 16465 bp, 11 predicted proteins | sample MGYA00580195_ERZ1673752 | MGnify/ENA primary metagenome ERZ1673752 (study PRJEB41218, sample SAMN15661744) | gut metagenome | host: Homo sapiens | place: Canada: London | collected 2015-08-20/2019-03-30 | study: EMG produced TPA metagenomics assembly of...
GTTGGCAATACGCTGATCCTCTCGACCGACAGCGGCGGCATTGATGTGGGGAAACTGGTACTGGACTACACGAAGCCGCATCAGTTTACGATGAAAAATTTTGAGCTTAAAACCATTTACGCCGATGAGTGGAAGCCCGATCCGCAAACGAAACAGGTTATAGACGGCTGGAATAAGAAACTGGATAAAGTAGTTCAACAAACGGTGGCGCAGTCGCCGGTTGAGTTGACGCGCGCGTATGGTGAATCAGCCCCGCTGGGTAATCTGGCTGCGGACGCTCTACTGGTGGCTGCGGGTAAAAATACTCAGCTAGCCTTGACCAACTCGGGCGGCATTCGCAATGAGATCCCGTCGGGCGCGATTACGATGGGTGACGTCATCAGTACGTTCCCCTTCCCTAACGAGCTGGCCACGATGGATCTTACGGGTAAACAATTACGCACGTTGATGGAACTTGCCGCAAGTTTAAGTAATGGCGTCTTGCAGGTTTCAAAAGGCCTGGAGGTGAAGTATGACAGCAGTAAACCAATCGGTCAGCGGGTCGTCGTATTTACCCTTAATGGCAAGCCGATTGAGGATGCGACAGTCTACCACATTGCCACTCAGAGCTTCCTTGCTGACGGCGGCGATGGTTTTACCACCTTTACCGAGGGTAAAGCGCGTAATACAACAGGCGGTTACTACGTTTCTAATGCCGTGATCGATTACTTCAAAGCGGGCAACACTATTACGGATGAGCAGCTCAACGGCATGCGCGTTGCTGATGTGAAAAAGTAAAGGTTCTTACCATACAGGCTTTTGGCGCCGCATTGGTGATGAATGCATTGAAATAAAATAAACGTTTAAGGGTTCATACCTCTACATGGACCCTTTTCAAGCTATTATTTTTTTCAAGGGAATTGATTATGAAGAAAAATATAAAGCTGAGCCTGATTACGTTATGTTGTTTCGCAACGTTAACCGCCTCAGTTCATGCAAAAGATGTAACAATTTACTATACCAACGATCTACATGCTCATGTCTCTCCTGGGAAACTACCCACCGTTGACAAAGAACGTCTGGTAGGAGGTTTTGCGAATATAGCGACCATCGTCAATGATGCTAAGAAAATAAGTAAAGATGTTTTTTTCTTTGATGCAGGTGATTACTTTACCGGGCCCTATATAAGTACCCTGACCAAAGGCGAAGCCATTATTGATATCATGAACACCATGCCCTTTGATGCTGTGTCAGTGGGAAACCACGAATTTGACTATGGCGTTGATAACATGGTTAAGCAGTTATCAAGAGCACACTTCCCCATTTTGTTAGGTAATGTTTTTTATACCAACAGTGAAAAGCCCGTCTGGAATACCCCCTGGACGGTTGTCGAAAAAGATGGCATCAAAATTGGCGTAATCGGGGTACATCAGAAATTTGCATTTTATGACACGATTGCAACTAAGGCTTACGCTGGTTCAGAGGCGCGTGATGAAGAGCCTTATATTCAAAAAGGGCTTGATGCCTTAAAAGGTAAAGTGGATATCATCGTGCTGCTTATTCATGAAGGTACGCCAGCGCGCCAGTCAAGCTATGGAAACAAAGACGTAGCCAGAATGCTACAAGCTGATATCGATACCGCGAAGAAATTTAAGGGTATTGATGTATTAATCACAGGCCATGCCCATGTAGGGACGCCAGAACCGATTAAAGTTAATGACACTCTCATTGTTTCAACGGATGCCTATGGTACTGACATTGGTAAATTAGTATTGGATTTTAACCCTCAGACGAAGAAAATTGAGCGTTACAAAGGTGAATTAATCACTGTATTTTCTGATGAATATAAACCTGATCCAAAAGTACAGCTTAAAATTGATGAGTGGAATGCCAGTCTGAAAAAAATCACTGGCCAGGTTATTGGTTCGACAACGGCGCACTTTACGCGTTCATATGGGGAATCATCACCCGTCGGTAATTTGATAATTGATGCCATGATGGCAAAAGTGCCGGATGCCGTCGTTGGATTACAAAACAGCGGAGGGATACGTGCTGATTTCCCACAGGGAAATTTAACCTACGGCGATGTTATTACCACCTTCCCGTTTAATAATGACCTGTTGAAATGGATCTTACCGGAAAAGATCTCACCGATTTAATGATCCATGCGACTAATCTCACCAATGGTATTTTGCAAGTATCAAAAAGCGTTCATGTTGTCTATGACAGTACAAAACCGCTGGGCAAACGTCTCATTAAATTCACTGTCAATAATCAACCCATAGATCCGACCAGGATATATCGGGTTGCTACACACTCATTTTGTGCGACAGGTGGCGATGGATTTGAAGCATTTTTAAAAGGGAAAAATATTAAAACTATTAACAGCACTACCTCTGCCGATTCAATTATTGATTATATGAAGGCGCATAGCCCAGTTAAACCCGATCATGAAATGAGGGTGACTGATGTAAGCGCAGCAAAATGAATTAAACAAGAAGTGATTAAATACTGACATGTATTTTAAATACCACTCGTTTTTCAACATACTCCCATTAAAGGAAATACACGCATGAAAAAAATGAAATATCTTTTACCAGGCGCATTGATAATGCTCCCCTTGATTGCGTTTGCGGACTCTGGTAATAATGAATATCTATCAGACTGGTGGCATCAAAGCATTAATATAGTCGGCAGCAACTCTACTCGCTTTGGGCCACAAAAAAGATCGGATCTCTATCCAGAATACCGTGCGTGGGCACATGTGGATTGGTTTGATTTTTACGGCTATGCGGATTTACCTAAATTTTTTGGTTTGGGAAATGACAACGACATTGGTATTTGGGACAATGGCTCGCCATTCTTTACAGAAATAGAGCCACGTTTTAGCATCGACAAATTAACGGGACTTGATTTGAGCGTTGGTCCATTTAAAGAATGGTATTTTTCTCACAACTATATTTATGATGCGGGTACTAACGAAGGACAGCGTCAAAGTACCTGGTATATGGGAATTGGGACGGATATTGATACGGGATTACCGATGACTTTATCTGCAAACATCTACGCTAAATACCAGGGGAATAATTATAACGCCGCCAACGAAAACGAATGGGATGGATATCGCTTTAAATTAAAATATGCTATTCCTTTAACTACACTGTTTGGCGGGAAGCTAAATTACGTCGGTTTCACCAATTTTGATTTTGGCTCAGACTTAAAAGACGAATCAGGTGGCGAGCAACCCTTTTACTCCCGTACTAATGACTCAATAGTTTCTACCCATATCCTCAGCTTAGTTTACTCTCACTGGAGCTATGGCGCCACCCTTCGTTATTTCTATCATGGTGGGCAATTTGAAGAAGGCAGTAAAGCATATAATAGCAAAGGGCAGATTACCCGTATAGACTCTACGGGGTGGGCCTACTATTTAACTGCCGGATACACTTTTTAAATATGTCTAAAAGGAATTAGCCATTAAGGAATAAAATAATAATGCCATTCATTTATGGATGGCATTATTTTATTTAACTCGGTACACGCATCACCCAGGAAGACTTAGAGCCACTCTTACCGTTCCCGGCAGACAATGCGCCGCCGGGCAAAAACTAAATCTGATAATCAATCGCCACCTCTTCCGGCTCCATCACCTGGCGTTTGATCTCATCTACGGAGAGCCCCGCATTGCACAGCTCGATAAAACGCCACACATAGTTACGCTGAAGCTGCCCGCGCTTCAGCCCGAGCCAGACGGTGTTCGCATCGAACAGATGACGTGTATCCAGACGCACCAGATTACCAGCCTCATATTCTCCGCCAGACTGCTCGGCCACCAGGCCAATCCCCAGCCCTAACTCGACGTAGGTTTTGATCACGTCGGAATCCTGCGCGCTCAGCACCACGTCCGGCGTGAGCCCTTTACGCTTGAACGCTTCATCTATGCGCGAACGCCCGGTAATGCCCTGCCGGTAGGTGATAAGCGGCCATTTGACGATCTCTTCCAGCGTCAACGGTGAAACCTGGTTCAGCGGGTGTTCGGCGGGTAATAGCAGGCTGTGGTGCCAGCGGAACCACGGGAACGCCACCAGCAGCGGGTCATTGCTCAGCCGTTCACTGGCGATACCGATATCGGCCCCACCGTTATGCAGCAGCACTTCAATTTCCTGCGGCGTGCCCTGGATCAGTTCGAGACGTACGTCCGGGAAGATCTCACGAAATGCTTTGATAACCGTCGGAAGGCTGTAACGCGCCTGTGTATGGGTGGTGGCGATAGTCAGCACACCGGAAGCGTCGTTGGTAAAGAGATCCGCCAGCCGACGAACGTTGCTGGCCTCGTTGAGAATGCGCTCAGCGATGGTCAGCAATGCCTTGCCTGGCTCGGTCATACCCAGCAGGCGCTTGCCGCGACGGATAAAAATCTCAATGCCTAACTCCTCCTCCAGCTCGCGGATATGTCGGCTGACGCCCGACTGAGAGGTGTAAAGCATATTGGCGACTTCGGTCAGGTTGTAATCCCGCCTGGCCGCCTCACGAATAATTTTAAGTTGCTGGAAATTCACAATTCACTCCGGCGCATCTGACATAAGGCTATTGTTAGAGTCAGGCGGGCTGGAGAACAAATAATAAAAACCAGCATCTTATGCTTATTTGGAATATCAGCTGACGAGTTGCAGCTCGCGATTTTCCAGCGACGGCTTACTGACCAGAGACATCAGGATCTCTTTCACCGCCTGCGCCTGCGGTGACAGGGAGCCGCGCGCGGACATATTCAACGACAGCGGTAAGCTCATGGATGGCGTGGTGATGCGGGCCATCCAGCCGTTCGCCGCGCTGCACAGTGAACGTGCGGCAGACTCGGGCAGAACCGTTACACCCATGCCGCTGGCAATGGCGGCAGTCAGCGTGGAGATGGAATCAATCTCGCCGATAATTTTGGCCGTCAGACGGCGCAGCGAGAACGCTTCGTCAACGCGCACGCGCACGGCACTGTAGTCGCGCGGCAGGAACAGGTTCATCTCTGCCACAGCGGTTAAATCAATGCTCTGACCGGGACAATCACGGGTACCGACCAGGTAAAGATCTTCCTTCAGCAGCGGCTGGCTGGTGATCCCGGCAACCGGGGAGCGATCGTACAGCACCGCCATATCCAGCTGACCGTTGAGCAGTTTGTCATTAAGCACGGAACCACTGTTCTCATGCAGATAAACCAGCACTTCCGGTAGCTCCGCGCGCACCGCCTGAAGCAGCGGCATGGTGACAGACGATGCGGCCGTTCCCGGCGCCAGGCCAATGGAGACATGGCCGCTCAGGGTCTGACCCACATTGTGCACGGCCAGCTGCGCCTGTTCACACTGACGCAGGATCGTGCGGGCATGGGTATATAAAATTTTTCCCGCTTCGGTAGGCGTTACGCCGCGCTTGGTGCGGATCAACAGTTGCTGGTCCATTTCGCCTTCCAGAGTCGCGACCTGCTGGCTCAGCGCAGGCTGCGCGATATGCAGCACTTCAGCCGCCTGGGTCAGGCTGCCGATATCGACGATTTTTACGAAGTATTTCAGTCGTCTTAAGTTCATGTTGCCCCCTGTTCGAAAATAGCGTGCCGGTAACGGCTGTGTTGTTAAACAGGTTTTGCAATATGGATGCCAGTTTTTTGCAGCGGGTGTATGTCGCTGCTAAGCGGCTGAAAATAAGGAAAGCCAATCACTGGTGCCTGTTTTGAGACGGGGACAACGGTTTCCGATCTGCCCCATTCGGGGTATATCTGCACAATAATGGTGCATTCCGTTGGCAAAAACGTCACTTTGCTGGTTTTGTCAGCAAACAGTGCAAAGTCGGTGATCCATCCTTTGACAAGGCGTACGCAGGTCGATAATATGCGCCCCGTTCACACGATTCCTCTGTAGTTCAGTCGGTAGAACGGCGGACTGTTAATCCGTATGTCACTGGTTCGAGTCCAGTCAGAGGAGCCAAATTCCTGTTTTCAGGCGTGCTTATAAGTCCCTATTCGTTTAGGATTCAATAAGTTAGCATGGAAATCTTTCCCGATGCGTATCTGGTTTTCCCTGCGCATCCGGCGAAATTGGTGGTCTGATTTGGGGTCATTTCAGTTCGATAATGGAGTGACCACCATATGTCCCTGTCCGACGCGAAAATCCGTAGTATCAAGCCTTCTGGTAAACCCTTTAAACTGACCGATTCTCATGGTCTGTATCTGCTTGTCAATCCGGGCGGTTCACGCCTCTGGTATCTCAAATATCACTTCAACCGAAAAGAATCCCGTATTGCATTAGGTGCCTATCCGCAGGTCTCGCTTTCCGACGCCCGCCAACAGCGCGACGGTATCCGTAAACTGCTGGCGCAGAATATCAATCCAGCACAACAGCGCATGACTGAAAAAGCCGCCGCGTCACCGGAAAAATGCTTTGAGGCCATTGCGGTGGCATGGCACAAAACCAACAAAAAGTGGTCGGCTGACTATGCAGAGCGCATCCTTGCCAGTATGAAAAATCATATCTTTCCGGCGATTGGTCATCTGCCCGTCACTCTGCTGAAAGTTATCGAGGATAAAGGCTTTCTGGAAGTCGCGTCCCGAACCCGGCAGCAACTCTGCAGCATCATGCGCTACGCCGTTCAGCAGGGACTGACCGAAAACAACCCGGCGCAGCATCTGGAAGGTGTCACAGCACCGCCGGTTTAAAATCACTATCCCGCCCTGCCGCTGGAGCGGTTGCCTGAACTGCTGGAGCGTATCGGTGACTATCAACAGGGGCGACAGTTAACACAACTGGCGGTAGCGCTGACTTTGCATCTGTTTATCCGTTCCAGCGAACTGCGCTTTGCCCGCTGGAGCGAGATAGATTTCAGACATAAAATCTGGACCATTCCCGCCACTCGCGAGGCAATCGACAAAGTTCGTTTTTCAGGTCGTGGCGCTAAGATGCGAACTCCGCATATTGTGCCATTGTCCCGGCAGGCTATTACTATTCTGAAGCAAATACAGGAAATCTCCGGCCATCTGGAGTTGGTCTTTCCCGGCGACCATAACCCGTATAAGCCGATGAGTGAAAATACCATTAACCGGGCCTTGCGCCTGATGGGTTACGATACCAAAACCGACGTCTGCGGGCATGGCTTCCGGGCAATGGCCTGTAGCGCACTGGTGGAATCTGAACTCTGGTCGCGTGATGCCGTGGAGCGGCAGATGAGCCATCAGGAACGCAACAACGTGCGGGCGGCATATATCCACCGCGCAGAACACCTCGATGCCCGTAAAGCCATGATGCAGTGGTGGTCAGACTATCTGGACGTGAGCAGCGAGGGGTACTTTGCGCCCTATATTTATGCGCGGAGACATAAAGCGGCCTGAGTCAGTAGCAGTATGATTTATTAAAAATGAAAAAGCAGATCCTGATTGAATCCGGATCTGCTTTTTGCATTGAAAGGATTTGCCTTCAATTTTTGGGTTATTAATCGGAAAGCGTACAAAATTATTCGACTCGAATAATTTTGTACGTAACCCTATCAATATATTACGAATCAATAGGCAAATAACGAAAATTATTCACAGTGAATAATTTCAGGCGATAGCTGCCAGATAATCTGCACCAGAAACCGATTCCCCGATACATCATATCTGTACCAGTTCAATGTCACCATTTGCCAGCACCAGTCTGCCGTCGCCTGTCTATGTCAGGACTGCGCCAGATATTATCGGATAAATATCGAACTGCGTCAGAGTTAAGGCCCTTTCAGCCTTTTGGCCTTTTCCGGTCTGGCGCAGTTACCCTTAATCACCCTTTACCTTTATCTGGCCTTTTTCCTTCTGCTGGCGCACTCACCAGAAAAAATACCGAAATGCTGCATCAGAAGCATATTAATAGGCCATACCGTTCAGAAGGATTGTTATTAAGAGGAAAGCATACAAAAAATTTTGCCCCCAAAATTTTTTGTATAAAAACCGATTAATACCCCCGAGATTAATAGGAAACCACCCCAAATTATTTGGGGGCAAATAATTTGGGGTTAAAACCGATGAATAACACCATATTGCAAGCCTTAGGCTATCAATCAGCGCTATCCTTTCGCCCGTAAACCTGCGCCACATACCGCCCGCGCCCGTCGCCGTGCCCCAAATCCATCGCCGTCATTGCCAGCGCCTCTTTCTCACAAAATCCCTGCGCCAGATAATGACGGATCGCATCCTGCGCCCACGCATAGCGCAACGAGTGCGGGGAATATGCGCCCGTCAAGCCGAGACGTGACGCCTGACTGTGCCAGTATTTCATCGCGCTTTTCAGATCCGGCTTATCTATCAGCCTGCCGTGTCGATCTTCTGCCACTGCCAGCGCATTATCCAGCGCTTTTCTGACAGCGGCAGTATCAAGAATAATCGTCTCGCGGGGCCGTCCGCCTTTGGTGCCGAAAACCACGGTTAAGCGGGTGTCACCACGTTCCAGCGCCTGTCGCCACGTTTTCAGCGACTGTACGCTCTGCACCGTCTCCTGCGAACGTAATCCCATCAGCCTTGAGAGCTCACGCGCTGCCGCCAGCCCCGGATCTTTTACGCGCGCCGTCTCCAGCACGTCACGATAGTGCTCCGGCGTAATAGCCTGCTTTGTACCGTTACGGGATGCGCCAGACAGACCAAGAGAACGGTTGTTCAGCCGCTCACTCTGCGCCAGCCTGTTACGCCCAACCTGTTTCAGAATGCAACGTGCCGCCGCCATCTCATTTTGAAGGGAACGCTTTGCAATGCCCTGCGCCAGCCGTTCACGGACATAACCTTCTATATGCCGCACCTTAAGCTGCTCCACCCGGCGGATCTGCACATTCTGCGCCAGTACCAGACGTTCACAAAACCGCTGCGCCAGCTTAATACGGTCATGAACGGTCTTATGGCTACCGCCTGCCTGCTGCGCAAGCCGCTTCATTTCCTGCTCCAGTATTCCCACATTTTTCCCCTTTTATGATTGCCGCAAACTCATTCCCCAAAAATCCAAAACTGATACTGCTTTCCCCGGCGCACAGGCGGATAGCCCCTGTTTTTTTGTCGGGGCTGCGAACGATACCTGAGCGCCGGGGCGGCAGCCGTTGAGGTGTTGTGTTGTGGGGCTTCGGTTGTGCTCTCAGAGCAGCCGCCCGCTTGCGCGGGTTATCCCCCGGATCGTCCAGATCCGCCTCGGTATCGGTTCATGTTCTCCTTATGGGTAAAATGGCCTGAAAAGGCAGTGTCAGAATCCAGCAATGGGCCGGTGCAGTTGAGTTTTCTGGTGCAGGTCGAAAAGGCTGCGTGCGTCACTTTCCCGCTTTGCGCGGTTAAAGTGACGCACTGGTCTGGTGCAGTGTCTGAAAATTTATCGTTGGTGCAGTTTTACAGCCACGCGGCAGCAAAGCCTTCGGCAATGCAGGCCACTGTCCGTCATGAAGGGGTTGACGCTCCGGTTCAGGGAGCGTCAGTGTTTACAGTACAAATCCGTAGTGAGAACCATCCGGCAGTTCAACATCAAGACGTAGCTTACCGCCAGTCGCTTCAACGTAGCGTTTGAGAGTGGAAAGCTTCAGATCGCGCCCTGGTTTTTCCATTCCTGCAACGGTAGGTTGCCTGATGCCCAGCGCTTGTGCCATCTCCACCTGCGTTTTCTGTACTTTCTCACGCAGTTCGGCAAGGTGAATGTTGAGCAGGATGTCCGTGGCCATCGCCTGAGCTTCGGCCACGACTTCAGGTTTTTCATCCGCAATAAGCTGTTCCAGCGTTCTGCCCATCGCGCTACTCCTTCTCTTTTAATGTGTTCAGCCAGTTCGTGAATTCCCTGTCAGCAACAGGGAGCATCTCATCGTAAAAACGTTTTTCATTGCCGACCTTATTTCCGGCACAAAGCACAATGCCGGTACGGGTCGGGTCAAAAGAGAAAAACGCCCTTATCGGATCGCCCCGACTCTGAATACGCAGCTCTTTCATGTTGCTGTAATGGGAACCCCTGACCGTATCGGCATAAGGTCTGGACAAACCCGGCCCCTTTTCCCGCAGGACCAGCAGTGCTGCAAGCACGCTGACCCTGTCGGTATCGTTGAGCGAGGCAAACCAGCGATCAAACGTATCCGTTGTTTTAATTGTCCACACGGGACCTCCCAATTAATATAGGTTAAATGCTATATAGATGTAAAGCTATAAAGCGGATTATGAAGTGATGGGATGAGGGATTCATGCGTCATTACTTCAAAGATGAAGACGCATTCGGGTATTTCAGTGAATAACATGCAAGACATTCACCGTTTTACGACCTGTACCGAAAAACCAGTTCAGGTATTAACGCAGTGTGAAGAGTGACCTTAACTGCAACGCAGTCCGACATTTTCAAAGGTATTGTCGGTAACGGGACGACCAGCCCGAAATCAGGCCGCTTCTTGCAGGTCATGAAGCGTAAGGGCAGCCCGGAGGGCCATTCGTTGCATGGGGGAAATTATACGAATGCTACTGGCGCAGAAAGAGGAAACTGTTTTTGCCTGGAAAACATTTCCCGTTGATTTGATTAGATGCTGAGTTGCCGCGCGTCACTGGCGCTCTCTCGATCTCCCACCCGCAAGGGCAGGCAGAAGATCGGGAGGATCTGTTTACCTTATCGATATTCTGATTTACGGTAGCGCGATGGCCAGATGTCCTCAGGCGCAACATCTAACGCTTCAGCAATCAATCTTTCGCCTTTGGGCCAGTGGCGGGTAAGCGCATTAGCCAGCGTGGAGGACGCCAGCCCGGCATTACGGGAAACCGCCGCCAGCGACATTCCCCGCTTTTTCAGCGCCGCAATAATGTCGGCAGAATGCCAGTCCTGTCGCATCATGCGGCCACCTCGTCGATAAACTTCACGCCATCGGCAGTGCGGAGCCAGCGCGGCGCTTTCATTTCCGTAGCGAAATAGTTGATCAGTTCATACAGCAGGCAGCTAAGGTGTTTCTCCATTTCAGAGTAAAAGCCTTGCCCTGCCAGCATCTGCGTCAGGGAGAGACAGTAGCGACAAAGCTCTGTGCATTCAGGCTCGAAACGGGGGGAATTTGCAGGGAGGGTGTCAACGGTCAGGCTTTCAATAAGATGGGGAGGAACGGGTTCTAACAGCGTGGGCTGCAACAGCGTCAGACAGGCGTTGAGTCTGCCGCAGAGCGCCATTTTGAGTGTGGGATCGTTGCTTTCAATCAGAGTTTCGGCGAAGTTTTCGCAGTGATCGGCCAGTACAGTGAAATCCGTGGCGGCATTAAAGGGAACAGCAAGTAACGGGTGTGTCTGAGTGAGGATTGTAGCCATAGGGCAACCTCCGGTATGTGAATTTAAATTCCACCACCGAAGAGACCAATCTTACGGGTGGTGAACTGAACGGAGTTGGTCTTACCGGCCATACCTACACCGGCGTACCTTACGGTGCCCCCGCCCAGCCCACCATAGAGATGTAGCCGAACGCACGACATAAAAAAAGCGCGGATGCGCCATTATGTCGCAGGTATGATATTCAGGAGACCAATCCCGGCGCCTGATTTTGCAGGCGCGGATTAAGAACACTGCGTTTGGCGATGGGCGGCAAGAGCCCGCATTTGAAATGCCATTGTCGCAATGACGGTTTTACCGGGGTACTGTATTTTTATCTCTTTGTTTTACCAATCGCCTGTCCGTAAAATAAACGCCAACACGGAATTCATGCTATGAAGGTGGAACTTGTCTGATACGAATCTGAGCGGTCCCTCAAACGGTGGTGGCGCGGCAACCAGCAGCGGTATTGTCTTTCAACAACAATTAGGCGCGTTTTTTGCCGCTCAGATCCTGAGTAATGACCCGTTGGATCCTTCATTGATACTGGGTGATGCAACACCTGTTCGGCTTCGTTTCGAAACTGAAGCGCCAGTTGATGATATTCTTGTGGCAACTTCTGTGGGTGGATTTCTCGCAATTCAGGCAAAAACAACCGTCCCACTTTCAGACAATGAAAAGAGTCCTTTTTACCGGACGATTGAACAGTTCGTCCGACACTGGCTAACCTGTCGGGATGGTGATGGTTCTCTGGAGTGGAACCGCCCTCTGTCGCCGGAGAAAGATCGGCTGATTTTAGCTGTAAGCACCAAAGCATCAGCGACTGTTCAAACCGACCTTTCCGCCGCGTTACGCCATCTTTCCCAGCAAGGCCGCGGAGCTATGAACAGGAAACAGAAATCAGCGTCTGATATTTTCGAACGCTGTGTGTTGACCGCGTGGGGCCGAATTACCACGGAACCCCGGCCATCAGATCTGTTAGCCGAACTTGCCCGTCTGATTGTCGTTCACGTTGTTGATGTTGAAAATATCGCATCAACACTTCAGATGCGACTTAGCCGCAGCCTTGCCAGAGAAACTGACTCAGCAGCAGCCCTGAGTATTCTTGTCACCACCTGTGGGGAGATGATGTCCCGACGTGATGGCTGTGATGCCTTATTATTACGTAACATGCTGGCAGGAAAAGGGATTAAACTGGCCGCACCGCCACAATATCAGGCGGATATCCATCAACTTATCCGCCATTCTCAGCACGTTGCTAATGTCTTGCAGCAGTATGAAACCATCGATAATCCCTCCGGCCAACCGCTTACTTTGCACAGGGAATGCCAGGATGCAGTTGAGCAGGCTGTGCAGTCCGGCTCGTTATTAATTATTGGTGAACCCGGAGCCGGTAAAAGCGGCGTGCTGAATGCGCTGGCACGTAGCCTGCGCAATCGTGGGGACGATGTTCTTGAACTGGCGGTTGATCACTATTCGGTTGAGTCGCTCGAAGGACTGAGCCGTGAACTCCGGCTAGATCATTGTCTGACTGAAGTGCTTGAAGCATGGGATGGTACGTCTCACGGCTGGCTGATTATTGATGCACTGGATGCGACCCGTGGGGGGAAAGGTGAGGCCGTTTTTCGTCCCCTGATTGAACAGGTACTGAATCAAAAGGGGCGATGGCGCGTTATTGCCTCCATTCGCAGTTTCGATTTACGTATGGGGGTGAAGCTTCGCGATCTGTTTAAAGGACATCCTCCAGTGTCGGAACGTGCCGATACGCAGTTTTCTTCGGTTCGCCATATTGTTATTCCACGCTGGTCAGATAACGAATTCAGCCAGTTACTGGAACAATCTTCGGCGCTGACAGCAGCACTTAAGCAGCTTTCTGACAGGCTTCGCGATTTAGCAAAAGTACCGTTTAATACACGATTGCTGGCCGACCTGGTTTCGCAATATGCGGATATTAATCTGAGTCGTATTTCATCCCAGAGCGAATTATTAAAACTCTACTGGCAGTATCGCGTTGAGAAACATGGGCTGAACGCCCGGCAGTGTCTTAAGGCTCTGGTTGATCATATGATTGCCACTCGTTCACTCAGGGCTCCATCCCTGTTGACGGGCGCAGATGCTGATATGATTGATACACTCTCTCGTGAAGGCGTTGTCGTCAGGGAGGCTAACGATCGCTGGGTACAGTTTCGTCATCATCTGCTCTTTGACTATGCTGCGGCAAAAATATCATTCGATCCTGACGCACTCATTGCGGGAACCTTGCGTTTCCCTAAACAGCAGGCTCAGGGGTTGATGCTTTCTCCCGCACTGGGTTTTGTGCTCCAGGAAATCTGGGATTATAACGAAGATCATCACGGTTTCTGGCAAGCAGTAAGTCATCTGGTTAATGATGGCGATGGCGATCCCATTATCCGTAGTTCGACAGGCCGAATTGCGGCTGAATATCCTGTTGCACAAAACGACCTGCTCTGGCTCGCTAAACGTGTGGCAATGGACGATCAGAACGTTATTTCCACGCTCAGTCATCTCTGCGGCGCGCTGGCAATTCGGTTTGAAGATGAAAAAGAAGTGGCTCTGCTTCCATGGGTATACCTGGTCTCTGCTTTAACGCCTGACATCAATAAAGTCGCGGAGACGTTGCGATTTTTGCTGCATCCGCTTACTAAGCAGGTGACTGATCCTTATCTACGCAATATTCTGGGTACAGCCTGCCGCGCCGTGCTTTCTTATGGCCTTAAGCAGAGTGAGCCGGGCTATTTTGTCAGAAGTGCTATACCTCTCGTTGCAGATACTATCAATACCGATGTTGATGCATCTTGCCGTTTACTGGAGCAAATTATTTCCGTCAAACGTCTCCAGCATTTTGGTTCAGAGGAAATTCCCGTACTCTGTTATAACATCAATAAAATCGCAGATCGTGCGCCTGAGTTTGTCGCCAGGGTATTCGAGTTTGTCTACAGCTACGATGTCACCGAAGAACGGGAAACTACGCTTGGGAACAGCCGAATTCTGCCTTTGAGATCAAATGCCCGACAGGACTATGAATCGGCTCGTTATTCCCTCGGTGAGTTTTTCTCCCATTTTCTCGAACAACATCCCGAACAGGCTGTTGATGCTGCCGTTAACGCTTTAAATGGATACGTTGCCCGGCGCCATCCTATTGATTCCCCTGTGATGCATTTATCCATTTCCGGGAATGATATCTCTCTTAGGGCCGATCGCAGCCACATCTGGGCGTACAATCCTACAGGCGAACACGCGCATGACGGAGAAGTACTGGTTAAGAAACTATTTCAGCATTTGAAAAGCGCGACTGAACCAGACGTGTTAGTTCTCGCAGAACTTATTCGTCAAAAAGCCTCACTGGCAATCTTCTGGGCCAGGCTGTTTCTGGCGGCAAATGAACGTAATGATAGCCTGGTTGATTTTCTCTGGCCCATTGCAGCGCAGGAAGCGTTTATCCGGAACGAAGATACTCGTAAAGATGCTATCGATTTGGTCAGCAAAGGAATTGCCCGGCGTCCAGTGGAGGAACGGCAAATGCTGGAGAATGCAGCATTCCAGTATGATTTCTCTGGCTATATTTACCCGGAAGAGGCAAAGAAACGACTGTTATATCGTCTTTTCAACGCGATTGGATCAGATAATCTTTCTACTGAAGCCGTCCGGGACTTTCTGAAAAATACACAGGGGGATGATGAAATATCAAGCAATAAAAGGCTTTTCGATATTTCTCCGGTCAACGTTAGTACGGGTGTACCTTATGATTTTATCGAAGGTCTGGATCGAAATGAGCCAGCCAATGCCATGCTTATCAGTGCTGTCAAAACAGCAAAAACTGCACTGGGGTTAACGACAAATAATACACTCTCCTCTGAATTATCGCTGGAAGATGTTTTTAGCGTTCTCGAGCCGCTTCGTGAACAACTCAATGCTGCAAATATTCATACCTATGTGCGCACAACCGCAGAGGATGTTATTGTTCGGGCCTGCGCTGCGGCTGTTGAACAGAAATTATTACCACCTGCCAATGACAACCAGGTAGATGAACTGACCCCTCATTTTTTGGACTTATTGCATATGACTTCTCGCGCAATATCTCCAACTGTCAACGAAGATACCGAGGATAATTTTGCCAACAGCGTTAGCTGGGGCTCTCCTTCACCGAGGATTGATGCTGCACGAATTTTTCTGGATGTAATTCCTTTACGTCCCGATCTGTATGATCGACTGAAACCTGATATCGAAAGGATGTTGATTGACCCTCACCCGGCCGTTCGCCTTCAGGCATCAACACGCCTGTTAAGGTTGTGGGATATTGCTCCGGATAGCGTATGGCATTACCTGAATGAACGCGTGGAGCAGGAAATCAATACCGGCATAATAGAGCATATGGTTGGGGATGGAATTAGACGTCTGCTATATACCGACCCGACGCGTTCTTTCTGTCTCATCCAGAAACTGCTGGGACGTTTTAGTAACGATCCTGAACGTCAGCATCGTATTCGCAAGATAGTTAGCATCGATCTGGCAATTCTCTGGGGAGTCCATGAAATCAGGGAAGCATATGATATTCTTCAATGCTGGATTGTCGATCCCACTATTTATAGCCATGAACTTAAACAAATTTTATTTACATTAAGGGATGGATTCGTTCTTGGCTTTGCCGAACAGAGTACACCGAAGGACATTGGAATCAGACGACGGGCGTTAGATATAGCCTATAGCATTATTGATGCTGCCGGAAAAAAACTGGAAGAGTCTTCACCCCGCACCGATCTGACAGAGATTGAACTGGAAGACGTAAGACGCTGTTTTGCAATTATAGACGGAGCATGTCTGCAACTTCGCTTTGTTTGTGAAGGGAAACATAATCCTGAGAAACCATTAGAAAAAGAAGAGCTTAAGAGATTTCTAAACGAAACTGAACTGCACATGCGGCGCATTGGTGATTGCAGCACGCCACACACTATTTACAACCTTCTGGAACTGCTGGAAACGCTTGTTCCTGTCGATCCTGCAAAATGTTTTGATCTAATGGCCCATGCATTACGTCACGGAACAAGGTTTGGTTTCCAGAACGAACATATGGGAATGGAACAGCTGGTAAAAATGATGGGGGTGTTTCTTGCCGACTATAAAATCATTTTTGAAGAAGAACACCGACGTACCTGTTTGATAGGAAGTCTGGAT
>ERZ1673752.3134-NODE-3134-length-16463-cov-48.006460_pt1 | contig 16463 bp, 15 predicted proteins | sample MGYA00580195_ERZ1673752 | MGnify/ENA primary metagenome ERZ1673752 (study PRJEB41218, sample SAMN15661744) | gut metagenome | host: Homo sapiens | place: Canada: London | collected 2015-08-20/2019-03-30 | study: EMG produced TPA metagenomics assembly of...
TGTAGAGTACAACCACTTCCAGGTAGGTGTAGGTACTCAGTTCGGTATCGGTGACCTCCGTAACGAGACCCTGAAGAAGGCCGATAAGGAGAAGGCTCTCCGCAACAGCAACTTCTTCGTTACTGTCGGCTACCGCTTCTGATCCATAGGTTAGAGCCTTAATACTACAGGCGGGTCGTCTCTTGACTGAGGCGACCCGCCTTTTCTTCGTACATTTGTCCCATAAGAGTGACACTGTATGACCGGAACCGGAGGTAATAAGCAGAAACTAAAGCAGCGGCAGAAGCTCTCCGCTCGACAGATCCAGCTGATGCAGATGGTGATGCTCCCACAGACGGAGCTCTCGCAGCGCATCAAGCAGGAGCTGGAGCGCAATCCCGCACTCGAGGAGGGAAGTGAGGAGAGGGACGACTACGAGGAGCTCTCCGATACCGAGGATCGGTCTCCCGAGGGGATCGATGCCGGTGACTACACCGATGCTGATGACATCCCTGGCTCTGCCTATAAGCACAACTCCCGATCCGAAGGAGCCTCTGCATCAGAGATCCCCTTTGCCGACACGCCGACGCTCCCCGAGTACCTCCGCCGGCAGCTCTACATGACCAACCTTGACGAGGAGCAGCGACAGATAGCCACCTTCGTCATCGGCAGTCTCGAGGACGATGGCTACCTGCGGCAGACGACGGAGGGACTGGCAGACGACCTCGCCATCTATCAGGGGATCTACTGCAGCCCGGAGGAGGTGGAGGCTGTCGTGCGGGCGATACGGACGCTCGACCCGCCCGGTGTGGGTGCGAGGGATCTGCGGGACTGCCTCCTCCTGCAGCTGGAGCGACGCACCCCGGAGACGCCGACCATCAGCCTTGCCAAGCGGCTCCTCACCGACCACTTCGATGAGCTCTCCAAGCGACACTACATCGCCCTCAGCGAGGCGTGCGATGCCGATGACGACCGGATCCGTGAGGCGATCCGGCTGATCGTCTCGCTCAACCCCACCCCCGGGCTCGACTTTGGCACCCGGATGGAGGGAAATGCCCAGACGGTCATCCCCGACTTCATCGTCACGGAGAGCAACGGCGACCTCGTGGTGACGCTGAATAACGGTGACATACCCGAGGTGAGGGTCAATCGGCAGTTTGAGGACGAGATGAGCGCCTATACCGGTGACCTGCGGAGCCTGCCGAGGGAGCAGCGCGAGACCGGGAAGTTTGTCAAGGGCAAGCTCGAGGCGGCCCGTACCTTCGTCGACATGATCCGCCAGCGGCGCGAGACCCTGATGTCCACGATGATGTGCATCGTGGATATGCAGCGCGAGTACTTCCTCAGCGGTGATGTGTCGACCCTGCGACCGATGATCCTCAAGGACGTCGCTGACCGCATCGGGTACGACATCAGCACGATCTCTCGGGTCACCTCGACCAAGTATGTGCAGACTGACTTTGGCACCTTCTCGCTACGCCACTTCTTCAGCGAGGGGATGGTGCGCGACGATGGAGAGGAGATCTCCACCCGCCATGTGCGGCAGATCCTCCGAGAGATCATCGACGAGGAGGACAAGCAGCGGCCGCTCTCCGATGAGGCGCTCAGCAGGGCACTCCGAGAGCGCGGCTACGATGTGGCTCGCCGCACCGTCGCCAAGTATAGGGATGGGATGGGGATCCCTGTTGCAAGATTGAGAAAAGAATTCTAAATTTGTATTGGAAATATTTGCCAACCAAAACAATAGACAACACTATGAACTTTCCTGAAAACCTGAAGTACACCCAGGACCACGAGTGGATCCTCGTAGAGGGTGATCAAGTAACCGTCGGTATCACCGACTTCGCTCAGCAGGAGCTGGGAGACATCGTATTCGTCGACGTCGACAGCGAGGGCAGCACCGTAGAGGGCGGTGAGGCTTTCGGCTCCATCGAGGCGGTCAAGACGGTCTCTGACCTGATCGCTCCCTGCACCATCGACGTCGAGGAGGCCAATGCTGAGCTCGAGGATGCCCCCGAGCTGGTCAATCAGGACCCCTACGGCAAGGGCTGGATCATCAAGGGTAAGGTCGCTGATGCCGGTGCCATCGAGGGACTCCTCTCTGCCGCTGATTACAAGGCCCTGGTGGAGAAGTAATCTACTTCGGAGATCATGACAAAACAAGGGGAGAGAGGCGACCTGTGTCGTGCTCTCTCCCCTATTTTTTTTTACTTATAAAAGAGACTACTAAGCTATGGCTGATAAGAGTAAGCCCATCGTCAGCGTCATCATGGGCAGCACCAGCGACCTGCCGGTGATGAAGAAAGCGCTCGACCTCCTCGAGCAGATGGAGATCCCCTTTGAGCTGCTGGCGCTCTCCGCCCACCGCACTCCCGAGGAGGTGACCGACTTCGCCACCCACGCCGAGGAGCGCGGCATCCGCGTCATCATCGCTGCAGCCGGTATGGCGGCACACCTCTGCGGTGTCATCGCTGCGCAGACTACCGTGCCGGTGATCGGCGTCCCGATCGCCTCCACCCTCTCCGGTATGGATGCGCTCCTCGCCATCGTCCAGATGCCCGGCGGCATCCCCGTCGCCACCGTGGGCATCAATGGTTCGCTCAATGCCGCACTCCTCGCTGTGCAGATCCTCGCCGTCGCCGACAGGGAGCTCGCTGAGCGCTACCGCACCTACAAGGAGGGGCTGAAGCAGAAGATCGTCAAGGCCAATGCCGACCTCGCTGAGGTGAAGGAGTACAGGTACAAGACCAATTGAGACTGTTGCACGAAGGCGATCTGCTGCGTTGCTTTCGGAATTCGACCTCGGTCACGTACGTGAGTACGCTCCCTTCGGTCTCATCCTCAGCGCCTTGCATCTCATCCTTCGTGCAAAGTCTCAGCACATTTGAAACAAATGTGCGAGAATGGCACTTCGTGCAACTTCTCAATTGAGACTGTTGCACGAAGGCGATCTGCTGCGTTGCTTTCGGAATTCGACCTCGGTCACGTACGTGAGTACGCTCCCTTCGGTCTCATCCTCAGCGCCTTGCATCTCATCCTTCGTGCAAAGTCTCAGCACATTTGAAACAAATGTGCGAGAATGGCACTTCGTGCAATTTCTCAATTGATACCTGTCTCATAGAAAGACCTTTGCAAAATGGTCTTTCGCCGAAAAAGCACCGCTTTTTCGGCAGGGACTTTGCAGAACACCCCAGATGCAAGGAACTGAGAGTGAGGGCGAAGGGAGTGTGCTTACGCACATGACCAAGCCCGAATCTCGAAAGTGACGCCGCAGATGGGGTATTATGCAAAGGTCTCAGAGACAAAGAAAGGGCTCACAGGATGGATGACCACTCTGTGAGCCCTTATAAGATCGCGTCGGGGACTTTGGATAACTCCGAAAGTAAGGATTTGAGGATGAATCGTGCTTTGTAATCCGTCCGCCCATAAAGAGCCACGGCACGCCATCGCAAGATCCAAGGGTCTCGGAATTGTTTTAATATTGACGAGTTTCCCGTGTGCCCGACGCGAATGTCTATACTTAAATACCCCCTCGAGGTGGAGGTAGAGAAGCGCTCCCGCTTCTTATCTCTTTATATCACAAAGATAGGAAAATCAATCCGCATCTGCAAGTCGGACGAGTCGGACAAGTCGGACGGACCCACCGAACTATTGACGCCCCACCGCCATGCCGCCATCAGAAAACCCTATGGAGCGAAGCACCTCGGAGAGGTGCGTTTTTCATAGACCGGGTGTCGGAGGGGCGTAGCCCCGACGACCCCGGGAGAGCTGTCGGGTCCCTCTCCCTGCGACCCCGCCAGGGGTCGGTCGTAATGTTGAGCTTTTGGGGGAGCGGCACCCCTGTCGGGGTGCTCCACTAATGCTCACAGGCACACCAGCAAATCACGGGTGGGAGTGTTTTAGCCAGCGGCAATAATTGTGTAAATTTGTAGCATAGTATGAGCATGAGCAATTTCTTCGACAACCTCCCCGAGGATATCGCCGGCATCTCCGACCGCATCGACCAACTGATGGGGGAGACGCTGGAGAGTGACTCGCCCTCGCTGCGCCATGCCGTGGAGCTTTTCTGTCGTCACCCGGGTAAGAGACTTCGGTCAATGCTGATGGGCATCGTCGCCTCGGCATTTGGCGAGATCTCAGATCGTGTCGTGCAGGGTGGGACCTTCATCGAGATGATCCATATCGCCACTCTGATCCACGATGATGTGATCGATGATAGCGACACACGGCGCGGGGCCAAGGCGCTCCATATGCTCTTCGGCAATCGTAGGGCGGTGCTGATGGGTGACTATGTGCTCTCTAAGGCGATCCTCCTTGCCGTGGAGCTGGAGGAGCCACTCGTGCTACAGATCCTGAGCCATGTGGGCGAGTCGCTCACGGAGGGCGAGCTGATGCAGGACGATGCCGCACAGCTGGCCGAGACGAGTGAGGCGTGGTACTACGACATCATCCGTCGCAAGACCGCCTCACTGCTTGCCGCCTCTGCCACCCTTGGGGCGATCCTCACCGGCAGGAAGGACGAGGAGACCACGCTTGAGGTCAGCGAGGCGACGCTGAGCCTGGGGATGGCCTTCCAGATCCGGGATGACCTATTTGACTACCTCCCCACGCCGGAGCTGGGCAAGCCTGCCGGCAACGATCTGCGGGAGCACAAGGTGACCCTTCCTCTCATCTATGCCCTGGAGCACAGTGGGCGCAAGGGGGAGCGTGCCCGCCGACTGCTGCGTCAGAGCGAGCTGAGTGACGAGGATATCCGCTCACTGACCCACTTCGCCATAGAGTGTGGCGGGATCGACTACGCTGAGCAGCAGATGCATCGTCTCCTGAGTGAGGCGAAGGAGCACTACGCCCGGGTGATCCCCGAGGGGCGTAGCCTTGACCTGCTCTACCGACTCTGCGACTACATTGCAGAGCGAGAGAAGTAAACGGCCTATTTTTTTCACAAAATAATTAGAGACAAAGTATGAGAAGATTAGTACTGGTACGCCACGGACAGAGCGAGTGGAACTTGGAGAATCGCTTCACCGGATGGACCGATGTGGACCTGACCGAGAAGGGCATCCAGGAGGCTGCCGCTGCCGGCAAGACGCTGAAGGAGAATGGATTTCACTTCACCCTCGCCTACACCAGCTACCTCAAGCGTGCCATCAAGACCCTCAATATCATCCTCGACAAGATGGATCTCGACTGGATCCCCGTCCGCAAGACCTGGCGCCTCAATGAGAAGCACTACGGCATGCTGCAGGGACTCAATAAGGCTGAGACTGCAGAGAAGTATGGTGACGAGCAGGTGCACGTCTGGCGCCGCAGCTACGATGTACCGCCCACGGAGCTGGCGAAGGACGATCCTCGTAGCCCCTTCCAAGACACGCGCTACGCTCACGTGGACCCCAAGGACCTGCCTCTCACCGAGAGCCTCAAGGAGACCGTAGAGCGGATCCTCCCCTACCTCCACGAGGAGATCCTGCCGTCGCTGAAGGATCACGAGGACGTGATCGTCGCTGCTCACGGCAACTCCCTCCGCGGTATCGTCAAGGTGCTGAAGGGGATCTCTGACGAGGATATCCCTTCGCTGAACCTCCCGACCGGCATCCCCTACGTCTTTGAGCTCGACGAGACCGACAACTACCGCGTGATCAAGGACTACTTCCTCGGCGATCCCGAGACGATCAAGAAGCTGATGGATGCCGTTGCCAACCAGGGCAAGGCTAAGAAGTAAGCTTCCCCACTTATACCAAAAGAGAGGCTGTGTCGCGACTTGCGGCACAGCCTCTCTTTTGCTTTTCTCCTTACCGATCAGATCTGACCATATCCCTCATAGGTGGGGGCGGGCTTGGGATCAGACCCGTAGGCGTTGGGACCGGTCTTGCCGGGGATAAGGGCGACGACCAGCACCACCAGCCATATAAGGGAGAGGAAGATAAAATTGAAAATCGTCACTTCTACATCGGTGCCCGGTTCGATCAAGGCAAGCAAATTGACAACCGTAATGAGGATCGTCAGCTCGCAGACCACCAAGAAGAGTACGTGGGAGATCCCCGCATCGTGGAAGCGACGGGAAGTAACCGCCAGCATCGGAACCAGCAGCAGGAGTCCCAAAGTGATCACAGGACAGATGAAGGGGTTATGGGACAGAAGATAGTAGATGCGCCCCATATTGTAGGAGCCTTTTGCCCAACCCTGCATTACGCTGGGGTCGGACCTGAGGTCTACGACAGAGGTTTGCAAAAAAAGCATCAACGGCACTATGAGGATGAGTGTCTGGAAGAGGATAAAGCTCCACCACTCCTTGCGGTGCGCCCGACCGGAGAAGTCGGCGTACTTCGTAGTGATGCAGCGGACGAAGTAGCTCCATTCGGAGAGGTCCTCGCTATGCGGGGCGGTTTTGTTGTCTTGGATCACTTCCATTGCAAAAGTTTGTCTGTAAGTATTTTGAGCGAGGTCAGGAGAAGCAAGCTACCCCGCTATACCAAGGAGAGGATGTGTCGCCAGTCCTGACACAGCCTCTCTTTTGCTTTTCCCCTTACCGATCAGATCTGACCGTAGCCCTCATAGGTGGAGGCGGGCTTGGGATCGGGTCCGTAGGCATTGGGACCGGTCTTGCCGGGGATAAGGGCGACGACCAGCACCACCAGTCCTGTTAGGTGAGAAAGGATTTTACTGATACTTGTCACTGCATGGGGGACGACTCCTGGTTCGATCATGACAAGCAAAGCGACGACGTTATTGAGGATCGTCAGTCCACCGACTACCCAGAAGAGTCCGGTGGAGAGTCCCACATCGTGAAAGCGGCGACAAGTAACCGCAAGCCAAGGAACGAAAAGCAACAGCCCCACGATCATCATAGCCCAGAAGTAAACGTTCCCGGACATAAAGTAGATGTACTCCTCATCATCGGGATTTTGTGACATATACTGCATTGTGTCGGGATCGGATATCATCTCTCCAACAGAGGTCGCCACAAAAAGGACCACCGGCACAATGAAGATGAGTAGCTGAAAGAGGATATAGCCCCACCACTCCTTGCGGCGTGCCCGTCCGGAGAAGTCGGAGTACTTCGTCGTGACACAGCGGACGAAGTAGCTCCAGAGGGAGAGGTCCGCGCTATGCGGGGCGGTTTTGTTGTCTTGGATCACTTCCATTGCAAATGTTTGTCTGTAAGCGTTTTGAGCGAGGCAAGGAGAGGCGAGCTACCCCGCTATACCAAAGAGAGGATGTGTCGCCAAGTCGTGACACAGCCTCTCTTTGGCTTTCCCCTATTACCGATCAGATCTGACCATATCCCTCATAGGTGGGGGCGGGCTTGGGATCAGGTCCGTAGGCGTTGGGACCGACCTTGCCGGGGATGAAGGCAACGACCAGCACCACCAGTCCTGCAATCATAGAAAGGAAAGAGACAATACCTGACAAGGCTTGGGGAATGACTCCAGGAGCGATCACCTGAAGCACGCTGACAATATTACTGAGGACCGCCAGACCACCGACGACCCAGAAGAGTCCGGTGGAGATCCCCACATCGTGGAAGCGACGGCAGCCCACCGCCAGCGTCGGAACCAGCAGCAGGATCCCCACGATCACCAAAATCCAGAAGAAGACATTGCTACCCAGGAGCGAGTAGACATACTCCTTGTCGCCGGGATTCTGAGCCATATACTGCACCATGTCCGGATCGGCTGCGAGATCTTTGCCAAAGGTCATCCCGACGGGGATGCCAAGTAGCGTGGTAATGAGTAACTCGAAGAGTGCGAAGCTCCATCACTCCTTGCGGCGCGCACGTCCGGAGAAGTCGGAGTACTTCTTCGTGAGGCAGCGGACGAAGTAGCCCCAGACGGAGAGATTCTCGCCCTGAGGGGCGGTGTTGTTGTTTTGGATCACTTCCATTGTCAAGTTTGTATTTAAGGGTTTTGAGTATCACTCGCCCTTGGGGGCGAGACCGTACTTATTCTTTTTCTTACCACCGGGGATGATCGCCACGCCGAGGATAAAGATCAGCGCGCAGGCAGCGAGGAGCATCGACAGGACAAAGAATCCCGGGCCACCAAGACCACCATAGGGGGTAAAGAAGAGCGGGATCGGCAGCAGGAGAAGCAGCATACCGAGCAGGACCGGCCAGGCAGGCAGGTTGCAGTCATGGAAGCGACGCACCGCCACAGCCATACCGGCGAGGAGGAGCCAGAGAGCGAGCAGCCCGACGATACAGGTGATGATGGAGCCCGACCCGGCAAGCGGCTCCGTGACGTCTATCAAGCCGAGGGAGGATGCCCCGGCGACGATGCCACACAGCAATCCCCCGAAGAGGACCGCAAAGAGCATATACCCCCAAAACTCCCTCCTCCGTGCCCTGCCTGTAAAGGTGACACACTTGCGAGTCATACATGAGATAAAGATCCGGAAGAGTGACTCCTGCTCCTCTACTTGCTTGCTTGGTATCATAATAGTTGAGTGCAAAAAAATATCCTGCCTCTCGTAGCTGAGAGACAGGATAAAGATACTAATTTATTTCTACCGCAAAAGCTCCTCCGGCTGCGGTGGCAGGCTCTGTCGGGGATCGGGACCATATTTATTAGTTCCCTTCTGCCCCGGCAGGAGGTGGATCACGAGGTCGGCGAGAGCGACGACCCCGACGACAATGGAGAGCAGGCGGAAGAGGGTGCTCCCGAGGTCTGCCGCACCATACCTCAGCGCCACGACAGTCGCCCAGGCGAGCGCCGTCCCGCGGAGTATCCAGAAGAGCCACGCCGGCAGCCCCACATCGTGGTACCGCCTACAGCTCACGGCGAGCGTCGGGACAAAGAGCACGACGGAGAGCAGCCGGATCACCCACACCAGCACCGGTGCATCAAAGTAGGGTCGGTCGCCGTAGCCGGAGAGGATCCCCTCAATGCCGAAGGGGGCGATGAGTGCCTCTGTCGTCACCTCCACCCCGTCCAGTAGTGCCTGCGCTGCAAGGATGAGGAGGTAGAAGAGGACGATGAAGAGGTAGTAGCTCCAAAACTCCAGCCTCCTCGACCGCCCGCCGAAGCTACCATACCGGCGTGTGAGTGCGGTCCAGAAGTAGTTCCACAGCGTCAGGTGTCGCTCTCCCGGCATGCGGGGAGCTTGTTCCTTGAGGTCAGCCACGGAGTTAGACGATCTCGATATCCATCTGCGCCCCACGCCGCTTGGGGTCGGGACCGTACCTATTGGGGCCGTTCTTCCCCGGCATCAGCGCCACGACGACGACAAAGAGGTGGAAGCCACAGACCACCAGCTCGGAGATGAAGTTGAGCGTCGCCTCCAGCTCGCCCTCAGCGATGTCGCTGTCGATCAGCCCCATGACGAGGAAGAAAAACTGCACCGCAAAGAGGATCAAAAAGACGCCGGTCGATATGCCCACGTCGTGGAAGCGCCGCACCGTCACCGTCACCATGGGGATGAAGAAGACCGCCAGTACTAATGGTATGAGCCAGAAGGTCCAAGTCCCCTGAGCCATATCAAGGAAGAAGCCGGGATTGCTCAGCTCCATCTCGGAGGGTCCATACCCCTTGATTGAGAAGTAGGTCTCCACGCAGCAGATCAGCACCGCCAGCAGGATGAAGGCGATGTAGAAGGTGACAAAGCTCCAGAAGGCAAAGCGGCGCGCCCGACCACTCAGGTCGGCATAGCGGGTCGTGATGCAGCGGACAAACCAGCCCCAGAGGCTCCGAGGCTCCTCCTGTATCGCCGGTGCGGAGTACTCCTCATCGACGTACTGATGTGGTCGCGGCTTCTCCGCCTGTTGATGATTCGTTTTACTCATAATAGATGAAGTCTATAATATAAGCCTGCTCAGCGGTGTGCCCGACACCACTCGTAGGCATTGACAAAAGCCTCAAACCATGGCGTCACATCGTCCCCCGCCTCAGGGTAGTACCCACACTGCCAGGGGAAGACAGACCGCTCAGGGTGGGGCATCATCGCGAGATGACGCCCGTCGTCGCTCACAAGCGCCGCAATGCGGTCGGGTGAGCCATTGGGGTTGCCCGGGTAGGCCTCATAGCCGTAGCGGACGGCCACCGAGTAGCTGTGGGGGTCTGCCGAGAGACCAAAGCGCCCCTCACCATGTGCCACCCAGCAACCGAGCTTCGTGCCGGCAAGGCTGCCGAGCATCACGCTATTCGTCTCGGGGATCTCGAGGGTGAGGAAGGTGGACTCAAATTTTCCGCTCTCATTGTGCAGCAGACGGAAGCTCCGCTCCTCACCGTAGAGGAGGTCCAGCTTCCCCATCAGCTGGCAGCCGTTGCAGATGCCGAGCGAGAGGGTGTCGGGGCGGGCGTAAAACTTCCGCAGCGCCTCACTGGCCCGGTCGTTGTACCGGAAGCCGGCGGCAAAGCCGGTCGCCGCCCCCAGCACATCGCTGTGGGAGAAGCCTCCGCAGAAGACGATCATCCGGCACTCCTCCAGTGTCTCGCGACCACTCATCAGGTCGCTCATGTGGACATCCCGCACGTCAAAGCCGGCCAGCCAAAGGGCGTAGGCCATCTCTCGCTCGCCATTGGTCCCCTTGTCGCGGATGATGGCGCAGGTGATACCACTCCGCTCCTTCCGATCCCGGCTCTTGCCGTAGTCGGCGAGCGTGCGTCTCTGCCCGGGGCTTAGCCGGTAGTCCAGCGGCTGAGCGAGCTGCTCCCTTGCCCTTGACTCGGCGCACCCCTTGGACGCCTGCTCAGGCTCCATGAGGAGCGATGGCGTCTGCCAAGCGCGGCGCATCTCATCGATGTCTATCTCCTCCTCGCCGATGCGCATCAGCCGCTCCTTGATCGGGAGGGCGGCGATGACGGAGGCGATGCCTGACTCCTCAAGTAACTTCATCACGCCCTCCGGATTAGCCACCTGGATCAGCACGCCGGGGTTCTCGGCAAAGAGCACCTCCTCCAGAGGTCCCTCGCTGAGGAGATCGGCTGAGAGCTGTAGGCCTCCCTCGGTGCGCGCATAGCACATCTCGAGGAGAGCGGTGACGAGACCGCCGGCGGACAGGTCGTGGATCGCCAAGACCTTCCCCTCATTGACCAGCTCCTGGATCGCACCGAAGGCGTCAGCAAAGTAGTCCACGTCCACGATGTCGGGTGCGGTGGAGCCCACCTTGCCGAGCGTCTGGTAGAGGGCGGAGCCTCCGAGGTGACGGTTGCAGAAGGAGAAGTCGACGTACAGCACCGCACTCCCTGGGGCGTCCTTCAGCACCGGGTCGGGGATCCGGCGGACATCGGTCACCTCGGCTCCCGCAGTGACGATCAGCGTACCGGGAGCGGTGACCCGCTGCCCGTCGGGGTAGGTCTGGGTCATCGAGAGGGAGTCCTTGCCGGTCGGGATATTGATCCCGAGGGCTATGGCAAAGTCGGATGCCGCCCTGACAGCAGCGTAGAGTCGGGCATCCTCGCCGGGATTGCGGCAGGGCCACATCCAGTTGGCGGAGAGCGAGACGCTCTCGAGCCCCTTTCGTAGGGGTGCCCCGACGATATTGGTCAGCGACTCGGCGATGGCGAGGCGGGAGCCCGCCTCAGCGGAGATCATCGCCGCCACAGGGGCGTGACCGAGGGCCATCGCCATACCTGCCTCGCCCCGATAGTCGAGCGCCACGGCACCGAGGTCAGAAAGGGGCAGCTGGAGCGGACCGCAGCACTGCTGACGCGCCACCTTGCCGGTGACGGAGCGGTCCACCTTATTCGTCAGCCAGTCCTTGGAGCCGACGCTCTCGAGCCGCTGCACATCGGCGATGACATCGGCGAGCTTTCGCCCGGCGAGCGGACTCTTGTCGGGATCAGCAAAGGTGGTCTCCCTTGTCTTATCCTCCATGATTGTCTTGGGGGCGGAGCCGAAGAGGTGGCTCAGCCGCAGATCCAGCGCTGCCGGTGCGCCGGTCTCTTGGTGGTCAAAGACCAGCTTCCCGCTCGCCTTGGCCTCCCCGACGGGGTAGAAGGGGGCGCGCTCCCGCTCGGCAATGGCGCGCACGCCCTCGAGGTCCTCCTTATGGATCAGGATCCCCATACGCTCCTGAGACTCGTTGCTCAGGATCTCCTTGTCGGAGAGCGTCGGGTCACCGATCGGCAGGCGGTCGATGTCGATCTCGCCCCCGGTCTCCTCCACCAGCTCGGAGAGGCAATTGAGATGTCCTCCGGCGCCGTGGTCGTGGATGGAGATGATCGGATTGCGCTTCCCCTCCGCCATGGCGCGGATGACGTTGGCGACCCGCTTCTGCATCTCAGGATTGGAGCGCTGGATCGCATTGAGCTCGATGGCATCGGCGTAGCTGCCGGTATTGACCGACGAGACGGCGCCACCGCCCATACCGATCCGGTAGTTGTCTCCCCCCATCACGACGATGGCATCGCCGTCCTCGGCGTGACCCTTCTGCGCATCACGCTTCCGCGCGAGACCGACACCGCCGGCGAGCATGATCACCTTGTCGTACCCCCATACCTCGCTGCCCTCTTGGTGCTCAAAGGTGAGAAGCGAACCGACGATCAGGGGCTGGCCAAACTTATTTCCGAAGTCCGATGCCCCGTTGCTCGCCTTCGTCAGGATCTCCTGAGGCGTCTGGTAGAGCCAGGGGCGGGCAGTGATGGCGCTCTCCCAGCGGCGAGACTTGTCGAGCCGGGTGTAGGGCGTCATGTAGATCGCTGCACCGGCGAGGGGCAGGCATGCCTTACCCCCGGCGAGCCGGTCGCGGATCTCGCCGCCGGAGCCGGTGGCTGCACCATTAAAGGGCTCCACGGTGGTGGGGAAATTGTGCGTCTCAGCCTTCAGTGCCAGCACCGTCTCGGTCTCCTCGGTGCGGTAGAGGTCGGGGCGGTCCATCCGCTCCGGGGCGAAAAACTCCGCTTCCGGTCCCTCCACAAAGGCGACATTATCCGCATAGGCGGAGACGATGCCATTGGGATTGAGCTTACTCGTCTTCTTGATCATCCCGAAGAGGCTCTCCGGCATCTCCTCCCCATCGATGACGAAGGTGCCGCCAAAGATCTTGTGTCGGCAGTGCTCGCTATTCACCTGCGAGAAGCCGAAGAGCTCCGCATCCGTGAGCGGACGCCCCAGCTCTCGTGCCACCCCCTCGAGGTAGTCGATCTCCTCATCGGAGAGAGCGAGACCCTCCTCGCTATTGTACTTCCGCAGATTCTCCACCGGCAGGAGGGGAGCCTTTTCGATCTTGGTATCGAAGAGTCCCTCGTCCAGCGTCTCGTACTGCCGCAGCAGCATCCTGTCGTAGGGCACGCCCGGCTCAGCCTCGAGGAAGGCCTCCACCCGCTCGACGGAGTCGATGCCGACGGTGTGGGCGATCTCGGTCGCATTGGTACTCCATGGGGTGATCATCTCCGCGCGCGGACCGATGAAGGTGCCCGCAAGTGGAGCCTTGACCTCCGTGGCTCCGTCAAAGAGCCAGCCGAGGGTCTTGTGATCCTCCTCGGACAGGGGTGCGGTGTGCTGTACGGCATAGACCGTACCGAAGTTGCGGAAAAAAGATATCATATCTCAGTCTCTCTTATGTATGGAAGCGGGTACCTCACCCTCGGATTCGCTCACCAGACGACGGGTGAGCGATCCTCCGGCAAAGCCCATCACAAAGCTACCAAATTCTTTGACTTCACAGCCCCAACCCGCGAAAAATCATTGGAATGTGGCACGAGGACCTTACAGTCACCGAAAGCCCTCCTCTCATCACCCTCTACCGGGTCGCTGGGAGTAGGGAATTTCTTTTACCGATATTAGTAATCACTAATACCGATATTAGGCGACACTAATATCGGTATTAGTTTTATCCGAGAGTGACCGCGCAAAAAAAAGGCTCCCCGCTCTGAAGATCAGAGTGGGGAGCCCCATCACGCTTTAGTTAAGAGTAATAGACCTATCAGAAGGTATAGGTGGCGCCGGCAACGAAGTGGATCGGTGCGGCGGGGAATAGTCTCAGGTCTTGATCACGACTTACCTCCTTACCGGTCTTATCCAGTAGGCTGTAGGCATCGTAGATGTAGCCATAGGTGGAGTAGCTGCTGCTGAAGAGGTTGATCAGCTGCAGGCTCAGGTCGAGGGAGCGGTGGCTCTTCAGGTCGATCCCGTACTTAGCCATCAGGCTGCCGGTGTAGTAGCCCGGGAGGCGATGTCCCTCATACCCACTGTTGTCCACGTAGCGCGCGCCAACGTAGGTGCCGGAGAAGTCGATGTAGAGATTGTCAAGAGGCATCCAGGTGAGGGCGTGGTTGGCAATGACGGAGGGGCTGTTGGCAATGGGTGTCTCGTCCATCTTGTAGTCCTTCAGGCGTGCCCACTCCCAAGAGGCATCGTAGACGCTCTCAGAGTAGGTGTAGTCGAGGATCCGATTGCGGGAGAGGGTCGCATTGGCAGAGAGGCGTAGCTGCTTGATGATCTGCCAGTCGAAGCCCATCTCCACACCGGCGCGGTAGCTCTTGGGGACATTGACCATCAGCAGCTCACCCACGTCGCTGAGCTTGCCGTTGGGGACGATTTGGTCCTTATAGTGCATGAAGTAGCCGTTTACGAAGAGGCTCACCGGTCCCCAAGTCTGCTCGGTACCGATCTCGAGGTCGCCCATGTACTCGGGGCGGGGGAGGATCTCATTTCCCTTGTCATCGTACTCACGACTCTCGGTGAACATCTTGCGATTGGGCTCCTTGGCTGCAGTCGTGTAGGAGATGTAGTAGGAGTGGTTGCGTGAGGGGTGGAAGTTGAGTCCAACCTTGGGGAGGACAAAGTGGTAGGTCGGAGCGTTGGCGCCATCAAAGTTGAGGACGTCCATCTTACCGGTCTTATCGGACTTCTTGTCGGAGAGTCCGTGCATGGTGGTGCGGGAGTAGCGGTACATCACGTCACCATAGGCGAGGAGATGGTCGGTGATATTCCACTCGCCCTTGAGGTAGGTGGCGATGCCGGTGACGGCGGAGGAGTTGCGGTAGTACTCTGAATTGGGGTAGAAGGGACCAAACTCAGTCATCGTCCCCTTTGCGATCCCGTCGACCCAGGGGAGGATGCCATAGTGATCGCCCCAGTAGTGATTTCCGGAGAGACCAAAGTTGATACGACCCTTCTCACCGGTCCACATGGCGTTGAAGATCCCACCGGCGAAATGGTTGTCGAGGTACTTCTCTCGCACAAGATCAGCCTTTGTCTTGTTGCTCATCGGGACGACGAAGTACTCCCGGAGCTTTCGCTCATTCTTATACTCACGGGTAAATCCCTTACCGCGAGTGTAGTGGAGGGTCACATCGTAGCTGAAGTTGTCCGTCGGCTGATGCTTGAGGATGGCATAGGTGTGGCTCTGGCGGTAGTTGTCGGTCTGGTCGGGGTAGAAGAGCTGCTTGGAGAGCTCTTTCTCGCCCTTATTCATCAGCCCGTCCGGATTGTAGCGACGACCATAAGCGTCTATCATGGACTGATTGGCTCCTGTCCACGCGACTTGAGTATGCTGGTCACCGAGATTGTGGATCAGCTGGAGGGAGTAATTTTCGCCCCCCTTGTAGGCCTGGAGGAGGTAAGCGAATCCCTTGTTTCCGCTACGATCCCGGTATCCATTGCCGGACGTGCGGGAGAGGAACCCACCGAAGCGCCAGTTGCCCGCCAGAGCTCCTGTAGTGAGGTGCACCATATCGCGGCGCATACCATAGGAGCCCCAGTAGGTGGAGACGCTACCACCCGCCTCAGCCTCGGGGATGGCGATGCGCATATCCATCGTCGCACCGAAGGCTCCAGCACCGAAGGTGGACGACCCGGCACCGCGCACGATGACGATATCGGAGAGACGGCTGCCGAAGTCGGGCATATTGGCCCAGAAGACCGCCTGACTCTCGGAGTCATTGACCGGGACGCCATTGACGGTGATATTGACGCGCGAGGGGTCGACACCACGGATGGAGAAGCCGGTGTAGCCGCCCATCGTGCCGGCATCCTGAGTGATCAGGAGGGAGGGGGTGCCGCGGAGGAGCGTAGGCACGTCCCATGCCGTGGTATGGAGCTTCAGCTCGGGGAGCTTGATCGTCTGCTTGGTGACCGGGGTGAGCTGTCCGGGGCGGATGCCGAGGACCTCCACGGCATCCAGATCGTACTCCTGTGAGACATCCTGGGCGCTGGCGCCGAGGAGGAGAGCTCCGCTGAGAGCTCCGACAGACAGAAGTCTGGTGATAAGATTATTCATGTATCTGCTCTATGTAAAGATGATAAAGTAAGTGTCGCACTTGGGCACTAAGCCCACGAGGTGTGGGCGAGCAGATCTGGATGATGGGGGACTACCTACACGGAGGCGGTCGGTATCACGCACTTTCCTACGTCGGAATGATCCGGACAGGTTCGGAGGGTCTGCTCTCAGCCTGCCCTTGCGGACAGGCACCCCTAGGCGAAGGCAACGAGACTTCTCTCATTGCGGGTGCAAAGGTAGTTATATTTTCCTAAAGCCCCTCTTCTGATCGAGGTACCTCGATTCCGCAGGCTGGAGATTTGTTGCGGTTGTCGGGTACTTAATG
>ERZ1673752.3137-NODE-3137-length-16450-cov-11.753156_pt1 | contig 16450 bp, 21 predicted proteins | sample MGYA00580195_ERZ1673752 | MGnify/ENA primary metagenome ERZ1673752 (study PRJEB41218, sample SAMN15661744) | gut metagenome | host: Homo sapiens | place: Canada: London | collected 2015-08-20/2019-03-30 | study: EMG produced TPA metagenomics assembly of...
AAGCCCTTATAGGGCTAGTACAAACCACCGGCTAAGCCGGTGGTTTTGATTTTTAGGCTGTAAGCATTAAGTAATGTTGACTCACTGGCCTAGTCTGTGGTTCTGATTTCAGGTTTAATTTTGAGAGCAGATATTTAAATTCTTCTAAAAATTTAAAATGTATAAAATTATAGCAAGTTAAAAACAAGAATTCGACAAAAATTCTAGATAATAAACATAAATTAAAGAATTTTATATAATATAATTAGTTATAGAATTAATGATGATACATATAAATAATTCAAAAATTTAATAATAATGTTTTATATATTTTTTTCTTATGTTTTTGTGTTGTGTTTTGTGTGTAATAATAAAAAAGTTTTTTTTATGTGATATTGACATTTTAATGTTGTAAAAGTATAATTTTAAATATGGAAATAATATCATGCGGGAGGTTAAAATGAAATTTGATTTTGATTGGAATTATGTGGCGGCTGGAGCACCATATATTACAATAAGCGAATTTGCACTTGCTTTTAATGCTCCATGCATTTCGTTGCTTGGAAATCCTGAGGAAGTCGTCATTGGATTTGATGATGAACAAATGTTGATAGGTGTAAAAAAATATTGTGGAGACGAAAATGCGAAACCATATAAATTTTTTAGTAGAATTAAAAATGGGTGGGTGAGAATTGGATGTAAAGACTTCGTAAAATATTTATCGTCTTTAACAGGACTAAAGTTTAGTCCCGCAATTCGTTATGTTGCTAAATATGATATAGAAGAACAAATTGTGTATATATCTGTGTTAAATACACCTGAAATTCAAGAAGATGGGGAGGTGGATGATAATAAATAATTTATAATTAAGCAAAAAGCACATCAAATAGCTACGGCAATAGCTCAGATGCGCTTCTGCTAATGTGTTATACACACTAGATATACAAAAATAGTATAACACATTCAGAATGGATTTCAAGTAAAAAGTGATTTGTTTCATTGAATAATTTCCAATATTAGTAAAAAGAAAGGGTGTGTTATATTGAAGAATACTTATGTTTCAGATTATTGGAATAAAGGAATAAAAGGACATGAAAACTATGATTTTGTAGATATAAATGTATCAGAGGATAATTTATTATTTATTGATCCAATATTAATTGAAATTACAAAAGGAGAATGGTTTTACAAGGCAAAAGAAATCATAGTATCGTATTTTGATAATTTATATAAAGCATATAGAGAAAATGATATTATTAAGAAAAAAGAATTATTGTCACATGCGGGAGAGCAAAATGGTCCTCGTTTAGGATATGGTAGAGGTGATAATGGAAAGGGAAATACAGAAAGTGGATTAATAGAGATTTTTAAACCTTTAGAAAATCTTATTAAACAAATTTTAACTATGAATAAAGTGGAAGATTTACCATTATTAATTCCTAATTTTGGAGAAGATGGATTATCTGACTTATTAATTAATATTTTACATGCACATTTAAATGATTTTACTTTACAACAAATGAGAAAATATGGAATTGAAAGTAATGCAATAATAGAATTTTGGTCTTGGAACAAGGAAAATATTTGTTGGGAAAAAACAAAAAGGTCATCATATTGTATCAATGGTCAGGAATTGTTAATTGTGCCTAAACAAATTGTTAGAAAAAAATATTTGTTTAGTACTGATCAGTATTTTAAAAGAATTATTCTTGAACGAATACGAGATGAAGGTGGGTATATGGACGAAGGTGGAAAACCAATTCCAAAGAGTGAAATATTAAAATCAAAACGTTTTTCAGGCGAACATTGGGAATATAAAGAATCAATAGAATACACATTAAAGAATAATGATTCATTAAATGAGTACCATAAAAAATTACCTGTCTTTTATGCTGAAAATGGAGCAGGTATGTCAGATGATGAATTAGATGAATTTATTTATAGATAAATAATAGATATTATTATGAAGTGTATAATAGTTAAAAATATATAGATAAACAATAAAACCGCTTATTCTAAAATTTGATATTTAAAATAAGCGGTCTTATTGTTTATTTTAAGATTATAATTAGATGAATTAAGTTATATTGTATAAAAATAGGAGAATGTATGGTGAAAAATTCAAGAACTAAAGAATTAATGGATGGTTTAATGACTGCGTTTGTAGATCAATCTAATAATTCAAATCTAGCATATCGATCAGAATTTATATACAATGACCATAAACAAGGAAAGAAAGTTCTTGTTTCTTTGGAACAAGAATTAAAACGATGTGATGAATTCTTTATCAGTGTAGCATTTATCACTGATAGTGGATTTGAATCGCTATCTATGATTTTAAGAGAATTAGAACAAAAAGGAGTTCCAGGGAAAATTCTCACAACAGATTATTTAACATTTAGTCAGCCAAAAGCATTAGATCGATTAGCTCAATTAAAAAATATTGAATTAAAAATGTTTCGAACTAATTCTGAAGTTGGGGGATTTCATACAAAAGGATATATATTCCGTGAAGATGAATTATATCGAATCATTATCGGAAGTTCTAATATGACATCAAAAGCGATTACAGAAAATAGAGAATGGAATACAAAGATTGTTTCTACAGAACAAGGAGAAGTTGCACAAGAAATTTTAAATGAATTCAAGAATTTATGGATGTCACCAAATAGTCAATATTATGAAGAATTCATTGAGGATTATAAAGAGCAATATTTACAAAATCAAATCATCAAAAAACAGCAAAGACAAGCAGCAAAAGAACAAATTGTAGATTTTGAAAGCTATAAATTAAAACCAAATAAGATGCAGTTAGCTTTTATCAATAATCTTATTGAGATGAGATCAGAAGGAATAGAAAAGGCTTTGCTATTATCCAGTACAGGAACTGGAAAGACTTATGCATCAGCATTTGCTGTTCGAGAGCTAGGATATCAGAAGGTTTTATTCTTAGTACATAGAAACCAAATCGCAGAACAAGCATTAAAATCATACCAAAAAGTCTTTGGGCCGTCTGTTACGATGGGATTAGTTACTGGTAAATCTCATGATTATGGTGCAGATTTTATTTTTGCGACAGTACAGACATTGTCAAAAACTGAAAATTTAGAAAGATTTACAAGAGATCATTTTGAATGTTGCATGTATGATGAAGCTCATCATACATCAGCAGATAGCTATAAAAAGGTTATGGATTACTTTACTCCACAATTTACACTAGGAATGACAGCAACACCTGATAAAAGAGATGATCATATAGAAGGTCGTAATATTTATGAGATCTTCGATCATAACATTGCATACGAGATTCGATTGCAAAAAGCAATGGAAGAAGATTTATTATGTCCATTTCATTATTTTGGAATTACTGATTTAGAAATTGTTGATGATACAATGGTCAATGGAAACAAATTGACAAAAGAAGAAAAGCTACAAAATTTTAGATTTTTGACCTCGGATGAACGTGTAAAATATGTGATGGAACAGGCGGAATATTATGGTTATAGTGGTAATCGAGTAAAAGGTTTGATCTTTTGCAGCAGAATTGAAGAAGCAAATGAATTATCAAAGAAATTTAATGAATATGGTTGGCGTACATTAGCATTAAGCGGCGCAGATTCAGAAGAAGTTCGAAGAGATGCGATTGAACGTTTGGTTAATGATGATATCAATGAGTTAGATTATATTTTATCCGTAGATATTTTTAGTGAAGGTGTTGATGTACCAGAGATTAATCAGGTAATTATGCTAAGACCAACACAGTCACCGATTGTATTTATCCAACAATTAGGACGAGGACTTCGAAAAGCAGAAGATAAAGAATATGTTGTAATACTTGATTTTATTGGAAATTATAAGAATAACTTTATGATACCAATTGCTTTATCTGGAGATCGTAGTTACAACAAGGATAATGTAAGAAAGTATGTAGTCAGTGGAAATAGTCTGATTCCGGGAGCATCTACAATTCATTTTGATGAAATATCTAAAGAACGAATATTTAATGCAGTTGATAAGATGAAAGGTATGAAGGCATTTATAAAGGAAAGTTATATTTCTTTGAAGAATAGATTAGGTAGAATTCCAAGATTAATTGACTTTTATGAAAATGAAGAGATTGACCCTTTGATTATTATTCGAGAATATAAGACGTATTATGCAATGTTGAAATCTTTAGAGAAGGATCAAAAAATAGAAGAAGTTTCAGATGAAGAATTGTTGATATTGGAATACTTATCAAAGACAGTTTTAAGTGGAGTACGCCCACAGGAATTAGAATTGTTAAAACTGATGTTGCACCATGATGAGATTTCTATAGAAAAGTTTCAGGAAGATGTTTCAACAAAATTTGGATATTTTTTGAATATGGATGGTATTCAGAGTACTCTTAATGTTTTAGGAGGTCATTTTGTTAGTAACGATGCGGAATATCAAAAATATATACAGATGGATATATTAAAGCCTAGTGAAAATAGAAGTATACAGCGCGCAGAAGGTTTTGCAAAAAAATTAAATGAAAAGGAATTCCATAAGGAATTAAAAGATATTATTTCTGTAGGTTTACAACGATATAAAGATAAATATATTCAGAACAACAATCAAGATGTCCCATTTGTTTTATATGAGAAGTATTCAAGAAGAGATGTTAGTTTTCTGATGGATTGTGGCAAAGATTTATCTTCTACGATGTATGGAATGAAAAAGATTAATGATGATGTTTTTATTTTTGTTACATATCATAAAGAAAAAACAGAAGACGATGGTAAAGAATATATCGATGGAAAACCTGATTATGCAGATGTGTTTGAAGACAATCAAATATTCTGTTGGGATACTCAGATTGGAAGAGGTATTGATAGTTCTTATACGCAAGGTGTGATGAAAGCTTATAGAAAACATTTGATGGTTAAGAAAAGCGATGCAGAAACGACATTTTATTATATGGGACAGTTCGATATTGTAGAAGTTAAGCCTGCAAAAAAATTAGATAATAAAGGAAAAGAACGAGATATTGCGAAGTTTAGAGTAAAAATGAGACATGCAGTTCGAGATGATTTATTGCAGTATTTAGAGAGTAATATAGATTAGATTACGAATAGAAAATGAAAAGGAAGAATGATATGAAGACGATAAAGGTAGTGGCAGCAGTTATAAGAGACGGAGATAAGATATTTGCGACACAGAGAGGATATGGTGATCTAAAAGGTGGATGGGAATTTCCTGGAGGAAAGATTGAAGAAGGGGAAACTCCACAGGAAGCTTTGAAGAGAGAGATTATGGAGGAATTGGATACAGAGATTGAAGTTGGAGAATTGATTGATACGATAGAGTATGATTATCCGGAGTTTCATTTGTCTATGGGGTGTTATTGGTGTTCTGTAGTTAGTGGAGAGTTGGTTTTGAAAGAGCATGAGGATGCTCGATGGTTGGGGAAGGATGAATTGATGGATGTTGAGTGGTTGCCGGCGGATGTTGGATTGATTGGAAAATTATTATAAAAAATAGTAGAGGATAAAAAGTAGGTATAAGCGTATGATTAATATTTTTTGCCCTAATGGAATAAGTTCACAAAAAATTATAACAAAATTAGCGAGAAAAGAATTTGGGGAAGCGATAGGAACTGTTAATTCATATGTTGAATTAAAAAGAGCAGTGATAAAAGTGTTGAAAAAATTAAAACCTATTGAATTAGAAGAAAATCGTTTAGAAACATTAGTGGCTATAAAGCATATAGAAGAAAATGATTTTTCTAATTTTATTTCTATTAGATTTGCGTACTGGGCAATGCTTTTAACAATTGCAGTAATGCTGACTGGAGATGTTCCGATATATATTTATTTTAATATGTCAAAGAAAATGTTTGGAAATACAGTTATGATAATATTAATTTTTATATTGGTAACAATGTCAAGGACGATGCATGCTCAGCATGATGAGCTGGAATATTTGAATTTCAAATTAATATGTTTTGATGAGTTGATCGGAACTAAAAAGAGAAAAAATTGAATTGAGAAGTGGTTATATAAGCGAAAAATAGTAATTTTTATATTTAATTAATTAGTAAAGAAAATGCATAAAAAGATTATTTCTGTGATAAAAATTGATAAATAATCTTTTTTGTTATAAACAAAATCAGAAAATACTACAGTATTCGACAAAATACTACAAAGTAGAGTGGTATAATTATTAATATTCGATTAATAAAAAACATAAAGTAACAAATACATATTAGGGGTTTTAAATTATGATGCAGTTGGAATCAATGATTAAAATACGTGAAGGGAAAATAGAGGAAGTTGTAAAAAAATATAATATAGATGCAGTTGTAAATTGTGCTAATCCTAGTTTAATGGGAAGTAAAAGTAATGTAGATAAGGCAATTCATAAAGCAGTAAATCAAAGTAAAAGACAGACAGATTATTTAAAACATATAATTATTGATGAATTTGAAGAAAAGTTTCATAGTAGAAAAGAAAATATTATTCGTTGTAGGAGAGGAGAGGTTGTAATAACTGAGGGAGGTAAATTTTGTAAATATGTAATTCATGCAGTTGGACCTAAAAGTGATAGAAATATAGGAAATAATTATGGTTATTCGAGTTCTTGTGTTCAAAAGTTAGCTTTGTGTTATAAAAAAATAATGGAGAAGTTATTTGAATATCAAGATATAGAAACTGTAGCAATTCCAATTATATCATCAGGAAATTATGGTTTTGATTTTGAATATGCGTTTAGAATTGGATTGGTTTCGGTATATAATGAATTGTTAGACAAGAAAAATGAATATAGAGAATTATTTGATCAGATCAGTTTAAAACAAATATATTTTGTAATTTTAGATGAATTGAATAATTTTGATAAAGCATGCAAACTTTATGATGAGTATAGAGAAGTTTTTCAAAAAGAACACAGAGCAGTGTATAACAGTTTTAGTGATAGTCAAAGAGCTTTTTGGAATGAAATTAATTTATATGACGAGCAAAAAGGCTATTTTGCAATTGCAAAATTATTTAGAAAATTATTGATTGTGCTTAGATACATATTTGGTTTTTGGACGTGGTTAAAAGATGTATTTGGGAAAAAAGATTGGGTTCTTCGTAAGAAAACTATTGAGTGGGTGGCATTTGTAAAAATGTTTATTCCGATATTTATGATTGTGTTAATAACAAATTTTTCAGTAAATACAAAATTGTTATATGTTGGAAGTTTTGTGATCATATATGATTTGTTGGATACAACTACATATTTAGTGGCATTAATGTTTTTAGCAGATATTCAGAGGCCATCTGCTAATGTCATCCGATCGTTATTGATGTTAGTTGTAAATTATATTGAGGTAGAGTTAGATATTATAGTAATCTATTTAATTATAGGAAAGGTTTTTTATGATAAGATATATAAGATAGAGAATTTATTTGATTTTATTACAGGAAAAATTGAAAATACATTAGTAATGAATAATATAATTGAATTTGTTAATATTGGAATCAAATTTTTCTTTTTAACGGTAGTACTGAGTTATTTTTCAAGTCATATGAGAACACGAAAATTTAGAGATAATTAAATCTTAAGGAGCGTTGTATGGAAAGTAAAAAGATATATTATCATTATTGTTCAGTAGAAACATTTTTTAATATTATGCAAACATCTACGTTAAGATTAGGAAATCCATTATCAATGAATGATTATTCAGAAGTTATATGGTTTTTAAAATTAATTAAAAATTACGCTGACAAAAAATGGATTTATCAAAATATTTCAGAAAAATGGTTTTTAATAGAAAGTATAATTAAAGATATAACTCAAGAAATAGAATTCCCGTATATATTGTGTTTATCTAAGAAAAATGATGTTTTAAGTCAATGGAGATCTTATGCTGATGATGGAAAAGGGGTTGCAATAGGAATAAATGTAGATAATTTATTAAAATTTAGTAATTTATTATCTGGGAATGAAATAATATATGAACCTCAAAAACAAATAGAGATAATTAACAATAAAAATATAGATGGATTTCTTGATGAAATAGAAAGAGAATTTTTAAATAATAATATAAAAAATCTTCATAATAAAGTACGAACATTGATATCACATCTTTTGACAGAGGCAGTAGTATGTAAAAATCCTAAATTTCAAGAAGAAGATGAATATAGAATATTATGTAATCCAGTTGATTTTAATCCAGAGGAGCGGAAAATTAGTAGGGTAAAATTTAGAACAAATAATGAATGTATTTTACCATATAGGGAAATTTATTTTAATAAAATTAAATATAGTTTAATTGAAAACATTACAATAGGACCTAAATCACTATTAAATGATAGGAATTTATGGCTTTTTTTGAAAAATCAAGGATTTAAATGGTTATCAGAAGATGGTAAATGGTCAAAGCAAGACAAAAAATGGAAAGAACATGTCAAAATATCAAAGGCTACATATAGATAGATTCAATGTAAATTGTCAAAAAAATTATAAGATTTATATATAATTTTATATCTATTTTTTGATTATCCGCATAAACACTATACTTTCAAGCACTTTGAAGTATAGGAAAATACTCATTTAACCACGAATTTACCACGATTGAATGAGCCTTGATATGACACTGAAATTAATATGGGAGATAGCACAAACATCTGTGTATCTCCCGTTTTTTATTCGTGTAATATGATTACTTCACTCTGATTTCAAATTTCAAGATTGCTTTCATCATTTCTGTATAAATTTGACCTTTTAATTCTTCATCAACCTGTATAGTGATTTTACCACTTTCAGAGTGGTAAAAAGTACGCAAGCATAATTTACAGATATAAGCGTCATAGAATTTCAAAATTTCCTTTATTGCGGTTTCACTTCCAGCAGACGCTTTGCATATTACTTCTAATGTGGGATAGCCATATTCTTTTCTCATTGGTTCAATTCCTTTCTTTCAATAATGCTTTTAGTTTCTTCAATCCGTTACTTCTTCTGCGATAAATAGCAGAACGTGATACATGATACAATTCTGCAATTTCTTGGTCACTCATGCCTTGAAAATAGCGTAATAAGATTACATCACGCTGTTTCTCTGATAACTTATGTAAAGCAACAGCAAGTTTCTCATTTGATACTTGGATTGTATTATTCAAGACTTCAAAAGAAATATAATTACAAGAATAGTTATCTGTTGTTCCACATTCAAGCTGTTTCATATCTGACAATTCACAGAACAAAACTTCACGCTTAGAACGTCTTGCAATCTGTCTTTTCTTGCTTTTTACTGTACGTTTGATAACAGTCATTATCAAAGCATTAAACTGTATTCTAACGATATGCTCAAAAGAAGATGTGTTCATAATCTCACCCCCTTTCCGCAAACGCTGAAATATATAAACGGAAATACCGTCTATACCTTTGGAAAATACGGAAAAGAGAGTAAGAAAAAAGCCCACACAAAACATATAGTCTGTATGAGCTAAGATATTAAAATATTTAGTTGTAGTAGTGCATGGATTGCTGTTAAGTTGTTCTTGAGTTTTTGGTAAATTGCTTAAAACACTTCATACACAATCCCCCTTAAAGCGATTGTACCATTCTAAACTTTCGTCTTTTTGATAAAGATATAAATATATTCTTCTGGTGTAGGGCGTTTATTTCCGAAATACTTCTTGAAATTTGCCTGCACCTCTGGGTCTGGATTGCTCCTTGCTTCATCAATGGTTTTTTGCATTTCTGCCTTTACTTCCTTGACGGAAATACCATGTTGACGGGCAATGACTTTAAACAGGTCTTTTGTATCTCTTTTCTTTAAACCAATCATATAAACACCTCGTTTCATGTAGTCATAATTGAGATTATAATTCTTAAAATATACTGTATGCAATCATCATTTACACAGACTATTATAATACACTCTGAGAATGGTTACAATATAAAAAAGCAGAAAGGAGAGTAGGAATTGTGGAGATAGACTATAAAGCAATCGGTCAAAGAATTAAGATTGCCCGAATAAAAAAAGGCGTAACACAGGAAGCCGTAGCAGACATTATAGACGTTACGCCCTCACACATGAGTAATATTGAAACTGGAAAAACGAAAGTCAGCCTGCCGACTTTAATTGCGATTGCAAATGCACTGTCCGTTTCTGTTGATACTCTTTTGTGCGATAATGTGTTGACCTCAAAAGTCATATTTGAGAGTGAAGCCAAAGATGTATTGAAAGACTGTGACGAATACGAAGTAAGGTTACTTGTGGACTTACTGAAATCTGCAAAGGAAGCCATACGCCGTGATAAAAAAGCAAGAAATCAATTTGAACGATAAAACCGTAGCTTGTAGATCACACGAATGTGAATTACAGCTACGGTTTTTCTTTGTTGAATTTATGACCGACACCCCAGACCGTTATTATGTACTGTGGATTGTCTGGGGACGGCTCTATCTTCTTTCTTAGCTTCCGTATGAATGATGTGAGGTTATTTCCCTCTGGGGCATTGTGAAAGCCCCAGACATTTTCATATAGTTGGTCTTTCGTAAATACCTGCCCTTTATAGGAATACAGGAGATACAACAAGTCAAACTCTTTAGCAGTCAGATATATAGACGTTCCCTCTTCGTTGGTAAAGGTACGGGTTAATGGGTCTATATCAAATCCTTTTTTCTGCTGATTAAAAGAAGCAGGGGTGTAAGCAAGTTTAGAGGACAGCCATTCCACCGCTTGTTGGAAAACAGCGTCCTCTTTTTCAGTAAATTCAACAATCAGTATTTTCCCATAGTACCACCTACCTTAAATTTATGAAAGGGGAAAGAGTTTACTGCCAGTGAAATACCAATCCCTAATTAAGTGTCAACAATCCTATTCCATGCGAACCAAATAGGACTTATATCTTTCTCATGTGTTACTGTTACGCATAAGAATACAACGCACGTTAAAAATGTTCCTTTTTTCTGTTTCAACAGTACAGACAGATTGATGATTGGAATCAATAAAATAGATAAAGTCAATTCCCGAAGTATTTCTGGCTGAATGGGCAAAAAAATTCTTTCCATAAGCAAAAAGAGCATTCCCAGTATACCGCCGATAATTGTTGAAAGTTCCCTGTTTTTAGCAACGCTCAAACTGTTTTCCATATCTGGCTGTATGCACAGTATAGACGCAATCACTGCATAAAAAGGAACACTTGAAGCTCTTAAGCTATCTATCAAAAAACAAAGGAACACAGAAAGTACCGTCTTAATTGTCCGCAATCCAACTTTAACAGGCTTACTTTTCATACAACCCTTTTAGTACAGCTTCTTCAAGGATGTGCCCCTCCATTTCTTGATAGAGTTCATTAAGATAAAATCCGTTTTTTAAATCAAGCAGTTTATCAAGGGCAAATACATGAAGCTCATAAATATGTGCTTTATCTGGTGGTGCCATTCCACCATAACAGCTTGCCTGTTCTCTGGTTTGCTGATTCCCCAATATGCTTGTCCAGCTATTCGCACCTTGTATAAAGTCCTTTGCTGTCTGGCTTTCGTTTTCCTTTAATTCACTTCTTGTTAGATTAGCTCCTAACCAATGCACCCATATAAAACCCGTCACTGGATATGCGTCTTTATCTTCCAGTATAAAGGCAAAGGAAACCGTTTTATCTGGTGCATTTTCAATTTTGAACGGAATTGAATACGTTGGCACATCATTTTCATTGAATTGCACTCCATGACTACCATATTTTTTTTCAATAATTCCATTAGAAATTCCTATACTTGAAATATACATAAATTTTCCTCCTTGTATATCGTTTAATTTCAGATATATATTAACAAAGAGGAAGCAAAACGTAAATTACCCACTTTTTTGTAGGTATTAGTCTGGAATCACGTGTTTCTCAGTTAATTCATTTTCCATTCCATTTTTCTTTAAATATTCAATCCCTATATGTTGCATAATTCGTAATGCTTCTAGTATTTGATTTCCCATATCTTCCGTCAAAAAATACTCGACATGAAGTGGATAACCAGAAAATGTTTTTTTATCAACAAATCCATAATCTATAAGTTCCTTTAAATGTTCCAAAAGCATTTTTTGTGTAATTCCATCAATATCATTATCTAATTTAGATAATGAAGTAGCACCTAATCGTAAGCGCCATAAAATAATTGGCTTCCATTTTCCCTTTATCATATCATGAATTAATTCCAAAGGACATGTATATTCATCTCGTAATTTCATTTGACGAAAACTCCGTGCTTGTAATAACATTAGCAAATTTCTGATTTAAAGAAGCCATAAATATGCTTTGAACTGTATCTGCTGGGATATTGACTCCATTCCATTTTAATTCCTTGGTCGCACAACCATTTGATATTAGTGTAATCTCATAGCCATAATCTTTGGCAGCTCTTATAGTTGTGTCAATACACATATGTGTCATCATTCCACAAACAACCAATTCCGTTACCTCATTCTCTACCAGTTTGTTTTGCAAATTCGTTTCATAAAAACTATTTGGATAATGTTTAACAATAACTGTTTCTGTATCTAATGGTTTAATATCATTATGGATTTGTACACCATTTGTATTTGGATTAAAAAATGTTCCATGGATAGACTCATGGCGAATGTAAATAATTGGCAAGTTTTGCTTTCTAAAAATTTTCAATAAATCTTTTATTGTATTCAACGCAATCTCTGGTTTATACAACTGGCACTTTCCATTAGGAAAATAATCATTCTGCACATCAATAATAAGTAATGCTTTTTTCATACTCTCATATCCTCTCTTAATTCTAATTAAATAATATAAGATAATAGTTTCTAAGTAAATTACTTACTTTTTCGTGTATATGATAGAGTTTAATAACAAATTCCTTTTTCATCAAGGATTTCTGTCATACCATGCTCTACCATGTAATCTATACCAATTTCTTGCATTATCTTAATTGCTGATAGCATCTTTTCTCCCTGTCCAGTTAAAAAGTATTCTACTTTTAGAGGATATCCATCATATGTTTTTTTATCAATTAAGCCAAAGTGTTTTAATTCACGCAGTTGTTCCAATAGCATTTTTTGAGTAATTCCTGCTATACTGTGATGGAGTTCGGAAAAAGAGCATTTTCCATTTCTAAGTTGAAAAATAATTATCGTTTTCCATTTTCCCTTTATAATATCATGAACAAGTTCTAATGGACATGTATAGCTTTCTCTAAGTTTCATTTTATCATCTCCTATGTGAAATATCTTACATGTTTAAGCTCAATATTTCAAAACATATTTTATTATATTGAAAAAAGAAGATAAGTACGATTTTAAGGCGTTTGGGCTTGCGATAAAAGAAGCCCGTAAAAAACAAGGTTTAACTCGTGAACAGGTGGGTGCAATGATTGAGATTGACCCACGCTATTTAACGAATATTGAGAACAAGGGGCAACACCCAAGCTTACAGGTACTTTATGACCTAGTATCTTTACTCAACGTGTCTGTTGATGAATTTTTCTTACCTGCCAGCGGTCAAGTAAAGAACACTAACCGTAGGCGACTGGAAAAGCAACTTGATACATTCAATGACAAAGAAATGGTAATCATGGAAAGTGTTGCTGACGGTATCATTAAATCTAAGGAAGTGGAGGAAGATTAGTTCCTCCATTTTTATTGCTTTACAGATCATACAGCGTATGGAGCAAGCAATAAAAATGAGCCAATAATCTATGAGGTATAAACCCTCTAAATTATCGGCTCTGCGTCTTAGCGTCTGGCTCTTTGATGACTGTTATATTAAATTCTCTAATATTGATTAGTGATTCCTGCTTGCACTTAGGGCAATATAGCGGAAAGTTTATCAACTCCGTATCTTCCCTAATTTTTAATCTTGTCTTGTTTCCACATATAGGACATAATATCCACTGTTTTCCTCGCACTAAACCACCTCATTCTAAAAATAACATGTGGGTCACTTAATGATTGCTTCTGCTAATTTCTTAATCTCAACCTTGTTTATTTGAGGTTCGGTAAATCCCTCGTTAAATCCGTCGATTTTCTTTAAGGATTGAAACATCTTTCTGTAAAGAAAGTTCATTTGTTCGTAGTCCATTTCACCACCAACGGAAGTTACATAAGTCGCATGACTTAATAACTCCGCTGGAAAAAGAGTTTCAAAAAAACCTTGTGTATCTTTTGGCGTATAGCAGCAAGCGAATAGTCCTAACTTTTTTTGCAGGAGTTGTTTTAAATTACGTTTACAAAACTGGGTAATTTCTTTCTGGATTTTACCCATATATACAGAACCACCTATAAAAACAGCGTCATATTGCGATAAATTAATTTTATCTGCTTTAACTGAAAGTATGGTTACTTCGCCTTTAAGGTAAGACTTTAGAATTTCTGCACATCTTTTTGTACAGCCATATTTTGTAGCGTATACGATTGCTGTTTTCATCAAATCTCCTCCTTCCGGTAAATCATGTCAAACTGTTCTATATGCTTTCCCAACATTTCTATTGCCTCTTTTTCCTTTTCAGCTATACCATCATATTTATTAAGCAAGAGAAAAATCGGTGCAAAGAATTGTAATGCCATGACTTCGGGTTTGGCTTGTCGCATAAATCCTTGTTTTACCATTTCTTCAAAAAGAGCAGCTTGATAGGAAATTGCAGTATCTATATATACTTCTCGATAGATACGGTCTATTTCCTCATTTTTGTATTTCTCAATGGAAAGCATTTTACGAAATTGTGAAGCATAGGGGTCTTTCAAGTAAAAATGGAAAATTTCACTACTGATTCTCTTTAAAATCTCGTTTCCACCTGTTGCGTATTCTTTTGCAATTTCTCTCAACTCACCATTAGGTAACTGAAAGGAAGCAGAAGCGTCTTTAAACCGTAATTGCATTGTGTCTACCAATGTATCAAAGATTTCTTGTTTGCTTTTGTAATGCTTGTATAAAGAGCTTTGCTTAATTCCTACTTCTGCTGCAATGTCGCGTACCGTTACCCCGTCATAACCTTTGTCTGCAAATAGTTTTAATGATTCATATAAAATAACTTCTTTTGTATTTCTTTTACCCATGTAAATACCTCACTTACATATAATCAAAACGAGTAGGAACAGAGTTATAAAGCCATATACGAGAAGATTCAATAAATGCGATTTGTATGATACTTATAACAACAATAATGTAAAAAATATTTTGCCTGTATTGTGGTTTGAAGATTGATATTATCCCAAGCAACCATATAATCACACTTGCTACCCAAAAGACAATGGATTGAATACTGCTGACCGAAAACAATCCCATTTCTACGCTGCCGTCAGTAGCGTTTATAATAGAGTTAGAATACAAATCACGGACGTTAGCAAAATACCACAATGCACCGTGAATCAGGATAAAGAACAGGATAATCATTCCCCATTTTTGAATTGTCGCCCGACTTAAATATCCCCATAGCATATAGCCGATGTTTGCGCCCAATAAAAGTGTACTGATAATAGCAATGCAGTTTCCAAAGTATAATTTTAACATAGTCTTAGCTCCTTTCTATTTGGCTACCGTTTGTTCTCTTTTATTTTAGCTACTATTTGTTCGCCTGTCAAGTCAATTACAAGAATTGCAGAAGTTTTTTTATGAATATCTGCTTATTTCAGTAAAGACTATGATATATCATGAATGAGGATAAACAGCTAAATGCATTTCAAGAAGCAAAAAAAGGCTTCACAAGCTATGAAAGCAGTAATTTATAAAAAGGCTTGCAGCCACATCATCTATGGGTGCAAGCCCTTTTTAGCTATCTAACAATCTTCCAGTTGCTTTCGCTTTTTTCTAGCACTAAGTCAAACTGCGACACTTGCGTTGATATTGCCTGATTTGCCACAAATTAGATTTTATCCCTTTCTTCCTCTTGATTACCCAACACAGCAAATAAAAAGCCCTGTCAAGAGCTTTGCCACCATTGGTGGTACTTTGCACTCTTGATCGGGCTTTTTATTTGCTGTATCTTCTCGCAAGAGGAAAAAGATTACTCGTCCTCATCATCAAAATGCTTATTCTTTAATACTTCCCGTAACAGTTCCATATCTTTTTTTGAGTTCGGGTTTATCCTTTTAAAAGAATAGTATGGCGTTGTATATTTGTATCCCTCTGTGCTTTCCCCGAACATATCCATGCTGTATAAATCATCATAACGGTCTAACATTTTTTGAAATTTCAAATGCTGGATAAATTCTTTGATTGGGTAAAGGTCAGACGCTTCAATGCTCTTTCCGTTGATGTAGTCGGTAATATATTCCCGTAACTTTTCTAACTCATATTCCAACCATTCTTCCTCGCTGTCAAAGAAGTTATCATAATGTCCATGTTTCAATTCTGCGTTTAGACGTTCTTCGGCTCTTAAAAACTGGCAGACTTCCTTTTCGGACTGATTTATATATTTCCATTCCCCCGATAACAATTCATTGGGCGTTACGTCCAGCACTTCCATTATCTTTTCCAGCGTTTCATAAGCAGGATAATTC
>ERZ1673752.3144-NODE-3144-length-16433-cov-23.025705_pt1 | contig 16433 bp, 17 predicted proteins | sample MGYA00580195_ERZ1673752 | MGnify/ENA primary metagenome ERZ1673752 (study PRJEB41218, sample SAMN15661744) | gut metagenome | host: Homo sapiens | place: Canada: London | collected 2015-08-20/2019-03-30 | study: EMG produced TPA metagenomics assembly of...
CGTCTGCGAGGAGCTGATACTTATCGTTGAGCGTGAGGATAGGCTTGTCCCCCTTATCGCCTTTGCCACCCTTGAGGGACAAGTCACTGACTTTTACTCCGTCTGCGAGGAGCTGATACTTATCGTTGAGCGTGAGGATAGGCTTGTCCCCCTTGTCACCCTTGATTAACTCCTGCAAATACTTGTCGCTCGTGATTTTATCCTTGATTAGGTCGGGTATCTCCGCGTCTAATACATATGAGCCACCCTCCGGCTTGTCTAACTTACTCATCAGCCCATCGGTGAAGTTTTTGGTTAGCTCAAGCGTGGCTCTGTCCAACGCCCCGAGGAAGTCTTCGGGCGCGGGTTCGTAGCTCTCTAGCCCGATAGTACCCTTGACAAGCGTGATATTTGATGTCGTAATGGAGTATTTAGGAAATTCTTGCGGTCTCTCTGAGTAGCCAAATCCTCTGTATAGCCGTAACCCCGCATTGGATAGCTCATTCCCAGCTTCCCCCCATCTAAACGTGATATGATTGCGCCCATTGTGGATTACAATTAGTGTCTCTCCTCGCCCACCATACTTGTTTATAGAGCCATTTGAATCGAAAATGTTGTACGCGTCAAGCCCCTTTGCGCCCTCAGGCACTTGCACGTCCATAGACAAGGTGTACCAGTCTCCCGTCACAAATGTGTGCTTACGAGATAAGATGAGCGTCCTATACAGATAGTTCTCGGTTGTCTCTGCTGGCTCTGGGTCGTATCTATCTTTGACAATCAGATTCCGCCCTCCGACCTTGATTTTATCATTGATTAGTTTGGGCATTGTGACGTCTATCTGCTTGTTGATGCGCGCAAGCTCCTCCTTGCGGTCGATGCGCGCTATCTCGCTGAAGCTGTCCTTGAGACGTTCAAAAAACGAGTACTCCTCTACCTCGTTGGAAAGCTCTATCTCGGGCTGATAGATGCGGTCGAGGTAGGTGCGCTTGCTCGTGATGCGGATGTACGGGTCGCCCTGTGCAATCTGCGTGTCGGTGAGGTGTACGTACTTACCAACGGTCAGCTTATCGGCAATTGCGGTGCGGTTGTTATAGAGGTATACCGGGTCTACCTCCGCCTTGTAGCTGTAGCGCGTGTTCTGCATCTCTTCAAGCTGATGCACCGCCGCGTCCGTTAGTTTCTCTTGCGCTTCGTCGATGTACTGCTGTGGTAGCTCTATGCCTGTGATGATGTACCTATCCCCCTCCTTTGGGCATAGTATATCATTGGGCAGCGTCGTCTCGTCCTCCTCTTTGGGGGTGATCGCGAACCGCTTGGTCGATGTTTTGTAAACGGCGTCAAACTCGCGCCCTGCGAGGTTGCCCGACTGAAAGACAATCTGCATCTGCTCGCCCGCGATGTTCTGCTTGCGGTAGTCGAGGTCGAGGTCACTGTTCACTTCGAAGTGGTCGCGCACTTTCTCGACGTATGTCACCTTGGAAACGTGCGAGGGGTATATTTCCTCGTTCGTGTAGGTCGCTTCGGTGCGTAGGTGGGTCGTGTCTGTCGTGAATAACTCCACGTAGCGTCCATCCTTGTCGGTCGTGTAGACGCGCCCTGTACCTGGTGTTGTGATGCGCTGCACTCGCCCCGTGCCGTCTATCTTGAGTATCTGCGATGGCTGTAGTGTGAGCGTCCCCTTGACTAAGTTGCGCTTGGTGCCTGTTACGTATAACCTGCTCGGCGTGGGTGTGTCGCTGTGCTTGACGCGCTCTAAGCCACTGAGTAACCCTTTATCCTTGCCATATGATAGCTCCAGTGCGTCCGCCTTGTCGCCTGGTATGCCGAGACTGATAGTAGTTCCATTGATGGCTATATCCGTCTTGTATGTCTCGCGGATGCGCTGTAATGCCACCCACGTGGTAACGTGGTCGTACTTGATGTGCCGTACGTCGTTACGGCAGTTCACGCCCCCCACTGCCCACTTGAGTCCGCTGTTGGTGAGCTTCTGGTTGAGACTGTCGGCGATGAGCTGCAGGTGCTCGCGCGCGGTGGTGGTGTAGTCAAAGGATGTGCGCTTGTCTATCGGATTAGATAGGATGGTCGCCTTGGTCAGCCCTGCGATGCTCTCTAAGTCCGCCTCTACGATGTACGACTCGCTGTGTACCTTGGTCACGCTCGGCTCTGCGATGAGGTAGTAGTCGCTCCCATTGTAGGTTGTGTACATACCGATTTTGAGCGCGGGTGCGAATGGTGCGGTGAGCGTAACGGCGAGGCGTGTTGTCTCGTTTAGTTGCTCGATGAGCGAGGATTTGCTCTCGTCCATCTCTAAGCTGAGGACGGCTGTAGGCGTGCCGGAAGTGTAGAAAGAAAGTATCATAGTAGCGTGATGGTTAGGTCGTAGATGATGTAGGGTGTAACGCTGAGCGCATACCCTCTAATGCGTGAGCGCGTGAAGTAGAAGTCCGTTTCTCCGTCGGGTGTGATGAGCAGGTTCCGCGCCTGCGCGAATAAGAGCCGCTCGAGGGCGGCGCGACTGCTGAGCAACTGCTCGGTGGTGTCTCCGCGTAGTAGTATCGGTATGGTGCAATCCCTGCCTGCTACCCTGCCTGTATCCTTGTAGTGGGTCTTATCGTGTATGGCTGTGTGCCAGCCGTCCAGCGGGGTCGCTCCGATGTCGGCTAATGAGGTACGCGCATCGGTAAGGGTGTACGGCTTGCCCTGCGGTGCGTACTTGTATAACTCCTGCCCCGCGGTCGGTACCCTGTCCTGCTTGATGTTGCCCGATAGCGTATAGAGGTAGAAGCGGTTGAACGGCTCCTCGGCAACGTCTGTAACCTGTATGCGCACCTCCGCTCCGTTATAGACTAACTGCGTGAAGTTCTGTATGGTCGTGTGTGCCATTGCGTAGTTGGCGGCAAAGGGTAGTTTTATGGGTCGCGTTGGTGCGGTGTCAAGCGGTTGCTTGACGGCGTCCAGCCCGTCCACGTCCGCCCAGTCGGTGGTGAGCGGTGCGCGCGGCTGTGTAAGCTGTAGCAGGTCGCGGTATCCGCCCTCGATGATGGGGAAGGTGAACTTCGTGCCGTTACGCGTGATGAACGAGATGGGCGGTATCATATCGATATGGCGTGGTTGGCTGTGGTTACGTGCGTGTAGCTCTCTGCATCGGCTTCCGCGCTGACTACTGCCCAGTCGGTGGCGTGTACGTATGCGTGTGCGCCATGTAGGGCGGTTACCTTATACAGTTCGCATCGGTCGGGGGTGACGAGTAGGCTCGTCCCTCCTATTGCGATGATGTTTTTCTCTTCTCCGTCTAATTTAACTTGGTCACTGTCTAAGTAGATGTTGTACCGTATAAGTAAATCGTTGTAGTCGTCCTTGATGAGCCGCCACTGCGCGAGGGTAGGCACCCCGCGGAGGACGAACTCGCGCCCCTGCGGTGTGTGCAGTAGGTGGCATATCTCCTCAGGTGTCATATTGGGCCGGAGCTTGCTGCACGCTCCTGCCACCTTGCATTGATAGATGATTTTCTGTAGTTGTTGCGTCATATCCTTACCTCTTTACTTTTATTCCTTGAGTTTCAAAATCGCGCATCTTTATCTCCATACTTACGGTTGCGCTCTCTATGCGCTGCCGCGTGGCGTTGCCCTCCTTGACCATTCGGGCTACCTCCACAAGTTGGTCGAACGTGCTCTGCGCTAAGCTTGTAAGGCGTGCCGTGCCTGCCGCTATCATAGCGGTGTGGGTCTGTATGGCGGTGGCGCGTCCGTTGAGTTCGTCGATGCTGTCCTGGCTTGCGGCTGCTATGCCCTTGCGCTGCCCTCCGAGGGCGTCGTCTATATCGATACCCAGCTTACTAAGGGTGTCCTCTAATATCTTTGGCAGCGTGCCTGCCACGTCCCCGATACCCGAGAGTGCATCTTTGAGGATTCCGATATTCGCCAGCATCTCGTCTATGCTCACCTCTCCGTCCTTGGTGACCGCTTTTTTGTACTTATCGATTGCATCGCGTATGGGCTTCTCAAGGAACTGCTGAATGAGTAGCTTCTTGACCATATTGCGGATGACATCGTCTACCGTGTCCCCGAAGGCTTTAGCCGCGTCCTCGCCCTTGCTAAATGCGTCAAAGAGCGCGTTGCCGAGCTTATCGGCTAATTGAAAGGCGTCTCCTCCGAGTAGATTATTGATGAGGTTGTCCACTACCTGCGCCATCTTATCGGCGAGCTCCTGAATCTTATTGTTGTATTCCTCTATTTTGTCCTTGTCTTGTTTCTTCTTCGCTTCCTCCTCTTCGCGCTGCTTAGTTATGTAGGCTATCTGCTGACCCATTAGCTCCATTTCCTTGCGTGCGCGGCTGTAGCGCTCCGAGCCGAATGCTTTCCCTGCCATATAGTCGGCACGCATATAGGCGTCGGCGAGGGATACGCCCACCGCTTCGGCGCCCGAGGCGGTGTCCTTGATTAGTTCGAGAGCTTTCTCATTGTCTCCGATAGCGATGGCGAGCCTTACTGCGTTGACGCGTGCGGTCTCCAGCTTCTCGGCGATGGTGTCTAACGGTCTGCCAGCCGAGTTCTCCAGCTCCTCCCAGCCCATATGTGAGATGCGGTGCTGTATGCCTGCTATCCTGCCGTCTAACTCCTTGATGCGCTTGTCGTGCTCTTTATCTTTGTTGTAGAGAGCTATTATCTTGGTGATGATTTGCAGCGCTGCGGATAGTATGGTAAGGATGAGCACGCCCTTCTGTGCCGTTGCGATAGCCTTTTGCGTGGCGGTAGCGGTGGCGGATACGCCCTTTTGCGTCATCTCGGCGAACTTACCTATGCTGCCGATGATGCCGATTACGGGGGTAGCTAAGCCCGCTACACCCTGCACGGCATCGGCAATACTCGGGCTGATGGGTCGTATGCTCTCCGCTACTCCGCTCAGTTCATCCTTCGTACTGCGGAGGGTCTCGGTGAGTCGTCCCCAGTCGGCGAAGCTCTGCTCGGTGCTGTGCGCCTCTCGTTGTGCTTCTTTCAGCTTCTTGGTGAGTTGGTCTACCTGCGTGCGGAGGACGGCAAGCTCCTTGCTGTCGGTTCCCTTTGCTTTGGCTGATGCGAGTAGGTCTTGTACGCGTTTCAGCTCTTTTTCTAATTGCGCCAGCGACATTGAGGCTATATCGTCCATCCACGTTCTGTAGGTCTCCTCGCGTTGCGCCCACGCTTCGTCTACTTTTTTGAGGGCTTCTTCGCTCTGTCGGTTCAGCTCGTCGATATTATCCTCGGTTACGCCCTCTTTGAGTGTGCCGTCCGTGTTGCGTAGCTCGGCTTCCTTTTTGCGGTATTCCTCGGTGACGCGTGCTCGCTCCTGGTGGTAGCTTTCGAACTGCCGTATGCGCTTTTCAAGTGCGTCGGCTTGCGCTTGGGAGCCTTGCTCTAATGCGATGCGCTCATATTCGGCGATCTGCTCCTGTTGCTTTTGGGTTAGGTCGGCTTTGGTCACCTCTCCCGTGTACTCGAATCCTTTTTTTGCCTTCTCCGGGTTTTTTAGGCGCCACTCCTCCTCGCGCTGCTTGCGGAGGGTGAGCACCCAGTCCTCTGCGCGTCGTCTGTTTTCTTCCTGCAGTTGCTCTGTGTGTAGCTGTGCCAGCTGTAGTTCTTTGGATAAGCCGTCCTTCATCTCGTTGATGCGCGCCCGGCGGAGGGCAAAGGCGTTGTCCACCTCCTGCCGATACTGCCGTCGGTTGTTCTCCTCTTTCAGATCGGCTAACTGTTTAGCGCGCCTGCGGGCTTCCACTATCTCCGTGTTCTTGTCCGTCGTGTGTGTGGTTGTCTTCGTGGTCGTGTCGCCGCCGAGGGCTTCGAACGCTTGCTTTGCTGTATCGAGTTCGGCTTTTGCCTTTTTGTAATCGGCTTCAGTTCCTTTCTTTGATTCTTCGAACTCCTTTTTAGCTTGCTTCCATGCTGCCTTAGCTTCGCTGTATGCCTGCTTATAGCTCTGTGGTGTGTTCGCGGTTACGAAGTTGAGTCGGCTCTTCAGATTGAGTACCTCGTTCTGCAGTCGAGCGGTGCTTAGTATGGCGCTTCGCAAGTTGACGTCTAAATTCAATGTATTGTCACTGCACGCCTTAGTTGCATCCCCTATCTTGCCCTGCAGGGCGAGCTGTCGCGCTTGCTGCGGAAGCATATCTGCATACTTGTCGCGCTGCTGCTCTTGCAGGGTGATTTGTTCTTTCAGATAGGCTACCTTCTCGGATTGCGACTTAGCCTCCCACTCTGCCTGCTGTTGCAGTTTATCGCGTTCCGCCAGCTCCTGCTCGGCGAGGCGGAGGGCGTTCTTACTTTCCTCTACCTTATCCGAGTAATATTTTATCGTTGCTGCTTGCGACTCAGGGTTAGCAGAAGCGGTTTTGCGTGCGCTTTCAAGCGCGCGTTCGTTTGCTTCCACGGCTGCGCGTGCCGCGTCTGCTTCTTTTTTAAGCTGTGCGTAACTGAGAGCATCGGCGTTCTTGTTCTTTAGTTTGCCGAGGTCGTCGCCTGCCATTGCGGCTATCTCTTCCATCGTCTTACCCTTGAGTTGTGGCATAAGCCTGATGAGCTTCTCGTACGCTTCGGTGCGTTGTAGCTGTGTTGCCGTGTCGTCTTTGATGATGGATATGTAGTTCTCCACGGCTTCGCTGTAGGCGTCGATTTGCTCCTTCCCCTTTTTCATCGCCTCGTTATGCTTGCGCTGCGCACGCTCTGCTCCCGTCTCGGCGGTGGCGAGCTTGTAGACGCCGTATATAAGCCCGATGAGTGCCATTGCAACAAGCGTGATTTTGTTTGCGAGCATGGTCTTATTGAACGTCTCCATTGCGCGCGTGCTCTTTTTGATGACGCTGTGGAATACGACTTGCGCGGCTGTGTAACCCTTAGTCTGTAGGATGGCAACGCGTTCTATGGTGAGTTGCGTCATCAGCGCCGCTTTGTACACTCCGTAAGTGACAATGAGCCAGGCGAGTATCTTACCGATTTTCTCGTAGTTCTTGGCTAGCCACTGCAACGACTTAACGCTACCCTTGATGATACCCTCGGAGTGTTCGCCGATACCGTTAAACATATCGGTAATGGCACCCGATAGAGCACCGAGCGCGCCCTTCACGGTGTCGCCTTGCGACTTTAACATACCGTAGAAATGCCCGCCCTCGCTGGTAGCATCGATAAAGGCTTGCTTGACCATATCGGCGCTGATGGCACCCTTGCTCATCTCTTCTTTCAGCTCTCCGATGCTCTTCCCCGTCTTCTCCGCCATTACGGCAAGCGGCGAGAACCCTGCGTTAATCATCTGCAGGAGGTCTTGCCCCATCAGCTTACCCACGCTGCTCATCTGTGAGAATGAGAGGGCGAGCGATTGGAACTTCTGTGAGTCGCCCATCGATATATCGCCTATTGCCTTAAGCATCGGCATAACCTCGTCGGCGGCTACGTTGAAGCCGAGCATCGTTTGTGCCGCCTTTGCGAGGTCGTCTATCATCAGCGGAGTGGCGGCGGCGAACTCGTTCATCTGGCTCATCAGCGCGGCGGACGCCTGCTGACTTCCTAAGAGGGTGCGAAAGGATACCTCGAGGGCTTGAATCTCGGCGCGCACGTTGACCATCTTATTGATGAACTGCACTGCCTGCTGAGCGGTAAAGGCGATACCGATAGCCTTATATACTTCCTTGAGAGCCGCCTTGATTGCGTCGCCCTCCTTTTTGGCTGCTTTGCTTATCTCTTGGAATTGATTCTTTGCACGCTTGGCGCCTTTCTCGAGGTCTTTCGTGTCGAGCGTCGCAACGGTGGCTATCTCGCCTTTCTTGCCCTGTATCATAGCTTGTGGAGTAGTTGTCTAATGCGTTCGTTGTTCTTGGGGTCGTCGGCGCGGAGGTGCGTGTGGTGGGTGCCGCGCTCCGTGGTATCGGTGTCCGTATCGTAGTCGGGGATAACGGCGGATAGCATAATGAGGTTGGGGTAGCTGATGCCGTGTACCGTCTCGTGCCACGATAGGTTGTAGGTCTTCATTATGCCTGCAATGAGGCTCCAGGGGCTGTCGCTTCGGTCGTCTCGTCCACTTTCGTCGGCTTCATTATGTTCACGTCGCAGAGGAAAGTGGTAAGCGCGAAAAAATCCCCGATCTGCAGGCTTTGGAGGATTTCGGTAAATGCTTTCGCCGCTTCGCCCGGTGTGGCGGTGCGGTAGATGCGGTCGGCAAGCGTGGTGCGGGTAAGGCGGTCGAGGATTCGCTTGTGTAGCGGTCGGCGCTCCTTACCGATGGCAACGGCGAGCACGCGTGCCAATTGGTAGCTGTGCCGTGCTTCGCGCAGCACGCCCTCGGTGAGCTTAGCCGGGTCGATGGGGTCGAAGTCGAGGCGAGCTATTTCCTTAGATATTAGTGCGAGGCGAGCAAAGGTGGGCGGTGCCACTTCATACGTTTCACCCCCAACCGATACTGTGGCGGGGGTGTCGTTGAGGAGTGCGCTCACCTGCTCCTCTATGGTGTGGGTGTTGGGCATAGGTTAGCGAGTGGTTAAGGGTTAAGGGTTTGCTTTTTTTTTGGCGCGGTTGCTCTCTTGCGGGCGGTCGGCGTCTTCGCGTCGGTCGGCTCCTTGGGTGCTGTAGTTTACTTGGGTAGCTTCTTATAGAGGGAGAGCTCCTTGCGGAGCGCTTCTACCTCCTTATTGAGCTGTTCTACAGAGTTTTTGAGCGTGTTGTTCTGGCTTATCAGCTTGGCATTCTCGTTGCGCAAGCCGATAACGACTTCGTAGAGCTGCTCGAGCTTGCCTGCCTGCTTATCGATTATTTCGTTCATCTTGTCGAGCGCTTCGGTACGTCGGATGGCGTTCTCGCTGGCGGTCTTTTTGCGTCCCGTCCAGTAGCTCCATATGGAAGCGATGGCGCCTGCGATGGCGGTGAATGCGGATACGATGATAGTTTCTAACATAGTTTTCGTTGCTTTGGTTGGTTAAAGGTGCGCGCGGAGCGGCGAGGGGTGCTGCAGTGAAACAGAATGAAGAAGAATGAGGGAAGAGGAAAAGAAGCGCCCCCTCATCCGTCCGCGCGCGGTTGGTTAAGTGGTTGGGTGAGCGTTTTGAGGGAGCGGTTGATACCCATTTGGATGCTTGTAGAATAAACTTTATGATGTATAAGCTCCGCCCCCTCGCGCGCTACTAAGCGGTGGGCGTTCCTGCCTTAAGGTCGAATAGTTCCTTGCCGTCTACCTTGACGAAGGTCGCCTTGCAGGTGAGGAGGATACCGCTCTGCGTATCGTAGCTGAACGAGCTGTGTATGCTCGCCTTGGGTACGTCGATGCGCAGCGCTTCCGCGTTGCCGGGTACGACGGATAGGTCGGTTACGTCTGTATTGGGCGATTTGATGCTCGCCTTTCGCTTTTCTACGTTAGCCTGGTGGATGTGCTCCTGCCATTCCAGCGTGTAGCTGTCGCTGTCACGCCGTACGGCTATGACTTCGCCGCCCTCCACTTTCGCCTCTTGCGTGGCGCCTTCGGTTACGTTCAGCTTGGTGCTGTCTTGCTTTGGGGAGAGGGTTACGCTCTCCGTGCCTACTTTGTATGTGAGGGTGCATTTCCCCCATGTAAGTGTTACGTCTGCCATAGTTTTGGTCTTGTTGTTGGTTAATATTCTTCCGTGTAATGCTTGTATTTCAATCTGATGCTCACGAAGTAAATCGTGGCGTCAGGGTCGTAGTGTGTCGAGATGGTGTCGGCTAACTGCCAGTACCAGCCCTTGTAAGGCTTGAGGCTGTACGCCCATTCGGCTGCTTTGCGCTCTACTTCGGCTATCCGCATCACGTCTGCCACGCCGCCCGAGAGAGCCGGTATGAAGTAGTTCACGGTAGCGATGCCCTCCTGCACGTCGCCCTCGATGCCTGCCGTGTGGCGCACGGTGATGTAGGTTGAGTCTCTGTCCAGTTCGGGAATAGCGTCCGCAAAGTAGACCTTCCATTCTCCGATAGAGCTTGCCTTGATGAGCCGCCTAAGCTCCGTTTCAATACTTCTTGCCGTCTGTTTCATAGGGCTATTGCATCGGCTATGCGTTGTGCTTCCAGCTCGGCGCTGTCGAGTACGTCGTACCCTCGTGCCGATACGTAGGTGGCGTATTCCATCCCTGCACAGACTACCAGTACGCCGTCCGCGTCGGTGGTGGTCGCCAGCTCTTTGGCAAAGGGTAAGCCTTCGGACTTATCGAAGCCAGCGATGGTTACTACCTTTCCGCCGATGGCTACTACATAGCCGGTTGAGTTGCGGAGGTTGCCCGTGCGGTCGATGTAGTTTTTGAAGTTGCCTTTTTCTCGTGCCGCCTTGAGCGCCGCCTCACCTATGTAACAGAGTTGCCGCGTGAGGAACTCGGTGAATTCGTCCACTTTTTCCTGCACGTATTGCTCGATGGCTGCCTGAGGGGTGACTACTTGTAACGACATATCAGCTTGTATTGATTAACGGCTTGCAGATACTCTGTACTGATGACCTGCGCAGTAAAGCTTTTCCCGTTGTGTGTGTATATACTTACGAGAGCTGACTCTTCGTATCCCTTCCAGTCGGCTGCATCAATCAGTACTTCGTAGATTATAGACTCAATAGGAAGTCCGCTACCGGCTCTTGCCAGCCAGTCCTGCGATAGGGGGCGTATCTGACAAAGGTGACTATCATAATTGTAGTTTTTATTACCAATCGGATAGCCGGTCTTGCTGTCTATATACGGCTTGCCCTTATCCTTGCTTCTTATCGTAGCGTTGTCGATAATCATAGCTTGTCGCCCTTGTAGCCGTAAGCGGTTGCCTTGCCATCGGAGATTACGCTCTCCTCCTCACCGTTTACCCGATAGAGTGCGTTAGCCTTGCGGCGCAATGCGGCACGCTCCGAGTCACTAAACGAGTAGCTCTGCCCCCCTTGCGTCACATCGGGCGCCATAGAGAGCCAGGCATATACGTCCGCTTCGCAGAGCGATACGGTACGCTGCAACTTCTCGTCTATTTTTCGTGAGTCGATTTTGTCATCAGTGAATATGTTGCGCCTTACTGCAATGCTGTCTATCGTCCGCTTCGGTATCGGATAGGCGTTAAGCCCTTGTAGGTGGTTGATGAGCGTAATTTCCACGGCTTATCTCGGCTGATTACTTCTGGACGAGTAGGTAGATGCTGTCGGCTCCGTCGATGACGGGTAAGCAGAGCGCCTGCCCAGCCGTGTACTCTTCCACGGGGTCGTTGGTGCTGTACTTGGAGATGAGCGTGTAGTCGCCTGCCTTTTCGTAAACAACGCCTGCCACGGGGTTGGTTTCTTCTACGAGGGTGCCGTATACGAGCCTGCCGACTTTATCGGTCGTGGTGAAGACGATATTGCCTTCAGCCCACGCGTTGGCGGGTTTCTTCGTGCCGTCTAATCCCTCTACGCGGTACTTGCTGTCGATTACGTGCCACTCGGCGTTGTACTCGTCTTTCAGTGCTTCGAGGAATGCGCTGCGCGGCGGAACGGGCAGTAGGTCGGTACCGGTTACAACGTGACCGCTGTAGGATGCGCCGAGGACTTTCCCGTCGTTGCTTGCGCGCAGCTCGTTGAAGGTCTTGTTGTCGATGTAGACGTGCGCTATCGGGTTGCCGTCGGCTTGTGCCTTATCGAATACGGCGGCAATGTCGCTGAGCGGAGTAGCTCCTGCCACACTCCACGCTTTCTTCGCCTTGAGCCTGTTCTCGTCCTTGTAGCCGAAGGATGCGCGGATGGCGGTGCCTTGGTTGGCTTCGTCGGTTACTAATGCGTAGCCGGTGGAGAGCCCCTGTAAGAACATTATTTCGTTGCGTACGTCTATAGCCTTGATAGCGCGTACGGCGTCGTCTAATAGCTTAGAGGCTACGGTGGCTTCGTTCGTGCCGCGCGCCTTCATCACGTTGATATCGCTGATTTCGCTCTCGCTCTTGCGATACTTAAGCCCCACTTTGGTGAGCTTGCCGGTAGCTACGCGCAGTGTGGAGCGCTGCTTGAGGGGCAGTGAGCTGTCCATTGATACGATATCAGCCGCCACAACGCTGTTATTGAGCGTGGATGCGCCCCAGTTGAGGTCGGCGCTGTACTCGGTGGTGAGCATCGTCTTGTGCAGGAGAGAGGGTGGTGTGGTTGCACCGTTTTCCGTCTCTACTACCTTGCCGACAACGCTGCCGAGGTACTTGTCGACTAATTCTTTGAAAATCGATTCTTGCATAGTTAGGTTGTTTTGTGTGTTAGCGTTTGTCCGTGAATAGGAACTCTATTCGGGGTAGCCCCTTGACGATTACATCATCAATGGGGAAGGGTGTGCAGGCGCCGTTGACCTGCCCTGCGGTGACAATGGCGCCGCGTGGGTCGTTGCGCATAATAGCCGTGCGGAGTACGCCTACGTAGCTTTCGCCTTCTGCGAGGGCGGCAAACTTACCGCCGGTAACGCCGAGGAGGATGTACTCTCCTGCTTTGCTTATTACGATGTGACCGGCTGCGATTACGTTGTTTTCCGCCGGTATGCGCGAGACGTCCAATGAGCGTCCGCCGGGGATGTCGGTTAGGCACTTGATGATGCAAATGCCGTCCTTACCGCTGCCATACACTTTCATACTTTGATTGAGATTGGATTCTGCCATAAGGTGGTTTGGTTAGATTGGTTGGTTGATTGGTTGACTATAGGTTTAGCCTGCGGAGTACTTCGGCGGTCTCTTTATCACTCGCCTTTCTTCCGCTCGGTATGCTTTCTGTCGGTCTGCCGAATACGGCGCCGCGTGTGGCGGTGCTCTTAGCCAGTTCGCTCACCTCCGCTTGGATGGTGCTTCGCAACGTGTTGTACTCGGCTTCGGGTAGCGTCGTGTAGGCGGTGCGTCTGTAGACCGTCTTAAGTGTATCGCTGAGGGGTGCGATGATGCGCTCTATCTCGGCGGTGCGTGCTTCGGTGGTGCGCTTCGTTTCCATTGCGTCTAAGCGTGCCTGCAGAGATGCGAGTTGCGCCTTTAGGTCGTCCGCCGTTTGAGGAGCTTCGCTCGGCGTGTCTGCCTGCTTGGGTAGCGGTGGCGGTGTTGCCGATGCGCTCTTCTGGCTCGGTGTCGCGCTGCCCTGCTGTGCCGTGTCGGTCTTAGGCTCTGTCGGCGTGCTCGTGGTGCTTGGCGCTGTCGGCTCTGCCGGTGCGCTTGCCTGCTGTGCCGTGTCGGCTGCGCTGCTCTGCGTTGCCGTCTCGGTCGTCTGGGTTGTCCCTTCGTTCTGTTCTTTAGTCATTTTCTCGTTCGTTTGTCTATTGTTGCAAATGTATGGCGGAGGAGCTCACAATGCAAGGAAATTGCATAATTGTTGAAAACTCGTCCGCACGTTTAGCTTTCCTTTGGTGTTTCGCAGCTGCTTTTCCTCTCGGCTTGATGCTCCTCGCTTGAGCTTAGCTTTCGGATGATCTCTCGTTCCCTATCCGATAGCTCCCAAATAGCAAGTGGCTCAGTTGGTGGCTTCTTGAGCGTTTCCTTTGGTGCGTTCTGTAGTATCTTGGCTATTCGGTCGCTGATGATGAAGCCAGAGCCGTAGAGACCTTTACCGACCTTGCGTTGGCTATCCAATGCCCTCGTGAAGTGCACCTCCTCTCGTGGCACTCGTAGGCTGATGCCTCGGACGATGTACTTGTTGAGCGTGGCTCCCGTGACCACGTTGGGCGGGTACTCGTATCGTGGCTGTGCGTTGGGCGCTCTCACTGCCTGCTGTGCCTCCTTGACCCTGCGAGCCATCTCGGGTGCGAGTATGAGGGCGGTGTCTCCGAAGAGGTTGGAGACGTAGCTGGTGTTTACGACTGCTCCGTTGTGGTATATGATGTCGCAATTGGCAACAATGCTTGTAAGCCTTGTGCTGTCTGAGCTTAGCAATGTGAGTGCAGGCGCAAAGAGGAAGAACGGCACGTCTTGCTCTATGTAGAAGCGTTTAATCTCTGCGAGTATGCTGAATGGGGGGTTGTCTATCACAACTGCGTTTGAGTAGTCCTCCGCCTTGTAGTCACCACCCGGATAAAATGGGCGTACAATGCGAAGCCCTCTAATCTCTGGCACCTCCTCCAGCACCCATTGTTTGACGGCTTCATACACTTCTGGCGGTGTGTAGCAGTCGTCTGTGGTCTTCTTGGGTTTGAATTTTTCCACAAACTGCTTGTACTCGTCCGTCTCTTCCTTAGTGTCTGGCTGTATGTTGTCGTTCATAGTGTCGTTGGTTGTTTGGTTATTCGCTCTAGTGTTTCTCTTGTGAGGTACTCTAGTAGGTAGGTGTATGCTTCTTCGGTGTCCTTTGTGTGGGGTATGCCGACCTCTTGGAGGATGAAGTTCGTGGCGTGGCTCAGCTCGTGGATGAGTATAGCCCCACTTCTTGGGTTTCGTGGTGGCGATGCGAGGTATATGGTTACCGTGTGCCCCGAGGTCTTGACTGTTAACCCCTCGGTGTGTGGTGCGACCTCCTCGATGACCTCTCTCGCTGTCGCCTTGTCTGAGTTCCGCTTAACGGCTTTGTATAGCCCCTTGCGGCCTCCCCAATAGATAAGTACGGCTGTCTTGTAGATTGGTATCTGTATGACTATCTCGTTCATTTTGTTATTGTTAGATTAGTTTGTATTTTTGGTGTTGAAAACGTTGAGTTATGAAAGATGTTCCATCTATAGTGCTTGAAAAGGCAATGTTTTTGTTAGACAATGGCGGATTCGTAAAATACATCGGGCGTTCAAAAGATGGTGATGTTTACTACGGAGCTATTGAAGGTTGTGAAACTGGGTTTCCTTCTGTGTTTATCTCAGATGGTCATTCAGTCAAAGAGGTCAATGGCTTTGAGGCACTGGCTATTTCACGACCCTTTCTCAAAGATTGACAAGAACTCCTCTAAGAACTTCTTGTCGTCCACCCTCAATATTCCACGACTCCCTGTTGCTACTTTCCCCCCATTTCTGCATAGCTCAGATATTGAGCGTTTAGCTCCAATAGATTCGTCGTAGTGTTGAGGCTCTATGTAGAAAAGCCCTTCTTTCGTTCTCTTCAATATCGTCGCATGTCCTCCTCCTCCTTTCCATCCTATGGTTAGGATGTATGTACCCTCTTCCTTGCAAGTCTCTTCAAAGTATTCTTTCCATCTCTTCTTTGTCATCTGCTTATACTTGTGACTTAATAACCAGTCTTTTTGGAATACTGGCGTCACCTTTGTCCCATCTAAATTCTCCCATATATCAAAAGAGTGACCAAAAGAAATGTACTGAGATAGAGAGCCTTTTGTGTTGCCTTTAGCTGTTACGTTAAACCCCCATTCCCTTAAGACGTATGCAGGACTGCACGTCTGGCAATTTGTCATAAACTCTCTTCCCTCTGCAAACATTGGATTTGCGCTTTGTTTGTCGGCTTCTTGTATGCTCATCATGCCTCCTTTCTTTCCCAGCTGTCCCTCTAGCTCTAACCAATGAGATGCCATTGCTTTCCTTTCCGCTTCGTTGAGGTTGGTCTTCATTTTCAACTCTCTATTCCACGCTCTTTGTTTTATATCATTTGCTTGTTCTTTAGTGCGCGATTCGTGTCGCTTCTGAGCGATTGCGAGGTTCTTTGTTCGCCACGCTTGCGGATATGTCCCAGCTTGTTGGTCTGATGATGCTTCGGATAAGCGGAATTTAGGAGTGAGGGTGCCGTCCTTGGCTACCTTGTAGTTATCTCGGACGAAGTACGGGAGGGTGCCGTTGCGCTGTGCGGTGGCGATGCGGTCGGTGTTATTGGCGAGGTGGTCGGTGAAGTTGTCGGGCGGTGCTTTGACTGCGCCAATGGGTGGTATGCGTTCACCTCGGAGGAGGGCTTGCTGCCGCGCTTTGAAGGCTTGTGGCTTCTCGAGTATGGGCAGTGCGTGGCAGCGGCAGTGCGGATGCCAGCCGACAAACTTAAACTCTTTCGGATACTTGCCTGCTAACTCCATGCAGAGGGGGCATACGTTGGGGTTAGTGCCTGATACTTGCACTTCGTAGCCGAGGACGAAGTCTAACTGTCGCCAGCGTTCGTTGTCGGCGGCGTGGTATGCCATATTGGTCTCGGTTACGGCAAGTCGGCGCGCATTGCGATAGCTGCTGCGGTAGACGCCCTGCCCGGGATGGAACTGCCGAGCATTCCTCGATAGTTGAAGTCGCCCGTGCTCATCGCGTACTCTGCGGAATAGCTTGTCGGGGTATTTGAGGTACTGCTTTAACTCTTTGGCAAGCCGTGGCGCGGGTGTGCCGTCTCGTAGGGCGATATCCATAGCGCTCTCTACTTCATTGTAGAATGTATCGGTGATGCTCCATACGCGTTCGGATAAGTTCATACCGCCCACAACGCGCTCGGTGAGTGTCTTAATGGCTGTGGCTCGTTGTGTTGCTATTACCTGCCCATAGAGCGCTGCCATCTCGCCTGCTTTGTCGGCTGAAAGCGCGTCCTCCCACTCTAAGCCCTTGTGTATGGATGTGCTCACGTTGTCGCGGAATTTGT